>Ga0209220_1000083_pt1 | contig 46333 bp, 42 predicted proteins | sample BlaSpr_A8_OM3_M3_FD_187984 | JGI IMG/M metagenome (GOLD analysis project Ga0209220, IMG submission 187984) | Forest soil microbial communities from Thunder Bay, Ontario, Canada - Black Spruce, Ontario site 2_A8_OM3_M3 (SPAdes) (version 2) | ecosystem: Environmental > Terrestrial > Soil > Boreal... | reverse complement strand
GCCGAGCGGCTCGCCGCCTACGGCGCGCCCATCCTCGCGGTGGACGGACCCACGGGCCTCGACCTGACGAGCGGCGAAGCGCACGGCCCGATCCGCGCGCAGCTCACGGTGACGTTCGGCGGCCCGCGCCGCGGCCATCTGCTGGCGCGCGAATGGTGCGGCAAGGTGATAGTGGTGGACATCGGCTTCCCGCCGCCCGATGCCGCCTGGCCGTTGCTGGTGACTGACGGCTGGTCGGCGCAGCGGCTGCCGCGCCTCGCGCCGCAGATGCACAAGGGCGACCGCGGTCGCGTGTGCGTGGTGGGCGGTGCGGACGGGATGAGCGGCGCCGCGCTCCATGCGGCGCGCGCCGCGCTCGCCGCCGGGGCCGGCCTCGTCAAGCTCGTCGCGGCTCGCGAGACGATCGCCGCCTCGCAGGCGAGCCTCCCCGACGTCCTGACGGTGGAGTCCGCGCTTGGCGAGGCGCTCGAGCCGGCGGCCGCCGAGGCGCTCGACTGGGCCGACGCGGTGGTGCTCGGCCCCGGGCTGGGCCGGACGACCGCGCGCGCAGCGTTCATCTCCGCCGTGCTCGCGCGCCGGCCGGTGCCCACGGTACTCGACGCCGACGCGCTCCACTATTTCAAAGGTCCCGCGACCAGACCGCTGGTCTGTACGCCGCACCTGGGCGAGTTCCGCGCCCTCGCCGGCGAGGCGCTCGCCGACGAAGCGGCGAACGACCGCTGGGCCGCCGCCGCCAAGGCCGCCGCGAAACTCAAGTGCACCGTGCTCCTGAAGGGCGTGCCCACCGTGATCGCCGATCTCCGCGGACCGGAGCATGTCGTGGCGAGCGGCAACCCGGGACTCGCGACGGGCGGGAGCGGCGATCTGCTCGCGGGATTCGTCGGCGCGTTCCTCGCGCGCGGCACCGCGCCCGCGGAAGCCGCGGCGCTTGGTGCACACGCGCTCGGACGCGCCGCGGAGCATGGCGCGCGACAGTGGACGGCCCGCAGTCTCCGCCCCGCCGATGTGCTCGCCGCGCTGCCCGACATCTGGCGCGCGTGGCGAGACGTGAAACCGGCCCGACCTCCGGTTCTCGTGGAGCTTGAAGCGCCGGAAGTGGCGTGAGAAAGACAACGCGAAGGTGTTGTATCGTCGCAACACTGGGATTCTTCCCAGTCTTGCTCGCCGCGTGCGGACCTTCCAATCTTCCCGGCGTCCGACCGTCCTCCCTCTGGGGCCCCGAGAATCGCGTGCTCATTTCCGATTTCTCCGAAGTGGATGCCGTCGCCGCTTCGCCGTGGCTGGTGTTTGCCGCTACGCCGCACGGCCTGCTCATCTACGACCGCATCGCACGGCGCTTCAGGCCGCCGGTGACGCCGCTCGACGGGTATCCGGCGGGCCGCGTGCGGCGCGCCATCGCCGATCCCGCGGGGAACGCCGTATGGCTCGACCTGGGAAATGGTCTGGATTACTTCCGTTACGACGTAGATGGACGCGCCTGGACGCGAGGCCCATTAGGTTCCGCTCAGGTTGACGCGACTCTGACAGTCGAGGCGGCGCTTGCGAGCGCCCCGCTGGCCGACGCGATGCGGGCGGCGATTCTCACGGATGCGCGACTGCGCTCTCATCAGTTCACGTCCGCCGCGGGCACGCCCGAGCGCCCGGAGATTTTTGTCGGGACGAACGGGATGGGGTTGGTGCGAGTAGATAAGCAAACGGGGGAATGGGAAGTGCTCAGTTACGGACTCGTCGCTCCCGGTGTCGGCGCCGTCGCATCGGCGCCGGATGGGATCTGGGCCGCTGCCAACGCGCGGCCCGGCCAGCGGCGTGGCCTGACGTGGGTGGCCACCGATCTCTCCGCGACGCGCACCAACGAAGGGGGCGGTGCGGCGCTCGGCTTTACCTTCCTCTATTCACGGCGGCTGCTCACCGCCGCGAATCAACTCTGGCTGGCCACGGAACAGGGCGTGTTGCGCATCGATCCTGCGTCGTTCCGCGCGCGCCTCTTTGATCTGCCCAACGCCACGAGTCTCGCGCGCGCGCCGGACGGCGTGTGGGTCGGGACCACGCGCGGTCTCTCCGTCATCACGCAGGACGATCGCGTTGTGCCGCTCGGTCGGAGCGGCCTGCCGATCCTGAGCCTGCTCGCGGTCAGCGAGACGCTGTGGGTCGGGACGGCAGCCGGTCTGGGGCAGCTGCTTCCGGGAGCCGCGACGATCACGACGCCTCCCGAACTCGCCGATCGCCCCAGCTCGCGCGTTCCGGTGTACGCCCTGGCGCGTCTTCAGGATACCATCGCGATGGTGACCGAAAGAGAGCTGCTGTGGCGGAATCCGACATCGCATGCGTGGACCGCCATGCCCCTGCCGCTCAACCTGGGCATCCCCACCGCGCTCGCCGCTGATCCGAACGGCGGGCTCTGGATCGGTGGGACGCTCGGCCTCGCGCAGGCTGAGATTGCGCGCGCGTCTATTCGTGTGCACCCGGTGCCGTTCGAGGTCCCCGCCGCCGTGCGCGACGTGACGACCGATCGCGACTTCCTGTGGGTGGCCACCGACAGCGGCCTGGTACGTATCCGATGAACCTCGGCCCTGGCAAGGAATTCGATCGCCTGCGCACGATCTTCCAGCGCATCGCCGAGGTCGGGGCCAACGGCGAGGACCTGGGGGACGACTGCGCGGTCATTCCGCTCGGCCGCACAATGCTGGCTGTGAGCGTCGACTCTTCCCTGGAAGGCGTCCATTTCCGCACCGATTGGCTCGACTTCAAGGACATCGGGTTTCGGGCGGCAGGGTCCGCGCTCTCCGATCTCGCCGCCGACGGGGCGACGCCATTCGGCGTGCTCGTCTCGTTGGGGATCCCCGCCATTACCAACGGCAGCGATCCCGCCGCCGACATCATGGCGGGGGTGGCGACGATGGTGCACAACCTCGGCGCGCGGGTGTTGGGCGGTGATCTGGTTCGCTCGGACCGCTACCTGATCGACGTGTGCGTGCTCGGCACCGCCGAACGACCCGTCCGCCGGGCGGGAGCGCACGAGGGCGACGGCCTGTGGGTCACCGGCTATCTGGGGGGCGCCGCGCTCGCGCTGGCCGGGTTCCACGCGGGCAAGAAGCTCCCGGACGTGCTCCGCAACCGCTACGCCTGTCCCGAGCCACGGATTGAAGCGGGCCGGTGGCTCGCGTCGCATGGCGCCACCGCGATGATCGACATCTCGGACGGTCTCGCCGCCGACGCCCAGCACCTTTCCGCGGCCTCTCAGGTCGGCATCGAGATCGACATGGAGCACATCCCGTGTTGGGAGGGCGTGGATGCGCTCGCCGCGGTGGCGAGCGGGGAGGAATTCGAGCTGCTGCTCACCATGCCGCCGACGTTCAGCGACGCGAGCGCCTCGGAGTTCCGGGCCGACACGGGTATCCACCTGAGCCGCATCGGCGTCTGCCTGCGCGGCGCCGGCGGGCGGCGAGGTGGGGCGCGGCTGGTCCAGGCGGGCAAGCAGGTCCCGATGCCTCCAGGGTACGATCACTTCGCGCAGTGATCCGCACTCTCTGGTACTACGTCGTCATCGGCATTTCGACAATCGTACATGCTTCGGTCGGCATCGTGGCCGGGCTGCTGCGCGTGCGGCACCGGCCGGGCGGCGTGTACGATTGGAGCGGCGCCGACTGGGCGCGGGACATCCTCAGCGCTGCGGGCACGCCGGTCATCGCCGAGGGACTGGAACTCATCCCGCGCGACCAGCCCGTGATGTACGCCTCCAATCATTCCTCCATGTTCGACATCTGGGCGCTGTTCGCCACGCTGCCCGGCTCGGTGCGCTTCGTCGCGAAGCGAGAACTGTTTCGGATTCCTCTGCTCGGCGGCGCGATGCGGGCGGCGGGACACATTCCCATCGACCGGGCGGCGCACAAGCGCGCCTTTGCGGCCTACGACGAAGCGGTGCGCACCATTCGGCGCGGATTCTCCGCGGGCGTCTTCCCTGAGGGGACGCGCAGCCGGACCGGTGAGCTCCTGCCCTTCAAGAATGCCCCCTTTGCGTTGGCGATCGCCGCCCAGGTGCCCGTCGTCCCCGTGTACGTCCACCACACATTCGAGATCCAGCCCAAGGGCGCGTTCCGGGTGCATCCGCGCCCGATCCGGTTGTTCATCGCCCCCCCTATTCCGACCACCGGCCTCACGCCCGACGACCGCGAGCGGCTGCGGGACGAGACGCGCGCGGCGATAGTTGCCCTGCAAGCCAAGGCGCGGTAGGGTTGGGTCCACGATGAGCACGGTCATAGCAGTCCACGCGCGCGAGATCCTGGACAGCCGCGGCAATCCCACGATCGAGACCGACGTCACCCTGGCGAGCGGCGCCGCGGGCACCGCTGCGGTGCCGAGCGGCGCGTCCACCGGGGAGCACGAAGCGGTGGAGCTGCGCGACGGCGATCCCAAGCGCTTCGGGGGCAAGGGCGTCCTCGAGGCGGTGAAGAACGTGAACGACGTCATCGGCCCGCGCCTCGAGGGCCTCTCCGCGGAAGACCAGATCGCGGTGGACTACGCGATGCTGGACCTCGACGGCACACCGAACAAGGGCCATCTCGGCGCGAACGCGATTCTCTCGGTGTCGCTCGCGGTGGCGCGCGCGGCCGCTCAGGAGGCGGGGTTGCCGCTATACCGCTACCTCGGCGGCCCGGTGGCCCACGTCCTGCCGGTGCCGATGATGAACATCCTCAACGGAGGCGCGCACGCCGCCAATACGGTGGACGCGCAGGAGTTCATGGTCGTGCCGATCGGCGCCGAAACGTTCCCGGAGGGCCTGCGGATCGGCGTCGAGGTGTTCCACGCCTTGAAAAAGGTGCTGGCCAAGCGCGGCCTCTCGACCGCTGTGGGCGACGAGGGCGGCTTCGCGCCCGACCTCCCCAACGACGAGGCGGCGCTCGAGGCCATCATGGCGGCCGTCGAGGCGGCGGGCTTCGAGGCGGGGAAGGACGTCGCGATTGCGCTCGACGTCGCGGCCTCCGAGCTCTATCAGGACGACGCCTATATCTTCAAGAAGAGCAAGGGCGGTCAAAAGAGCGCCGACGAGATGATCGCGCTCTACAAGAGCTGGATCGACCGCTATCCAATCGTCTCGATCGAGGATGGGCTCGCGGAGGATGACTGGACGGGGTGGGCGAAACTCACTGAAGCGTTGCAGGACCGCGTGCAGCTCGTCGGCGACGACCTGTTCTGCACCAACGTGGACCGGCTGGCGCGCGGCATCGAAGCGAGCGTCGCCAACGCGATCCTCATCAAGGTGAACCAGATCGGCACGCTCACGGAGACGCTGCAGTGCATCGAGCTGGCCCGAGGGAACGGCTACGGCGCCGTGATCTCGCACCGTTCGGGGGAGACCGAGGACACGTTCATCGCGGATCTGGCTGTGGCCACCGGCGTGGGACAAATCAAGACCGGCAGCGCGTCCCGCAGCGAGCGCGTGGCGAAGTACAATCAGCTCTTGCGCATCGCCGAGGAGTTGGGGGACGTGGCGCATTATCCCGGCCGCCACTTGTACGGTCTGTGACGCGCACCCGCGTGGCCGGTTTCGCGGGCGGCGTGGCGCTCCTCGTGCTCGCGGTGTGGGGCGGGGAATACGGGACGGCGGATTGGATCACGATTCGCCGCCAGCTCGCCGAGGAGCGGGCGGCGGTGGCGGCGCTGCGCGTGGAGCTCGACTCGCTCGCCAAGCTGGCACATGATCTCGAGACGAATCCCGCGGTCCAGGAGCGGGTGGCGCGCGAGCAATTTGGTATGATTCGGGACGGTGAAGTGCTGTATCGTGTCGTGCCCCGGCAGTAACGGAGGACCCTCATGACCGCGCTGTCTCGTTTCCACCTCGCATCGCTCGCCGGGGCGATCAGCCTCGCCGTTGCTTGTGGCGGCAAGAATTCCACCGGCCTATCGGCGGCGTCCGTAACCGGGATCGCCGGTGACAGTCAGGTGGCGTCCGCCGGGACCCAGCTCCCGTTCCCCCTCAGCTTCGTCGTCCTCAGCGCGAGTGGCCAACCGCTGCCGGGCGTGTCGGTGACCTGGACCGCGACGCCGGCGGCCGGGGCGACATTCGCGCCGTCGGTCTCTACGACCGACGCCCAAGGCACGGCGGCGACCACCGTCACGCTTGGTGGGATTATCGGAGACGTGGTCATCCGGGCTAACGTGACGGGGATTCAGCCCGTCGTCTTCCATGCGTTGGTCATCGATCCCTGCGCGTACGCCGCGTCCTATACGATCGGCGCGACCGTCAACGCCGCGTTGACCACCTCGGACTGTAAGTTTGGCGGCAATTACTACACCGACTTCTACATATTCACCATTACGTCGCAACAAGGCGTTACCGCGACCGAGACCGCGCCCAGCTTCGACGCCTGGCTCGATGTGTTCAGGGCCAGCGGTCCGCAAATGGCCTTTGCTAACGACATCGCTCCGGGCAATACGAATGCGCGGGTGCAAATGATCCTCGCGCCCGGTACGTACGTGCTCGCGCCCAATTCACGCCTCGAGTTCGCGACTGGCCCCTACACGCTGACGTCGGCGGTTCGGGCTCAGACGGTGGCGGGATGCAACGAGGCGATCTGGATCACGCGCGGCGTCACGATCACCGATAACATCGCCACGACCGATTGCCCGGACTCAACGACAACCCCAGTCTCCTATCGCGATGAACTTGGCATCATCGCGTTCGCCACTCTCGGCGACACCCTGCGGTTCACGCAGCACTCAGCGGCGTTCGACCCCAAGTTGAAACTCTTCCGGATCCAACGGGACACCGGGTACGTGTTGGCGGCCTCGAACAACGGGACGACGACGACCGACGCCGTCATCGACTTCCCTGTGGTAGTAACGGCCGTGTACGTAGTGTCTCCCGGCACCGTGGTTGCCGGCGCGACCGGCGCCTATACCCTGGTGGCAGGCGGGTCGGTGTCGCTGGGCCCGGGGCCGCGTGCTACAGCCGGATGGGGGAGGGGCAGGGAGCCGTTGCCGTTCGCGCCGCTGCCCCTGCCTGAGGCGCGGCAACTCCCCGGACTGCGCCGGCATGACTAGGCTGGGCCCGCCGCGTCACATCGCGTGCGCCCTCGCGTGCGCAGCCGGCGTTGGAGTTGCTTGTCTTGATTCCGGTGTCCCGGGGCGTCCGACGTCGGTGACCGGGGTGGTGGGCGACAGCCAGGTGGCGGCCACGGGGAGCCAGCTTCCGTTCCCACTCAGCTTCGTCGTGCGCGGTTCGACCGGGAAGCCCTCGCAGGGTGCGACGGTGAGTTGGACCGTAACCCCGGCGGACGCGGCCACGCCGAGTCCCGCAGTCTCCACGACGGATGGTCAGGGTACCGCGTCCACGACGATCACGCTCGGGAATCAGATCGGGCCGGTCGTCGTGCGCGCGGCCGTCAGCGGGGGGGGGATCGACCCGTTCGACTTTCACCTCACGGCGGTGGATCCCTGCACCTATTACGTGCCTTATGCGCTCGGCGCGACCGTGTCCGGCTCACTCACCAAGACCGACTGCAATGGGAACCTGTTCTTCGTGGACTTTCTGAAGATGGATTTGCCGGCGGAGCAGCAAAGCCTGCACATCAGCATGTCCTCCAGCGCGTTCGATACCTGGGTGGAGCTGTACCGTTTGGGGGGCGAGTACCTGGCATTCAACGGCGACGTCGCGTCGGGAGCGACCGCGCATTCGCGGATCGACGTCATTGCTGCGCCGGGCGGAAGTTTCGTCATCGCGCCCAGCTCGTGGGATACCATGATGACCGGGCCGTACACGCTATCGGCGGAGCTGCGGCCGGCAACACTGGCCAATTGCAACCTGGTGTGGGTGACGCGGGGTGTCACGGTCGCGGACGCGATCATGCCGACTGACTGCGTTGACTCGACCGGCGGGGCGGCGCACTACTTTGATAACGTGGCGATCTACGCGCGAATCGGGAGCGTGCTCCGCATCGCGGCGCGATCGGCGGCGATCAACCCGACCCTCCGGCTCTTTAATCGCGGCGGGACCCAGGTGGCCGCGAACGACGATAGCGCGAGCGGGAACCCCAATGCTTACATCGAGTATGCGGTGCCGTCGGCGGGTCCGTTCCTCATTCTGGTCGGGACGAGCACGGCGCAGGAGACGGGCCCGTACGTGCTCACGGTAGCGGCGGCGACCACGCCGAGCGGGGCGGCGGCGCGCAGCGAGCCGATCCGGCCGGGGCTCATGCGGCTGCCGAAAGGGTGGCCGCCCCTACCGGGAGGGCGGCGGGGTCACTAGGATTTTGTCCCTGATGGCGGCGTAGCTCAGCTGGTTAGAGCAGCGGAATCATAATCCGCGGGTCGTCGGTTCGAGTCCGACCGCCGCTACTTTCCCTACCGCATTGTCTCTCCAATTGACCTTTGGACGCGGCGCGCGTTTTTTTGGGGATGCGCGTCGCCTTAGTCACGGAGTTCTACTACCCCCACCTCGGTGGCGTCACCGAGCACGTCCACAACTTTGCCCTCGAGCTCCGCCGCCGCGGCCACGAGGCCACCATCATCACCTCGCACATGGCGGGCGAGCGGAACGACCCCGACTTCGTCTGGCGCGTGGGGACGAGCCGCGTCATCTACAGCAACGGCTCCTTCGCGCGCGTCACGACCGGATGGGGGCTGACGCGCCGCGTCACCGATCTGCTGCGCGAACGACGCATCGATCTCGTCCACGTCCACGATGTGATCGCCCCGACGCTCGGCCTCGTGGCGTCGAGCGCGGCCTGGCGCCTCGGCCTCCCCGTGGTTGCCACCTCCCACACCTGGTTTCAGTACTCCCTCGCCTACCGCTTCTTCCGGCCGCTGCTGCAGCGGCGGCTCGATCGCGTTGCGGCTTGCATCGCGGTGAGCGTTCCCGTGGTCGAGGCGATGTCCCGCTACTTCCGCGCCGACTGGGAGATCATCCCGAACGGCGTCAACGTGGAGTACTTCCACCCCGATGGCCGCCGGCCCGCGGACGCCCTGACCCAGAGCCCCCGCCTCCTCTTCCTCGGCCGTCTCGATCCCCGCAACGGACTCGAGAACGTGCTCGCCGCGATGCCGCAGATCCTGACGCACTATCCGAGCACCCGCCTCGTCGTGGTGGGCGACGGACCGCTGCGCGGTCACTACCAGCGTCGGGCGGCCGCACTGGGAGCCGCGGTGCAATTCGTGGGGCAGGTGGACGGCGCGCGGCCGCGCTACTACGGCGATGCCGATCTCTATCTCTGCCCCTCGACCAAGGCGTCGTTCGGCATCACTCTGCTCGAGGCGATGGCCTGCGGGACGCCGATGGTCGTCTCCGACATCACGGGGTTCCGCGAGTTGATCGACGGCGGCCGCGAAGCGGTGCTGGTCGCTCGCGACGATCCGTCGGCGTGGGCGCGGGCCGTCGTGCAGCTGATCGGTGATCCGCAACGCCGCGCCACGATGGCAGCGGCGGGACTGACGAAGTCCGCGGGCTTCGCCTGGCCGCGTATCGCGGATCGAGTCCTCGCCGTGTATGAACGAGTGATGCGATGATCGATCTCCTGCTCGCCGGTGCAGGGGGAGCCGCATTGGGGACAGGGGGGGCACTCGCGATCGGCGCCTATTATCCGAACAGCAGCTTGTTCGGCCGAGCGATCGGCTGGGGGCCGCGCAACCAGCGCCAGGTCTATCTCACATTCGACGACGGCCCCAACCCGGCCGCGACCGAGCCGATTCTCGATACCCTGGCCGCGCACGCAGTGCCCGCGGCCTTCTTTATGGTCGGGTCGCACGTCGAGCGTTTTCCCGGCGCGGCCCGGCGGGTGGCGGATGCCGGGCACGATGTCGGGAATCACACGTTCCATCACGTGAAGCTGCACCGCCGCGGTCCCGCGCGGATTCGCGCCGAGCTGGAGCGCGCGCACGCGGCGATCGCGCACGCCACCGGCCGGATGCCCAGCACCTTCCGCGCCCCGCATGGCTACCGCAACCCGTTCGTTGCCGGCGCCGTGCGCCGCCTGGGCTACACCGTGTTTGGGTGGAGCTTTGGCGTGTGGGACTCGGCGCGGCCGCCAGCCGAAGAGATCCGCCGCCGCGTCCGCGTCAAACTCGCGCCGGGCGCCATCATCCTCCTCCATGACGGCGATGGCTACGACCCAGAGGGCGACCGTCGGCCCACCGTAGACGCGCTGCCGGGCATCATCCGCGACGCCCGGGCCGCGGGCTACGAGCTCCGGCCCCTCGGGGAGCTGGTGCCGTGAAGCGCTGGATCTGGTGGCTGCTCGGACTCGCGGGCCTCGCCCTCGTGCTGCGGCTCGCGTTTCACTTCCCCTGGGACGAAACCGGCGCGGCACTCGCGGGCACGAATGGCCTGCTGCTGGCCGGGGCCCTGCTCGTGAATCTCATCTCGCCCGTCGCGAAAGGCTGGGCCTGGCACCTGCTCCTTGGGGCGCTGGCGCCGAACCGTTGGTGGGTGGCGCAGGAGGCCAATCTGATCGGAACGGCCGTGAACGTCGTCGGCGTCGGGGTGACGGGTGAGGCCGCCCGCGTCTCCGTCGTCATGCGGCGGGATCAGGTGCCGATCCGGGCCGCCATCGTATCGGTCGTGGGGTCTCGCATCGTGGAAGCGCTGGGGCTGGCGGTGTTCTTGGTGGTAGCGCCGTTGGCGTTCGATCTGCCCCCCGCGGTGCGGGCCGCGCAGCTCGCCGGCGCGATCCTGTTGCTCGCGACATTCGTGATGGTCCGATTCCGCGTGTGGGAGCGACTGGTGACCTGGCTGCCGCAGCGCCTGCGGCCGGCAGCGGTCGAGCTCGGCGTGATGGGGCGGGGCGGGCGGCTGCTCGTGCCGACCCTCCTCGCCATCGTGAATTGGGGCGCCCAGTGGGCGACGTACGATCTGGCCCTGCGGGCGACCCACGTCGCCGCCTCACCCGCGGCATCGTTCACGGCGCTGCTGGCCGTCAATCTCGGCGGCATCATCCGGATCACTCCGGCTAACGCGGGAATAACGCAGGCGGCCATGGCCGCCGCGCTGCTGCCGTTTGGCGTCCCGGCAGAGCGCGGCGTGGCCGCGGGCCTCGCCCTCCAGGCGATTCAGGTGTTGCCGATACTCGCGATCGGGCTGGCGATTGTGGGCCGCGCCGGGTTTAGCCGCCTCACGGCCGAGGCGCGCGAGCTCCGTCCCTCGGTCGATTGAGCAGGTCGAGCAGCCCAGGGAACAGAAAGCCGGTGGTCGTCATCCCCCGTTCAACATGGTTCCCTCGGCACGTCCTGCTTCACGACGACGGCGTCATTTCGTCGGCAGCGGCACATCCGAATTGAAGATGTCGACGGAAACGAGCCACTTGCCGTCCGGCTGGCGCCGCCGGACCTCGACAAACTTGCCGTGGTCCGACATCGCAGGCCGGCCGCTCGCCCCAGGCATCGTGAACGCGTACGTCCCGCGGACGTAGGCGAGATCGCCCCGCCCGTCGATGTCGATGGGCGTGGCAGTGAAGTCTGGCAGCGCCGGAAACGCCTCGAAGAACGCGCGGATCGCCGCCCGACCCTCCACAGCCCCTCGATTCGGCGGCATCAGGACCGCATTCTCTGTGTACAGAGCGGCCGTTGCGGAGTCGCGATTCGTGCGGAAAAACACCACGAAGCTGTCGCCTGCGGCGCGAATGCCCGTCTTGTCGGCGTCGGACACCGCAGGGGGAGCGGGCCGGCATGCTACGGCGGCGATTGCGAGAACAGCCTGGAACCAAGGGCGCATAGAAAGCTCCTGAGAGGATTGAGGAAGAGCGGCGAAACTATCGCTGCGCGTCGCGGGGCGCGAGGGCCCTCCGGCCCCCCAGCCAACTTGCTGTGAATGCGCGAGTTGACGTTTTGCGGGAACGGCGGGTCTTGCCCATGCCGGGACTGAAGTGAATGGTGTGACCGAGGCTCGTGCGCCCGGAGAGGAAATTGTGAGCACGATCCACTGCCATTTCTGCGGGGGCTTCATCCACAATCCGGCGACCATTGAGTTCCGGCCGCCCCGCGCAAGCGCGCAGTTCGCCCTGCCGCACGAAGGACGCTGCACCTGCACCCCGCCCATCGTCTATGAAGATCCTCCGCTGTTCGATTCACCTCCGGATGATGAGGAAGGCATCGCCTAACGCGGTAGATCCTTCCAGGTAACGGCGCGGATGTCCCGCGATTGCGCTTCGGCAATGCGCTGCGCCGCTTGGAGCTGCCCTTCGTACTCCTGCCGCCACCCGGTCGGCATGTTGGCCCGGAAGTACGCCGCCGTCATCACTTCCCCGGTGGGTCCCGTCGCCTTCCCGAACCCCATATCCACCACGTCCCCCAGAAACAGCGTCGAGCTGCCGGTATCCATCACGTTCGCCACCCGGCACTCGAAATGGGCGTAACACTCGTCGAGGACCGGCGCCCCCAGCGTCCCCCGGCGGTGCGGTATATCCGCCAGCTTGTCGCGGTCGCGGCCGCTTTGAAACCCGAGCCGCCGGATCAGGTCGAACTGCCCCGTGTGCAAGAGGTGCATCACGAAACGGCCGGTATTGAAGATCAGATCGTGGCTGAAATTGAACTTATGGACGTACACCGACACCCGGGGGACCGTCGGCACGATCGAGGCGCGCACGGCGGAGTCCGAGATCATGCCGTTTTCCTTGCCGCCGCGCTCGGACGTGATCGCCACGACGGGAGAGGTCAGATTACGGAGCAGTTGATAGGTGCGGTCGGGGTGGGGGGGAGGCATACTTCAAGATATATGTCCCCAGCCCCCCCAGCCCTGTCGCTGCCCCAGCGGTTTCGCGCGCACGTCGAGCGCGCACGGCTGTTTCGGGTGCGCTCTCCCTCGTCCCGAATCGCGGTCGTTGCCGTTTCGGGCGGCGCCGATTCCGTCGTGCTGCTCGATCTCCTGCACGGCGTCGCGCAGGAGATGGGCTTGGAGCTCGTTGTTGCCCACGCGGATCACGGGATTCAGAAGGACAGTTGGTTAGTCGGTCAGGCGGTTAGAGAGCTGGCGGCGCGATACGGGATTCCGTTTGAGCTGGGTGAGCTGAAATTGGGGCCGGACACGACTGAGACCGTCGCGCGGCGCGCGCGCTATGCGTGGCTGCGTGACGTGCAACGCCGCCACGGCGCCGCCTACGTCGTGACCGCGCATCACCGCGACGACCAGATCGAGACCGTGGTGCTGCGCGCGTTGCGTGGCAGCGCGCCGGCCGGGCTGGCGGGGATCGCGCGCCGGGGACGGGGAGGGTTGGTGCGGCCGCTGCTGCCGTTCACGCGCCGCGAGCTGGCCGTGTACGCGGCGGCGCGCACGCTGCCGGTGCACGACGACCCCGCGAATCGCGATCCGAAACACTTACGCTCGTGGGTCCGAGGCACGCTGCTTCCGCTTCTCACCGAACGGATGGGACCACGCGTGGGTGCGGATGCGATCGCTCTTGGCAGGCATGCGGCCAGCGACCGCCACGCGTGGGATCGCGCGCTGGAACTCGTTCCCGAGCTTGGGCTTCACGTGGACGGCGCGAGCTTTACCGTTGCCCGGAAAGTGCTGTGCGGCTATGATAACGCATTGTCGGTGGCGCTGTTGCGCGCAGCGGCCCGGCGCGCGGGATGCCTGCTCGGACCCGCGCAGGCGCGCCGGCTCCTGGCGCTCGCGCAACGCCCTTCCGGGCGCCGGCTCTCCCTCGGCGACGGCTGGACGGCGGAGGTAGCGTTCGATCAGCTGCGCGTGACCCGGGGGGGGCGGGGGGGGGGCTCCCAGGTGGGCTGCGCATTGGAGCGCGTCTTGCCGGCGGGAGAGCAGGGTAACGCGCGCTTCGGCGACTTCGAGATCACATGGTCGCCTGCCGCGGCGCCGCACCGGATCGAGCGCGCGACCTGGACGACCTGGGTGGACGGCGCGGAATGGGAGCTGCGCGCGCCGGCTGCCGGTGACGCGCTGGTCCCGCTGGGCGGGGTAGGACACCGGCCGCTCAGGCGGTTGTTGATGGAGGCGCGGGTGCCGCGGAGCGAGCGCGCGCGCTATCCGGTCGTCAGTAGAGGAAAGACGATTCTGTGGGTGCCGGGCATCTGTCGTAGTGCGGATGCACTGCCGGCGCCGGGAACTCCCGCGGTGAGGTTGGATGTTAGCGAGTACGGCTCAGCTCAGGCAGACCGGCGGGCGTGAGTTCGCGCGGATCGTCTTCGACGAAGAGACGATCGCGCGCCGGGTGCGCGAGTTGGGGCGCGAGATCACCGCGGCCTATCCCGACGGCGACCTGCTCGTGCTCGGCCTGCTCAAGGGCAGCTTCATCTTCTTGAGCGATCTGGTGCGGCGCATCGAGCGGCCGCTGCAGGTGGATTTCCTGGTCGCGGCGAGTTACGGCAGCGATACGGTGTCGAGCGGCCATGTGAAGCTGGTGTATGACCCGGAGACCGAGCTCGCGGGGAAGCACATCCTGCTGGTCGAGGACATCATCGACACCGGCAAGACGCTGAACCGGTTGGTGACGCTGCTGCGCGAGCGCCGGCCCAAGACCTTGGAGATCTGCGCGTTGTTGCACAAGCACATAGCGGAACACTTGGAGCTGGAAGCGAAGTTCGTGGGTTTCGACGCCCCGCGACTGTTCCTGGTCGGCTACGGCCTCGATCACGCGGAGAACTTCCGGCACCTTCCTTATATTGCGAGTCTGACGTAGATGGCCAATCGCCTTCCCCCCCCGCCGCGGGACTTCAACTGGGCCCGGATGCTGCGGACGCTCTCGTTCTGGGCGCTCCTCATCGTCGGCACGATCGCGCTGGTGCAGCTCGCCTCGAGCCGCCGCCGCGAGGAGGCCGAGATCACCTACACCCAGTTCATGGAAGAGCTGAACGCGAGCAACATCGCGTCGGTGGAGATCGCCGAGCGCCAGAAAGTCCGCGGCGCGTTCCAACGCCCCGTCACCGTCAAGCGCCTGACGGTCGAGCGCTTCAACGTGCTGCTCCCCTTCGAGGCGGACGACCACTGGGTCCAGACGCTCAGCGCCAAGGGCGTAGACGTGCGCGCGCGCGAATCGGGTCAATCCTTCGGCGTCGTCCTGCTCACGTTCCTTCCGTACCTGCTGATCTTCGGGCTCGTGATCTTCATGCTGCGCCAGATGCAGCAGGGCGGCAACCGCGCCTTCGCGTTCGGGAAGTCGAAAGCCAAGCTGCTCGCGGGCGACACGCCCAAGATCACGTTCGCCGACGTGGCGGGCTGCGACGAGGCTAAGCAGGAGCTCGAGGAAATCATCGACTTCCTCAAGGATCCGCAGAAATTCCAGCGGCTCGGCGGCCGCCTGCCCAAAGGCGCGCTCCTCATCGGCCCGCCGGGTACGGGCAAGACGCTGCTCGCCAAAGCCGTGGCGGGTGAGGCGGGGCGGCCGTTCTTCTCGATGTCGGGGTCGGATTTCGTCGAGATGTTCGTGGGTGTCGGCGCGTCGCGCGTGCGCGACCTGTTCGAGCAGGGGAAGGCGCACGCGCCGTGCATCATCTTCATCGACGAGATCGACGCCGTCGGGCGCCACCGCGGCGCCGGCCTGGGCGGCGGCCACGACGAGCGCGAGCAGACGCTGAACCAGCTGCTCGTCGAGATGGACGGCTTCGAGTCGAACGAAGGCGTCATCCTGCTCGCCGCCACGAACCGCCCCGACATTCTCGATCCGGCGCTGCTGCGCCCGGGCCGCTTCGACCGCCAGATCGTGGTGGACATGCCCGACCTGAAGGGTCGCGAGCAGATCCTGCGCGTGCACGCCCGCAAGATCCCGCTCGGGCCGGGCGTGAACCTGGAGCGCATCGCGCGCGGGACGCCCGGGCTCGCGGGCGCGGAGCTCGCCAACATCGTGAATGAAGCGGCGTTGCTCGCCGCGCGGCGCAACAAGTCCCAGGTGGACATGCAGGATTTCGAGGACGCCAGGGACAAGGTCATGCTCGGCCTCGAGCGCAAGAGCCGAGTCCTGTCGGAGGAAGAGCGCCGCCTGGTCGCCTACCACGAGGCGGGCCACGCGCTCGTCGGCCTCACGGTGCCGGGCGCGGACCCGCTGCACAAAGTGACCATCATTCCGCGGGGCCGGGCCCTCGGGCTCACCGCCTACCTGCCGGAAGAAGAGCTGCACAAGTACACGAAGCAGTCCATCGAATCGCGACTCACGATGGCGTACGGCGGCCGCGTCGCGGAAGAGCTCGTCTTCGGGCCGGAGAAAGTGACGACGGGGGCGGCCCAGGACATCCAGCAAGCGACGAACATCGCCCGGCGCATGGTCACGCAGTTCGGCATGAGCGACGTCATCGGGCCGATCGCCGTCGGCGACCGCGAGCAGGAGATCTTCCTCGGGCGCGAGGTGGTGCAGCGCCGCGAGATCTCCGACCGCACCGCCCAGCTGGTGGACGAGGAAGTGAAGCACATCCTGACCCACGCCTACAGCGAAGCGACCCGCATCCTCACCGAGCGCCGCGCCGCCCTCGACCGCCTCGCGGCGGCGCTGCTGGAGCGGGAAACGCTGGAGCGTGAAATGGTCGAGATGGTCGTCGAAGGCAAGCCGCTGCCGCCGCAGACGCCGACGCCCGCGCCTGCGCGCGGGAGTGAGCCCACGGAGAAGGAAAAGACGCAAGCCACGCGCTCGAGCGGCGGCGTGCTGAGAAACCCACCGCCCGAACCCGCTGGGGCGTGACCGCTCCCGACCTCGCGAAGCTCCAGATTAATCGCGACGATCCTCCGCCGGCGGTCCAGCGCGCGTTTACCCGCGCTCTCTGGATCGGCGGGGTGGCTATCGTCGTGGTCGTGGCCATCGTACTCCTGGCGCGCGGATCGGCCGTGCCGGTTCAGGTCGTCACCGTCTCCTCGACCGGCAACGGGGGAGGAGGGGGGGGGACGGGAGATGGGGCCGCGTCCGTAGGCATCGTCGCGAATGGATACGTGGTCGCGCGCACCAAGGCCGCCGTCTCCGCCAAGATTGCCGGACGGCTCGCCTACCTCGGCGTGAGCGAGGGGTCGGAGGTACAAAAGGGGGCCGTGATCGCCCGCCTCGACAACGCCGACTATACCGCCGCGGTGACCCAGGCGGAGGCGGAGCTGGCGAGCGCCCGCGCCACGCTGATCGAGGCGGAGTCGAATCGCGACCAGCTGCAGCGCGACTACACGCGCGTCCGCGACGTCCATGCTCAGAACGCGAATCTCGTGTCGCCGCAGGAGGTCGAGGCCGCCGACAGCCGGGCGCGCCAGGCCGACGCGCGCGTGCATGCCCAAGAGGCCCGGGTCGAGGCGGCCGCGGCGGGCCTGCGCGTCGCGCAGGCCAACCTCGAGAACACGTTCATTCGCGCGCCCTTCACGGGCACGGTCCTCCGCAAGGAGGCGGAAGTGGGCGAGGTGGTCGCGCCTTCGGTGGGCGGTGGGCTCACGCGCGGCGCGGTCGTCACGATGGCCGACCTGGCGACGCTCGAGGTGGAAGTGGACGTGAATGAGGCGTACATCGCGCGCGTGCGCAGCGGCCAGCGGGCGCGCATCACGCTCGACGCCTATCCCGACACCACGTTCCGCGGGGCGGTGCGGCAGGTGGTGCCGACGGCGGACCGGCAGCGCGCCACCGTACAAGTGAAGGTCGCGATCATCGATCGCGACCCGCGCATCCTGTCGGAGATGGGGGCCAAGGTCGAGTTTCTCGACGAAGCGGCGCCCGCCAGTACCGGCGCCGCGCCCGCGCGCCGGCTCACCGTGCCGGCCGCCGCCGTCCGTGCCGAGGGCGGCCGCGCCGTCGTATGGATCGTCCGCAATGGTCGCCTGGAACGGCGCGACGTTGACGCGGGTCCGGTGAGCGGTAATTTGCGCGAGATTCGGTCCGGGCTTTCCGGCGGCGAGCTGTTGCTGGTGAGTGGTGTTGAAACTCCCCACGAGGGCCAGCGCGTAAAAGTAGCGCAGTGATCACTGAGCACTGACCACAGACAACTGACAACAGGTTTCTCATGGCTCTTGTCGAAGTCCGCAATGTCACCAAATCGTTCCAGCGCGACACCCAAGTCATCGAGGTGTTCGACAATCTCACGCTCGACTTCGCCGAGGGCAGCTTCACGGCGCTCATGGGGCCCTCCGGGAGCGGCAAGTCCACGCTCCTCAACCTGATCGCCGGGCTCGACAAGCCGACGAGCGGCACGGTCACGGTCGCCGGAGCGGTCGTGAGCTCGATGACGCCGTCCGCCCTGGCGACGTGGCGCGCGCGGCACATCGGGTTCGTGTTCCAGTCCTACAACCTGCTGCCGGTGCTGACGGCGTTCCAGAACGTCGAGCTGCCGCTCCTGCTCACGCGGCTGTCCAAGAAAGAGCGGGGCGAGCGGGTGCGCCTCGCCCTTGGGGTCGTGGGGCTCGACGACCGCCTCGATCACTATCCCCGCCAGCTCTCCGGCGGCCAGGAGCAGCGCGCCGCGATCGCGCGGGCCATCGTCTCCGATCCCACGCTGATCCTGCTCGACGAGCCCACGGGGCAGCTCGACAAGAAATCGGCCGAGGAAGTGTTGGGGCTGTTGCGGCGGCTGAACACCGAGTTCCGCAAGACGATCATCATCGTGACGCACGACGCGCACGCCGCCGAGAAGGCCGGGCAGGTGCTGCACCTCGACAAGGGGGTCCTGGCGACATGAAGCTCCTGCCCCTCGTCTTCGCGAACCTGCGCCGCCACAAGCTGCGCACGATCCTCACGATGCTGGGTGTCGCATTGGCGACGTTCCTGTTCGCGTCGCTGCGCTCCGTGGTGACGACGCTCAACGCGGGCACGGAGGTCGCGAGCGCGTCGCGCATGGGCGTCCAGAACGCCACGGCCATCGTGTTTCCCCTGCCGATGAGCTACAAGGCGCGCCTCGAGGCCGTGCCCGGCGTCAAGGCCGTCTCCTGGGCCAATTGGTTCGGCGGCCAGTACGGCGACGGCAAGGTCTTCTTTGCGACATTCGCTGTGGATCCCGAATCCTACCTCGCGATGTATCCCGAGATCGTGGTGCCCCCGGACCAGAAGGAAGCGTTTCTGCGCGAGCGGACCGCGGCGCTCGTCGGCAGGGGCTTGATGGAGCAGTTCGGGTGGAAGGTCGGCCAGAACGTGACGATCAAGGGAACGATCTTCCCCGGCGACTGGATATTCACCATTCGCGGCGTGTACACGCCCAGCGTGCGGGCGATCGACGACCGCTCGTTCATCTTCCAGTATGCCGCCCTGGATGAGCGCCTGCAGCACCGCATCTCGCCGGGATGGTACACGCTCCAGCTGACCGACCCGTCGCTCGCGGCGGGCGTGGCGCAGACGATCGACGACATGTTCCGGAACTCGAGCGCGGCCACCAAGACCATGACCGAGAAGGCGTTCAACCAGAGCTTCGTGACGATGTGGGGAAACGTGCAGTTCCTGATGAACTCGATCGGCATGGCCGTGGTGTTCGCGATCCTGATGGTGACCGCCAACGCGATGATGATGACGGCGCGCGAGCGGACCGGTGAGGTGGCGGTCCTCAAGACGATCGGCTTCACCGACCGCACGCTCTTCCTCCTCGTGATGCTCGAGGCCTCTGTGCTGACCCTCACGGGCGCGATCCTGGGCCTGGGCGGCGCGAAACTGCTCTACTCCGGCACGGGCTTCAACGGATTTGGCTTTCTGCCCGGGTTCGACGTGTCGGCGGGGACCCTCGTGATCGGCTTCGCCATCGCCCTGGGCCTCGCGGTGGTGAGCGGCATCGTGCCCGCGGTCCGGGCGGCGCGGCTGTCGATCGTGCAGGCGCTGCGGCACGTCGAATGAAGATCCCCTTCATCTACAACCTGCGCAGCATCGCGCAGCGGCCCGTCTCGACCGCGATGACGGCGCTGGGCGTGGCGCTGGTCGTCGCGGTGTTCGTAGCGATGCTCGCCCTCGCCAACGGCTTCCGGGCGACGCTCGTCAAGACGGGCTCCCCCGACAACGTCATCGTGCTGCGGCGCGGGGCGACGAGCGAAATGGAGAGCGGTCTGCCGCGCGAAAGCGCGCGCCTCATCGCCGCCGATCCCCGCATCGCCGCGGGAGCGGAGGGGCGGCCGCTGATGTCGTCCGAGACGTTCGTGGTGATCAACATCCCCCGTGCGGTGGGCGAAGGCGTAAACAACGTGGTTGCCCGCGGCGTCGGGGATGAAGCCTTCGCGGTCCGCAACGTCCACATCGTCGCGGGCCGGAAGTTCACGTCGGGCCGCAGCGAGGTCATCCTCGGCAAAAAGATCGTCCCGCGCTTCGCCCACACGGCGATCGGCGACACGCTGCGCTTTGCCGGGCGCGATTGGACCGTGGTCGGGCACTTCGAGGCAAGCGGGTCGTCTCTCGAGTCCGAAGTGTGGGGCGAAGCCGAGCAGTTCATGCCGGTGTTCCGCGGCGAGGTGTTCCAATCCATCATCTTCCGGCTGCGCGACCCCGCGGCGTTCGACGAGGTGAAGCGGGCCCTCGAAGGCGACCAGCGGCTGACCGTGCAGGCGCAGCGGGAATCGGCATTCTATGCCGGCCAGTCGGGGATCCTCACGAAGATCCTCACCGTGCTCGCGGTCATGATCACGAGCATCATGGCGGTAGGGGCGGTGTTCGGCGCGGTGAACACGATGTACGCCGCGGTCGCGTCGCGCACGCCGGAGATCGCCGTGCTGCTCACGCTCGGCTTCGCGCCGCGCAGCGTCCTCGTGTCGTTCCTGGCGGAGGCTGCGGCGATCGCGTTCCTGGGCGGCATCGCGGGCGCCCTGCTCGCGCTGCCGATCAACGGGATCGTCACTAGTACGACCAACTGGAACTCGTTCAGCGAGGTCGCGTTCGCGTTTCGCGTGACGCCGGGGCTGCTCCTCGCCGGCGTGCTCTTCGCCGTAGTGATGGGACTCGTGGGCGGATTCTTCCCCGCGTGGCGGGCCGCGCGACTCCGCGTCGTGCAAGCGCTCCGGTAGTCATGAAGGTCACCGCGCTCGCCGCGCACACCCCCGAGGCGGTGGGCGCGGCGCTCGCGGCTCGTGGCTGGGAGGCCCAGCCCGCCTGGTTCGCCGCCATCGGCGTCCAGCCGCTGGTCGTCCTCATCGAAGCGATCACGGAAGACGAGCGCGAAGCGCTCGTGCACTGGGCCGCCAAGTCCGGCGCCGACGTGCTCACCGGCGACGGCTGGGCGCTCGTCGCCGGCGCGGCGAGCCGGCTCGCGCCGCTGGCGCGCTACGACCGCGCGCCGCCCGCGCTCGCGCGCCTCGCCCCCGCACTCGGCCGCGTGCTCGCCGCCCGCGCGGAGCCACCGAGGAGCTGGACGATCCGCGACGCGGAATTGTCGCTCGCGCAGCCGGTCATCATCGGCATCATCAACGTCACGCCCGATTCGTTCTCCGACGGGGGCCATCTGCCCACGGTCGACGCCGCCCTTGCGCACGCTGAGCAGCTGATGGCTGACGGCTCTCGGCTGCTCGACGTCGGTGGTGAATCCACTCGTCCGGGCGCCCCACCCGTGTCCGTCGAGGAGGAGATCGCGCGCGTGGTGCCGGTGGTGGCCGCGCTCGCGCGGCGCGGCATCGGGCCCGTCTCGATTGACACGCGCAAGGCCGCGGTGGCGCGCGCGGCGCTGGACGCGGGGGCCGCCGTCGTCAACGACGTGTCCGGATTCAGTTTCGATCCCGCCCAGGTGGGGATCGTGGCGGAGGCCCAAGCCGGCGCCGTGCTGATGCACACGCGCGGCACCCCGGCGACGATGGACAGCCTGGCCGACTACCGGCACGTGGCGGTCGAGGTGGCGGCGGAGCTCGGGGCGGTCGCCGAGCGGGCGGAGCAGGGCGGGATTGCCAGGGAACGGATCGTCCTCGACCCCGGGTTCGGGTTCGCCAAGACGGCGGCGCACAACTTCCGCCTGCTCGACGAACTGGCAACGATCGTCGCCCTTGGCTATCCTGTAGCGGTGGGCCTGTCGCGCAAGCGGTTCCTCGGGGCCGCGACCGGACAGCCGGTGGAGGACCGCGACCGCGCCACCGCCGTCGCCTGCGCGCTCGCGTGGGAGCGGGGCGCGCGGCTGTTTCGGGTCCACGACGTCGCTCTGACGCGCGAGGCCCTCACCCTGGCGAGCGCTACGACGAACCCAACGTGAACGTCGACGCCTTCAAATTCCTCGCGCCGCGGCTCTGGCCGGATCTGTTCGAGATCCTGCTGGTCTCGTTCGTGATCTACCGCTTTCTGCTGTTTCTCGTGGGGACGCGCGCGCTGCAGATCGTCATCGGTCTCGTGATCCTGTCGCTCACGTACTTCGTCGCGGTGTTCGCCAAGTTCACGATGATCAGCTCGCTGCTGGGCGTCGTGTTCACGTACGGGGCGTTCGCGGCGGTGGTGGTATTCCAGCCGGAGCTGCGCAACGCGCTGGCGCGGCTGGGCCAGTCGCGGTTCATGCGGGCCTTCTCGCGCGGCGACCGACAATCCGTGGCCGAGGAGATCGCCGAAGCGCTGGATCGACTGTCGCGCGCCGGCACGGGCGCGATCATCGCGGTCGAGGGGGATATCGGTCTCGAGGAGTTCATCACGACCGGCGTGCCCATGGAAGCCAAGGTCTCGGCCGACCTGCTGACGACCGTGTTCACGCCCTACTCGCCGCTGCACGACGGCGCGGTGCTCATCCGCGGCGATCAGATGATCGGCGCGGGGTGCGTGCTGCCGCTCACGCAGTTCAAGGTGTCCGACAAGTCGCTCGGGACGCGCCACCGCGCCGCGCTCGGCCTGTCCGAAGAAACCGATGCGACGGTCCTGGTCGTGTCGGAGGAAACCTCGACGATCTCCGTCGCGAGCCACGGCCTACTGTACCGCCATCTCACACCGCAACAGGTGCGCGACCTGCTCTCGGGTGCCGTCTCTCATCTCGAAGGCGGCGAGCGCGTGACCCAGCCTGCTACCTGATCGCCCGGCGTACCGGGAGGCCGCCGCCGTGGTCTTCCTGGTGCTCATCGGGTATGTGATCACGCTCGCCCCCACCGTCACGCTGTGGGACGCGGGCGAATTCATTACCGCCGCCAAGGTGCTCGGCATTCCCCATCCGCCGGGCACGCCGCTGTTCGTGCTCGTCGGCCACGTGTGGGGCGGCGTCGTGCCGCTCGGCGCATACGCGTGGCGGTTGAACCTGATGAGCGCCTGCTTCTCGGCGGCCGGGGCGGGATGTCTGTTCCTCGTCACGCACCGCTTGCTCGCGGGCGAGGAGCGCGTGCTGCGCAGCGGCGGCGCCGCCGCGGCCGCCATCCTGTCGGCGTTCACGTTCAGCGTGTGGCAGAACAGCAACGAGACCGAGGTCTACACGGTGGCGATGTTCAGCATCGCCGCCATCACGTGGCTGTGTCTGCGCTGGCGCGATCTCCGCGGCCCTGGGGGGGAGGGGGGGGAGACTCGCGCGTCGCACATCCTGCTGCTCATCGTGTACGTCGCCGCGCTTTCCATTGGGAACCACCTGCTGGCCCTGCTCGTCGGACCGGCGGTGTCGGTGTTCATTCATTACACGCTGCGCACGGCCCCCGCCGCCGAGCCCGCCGTGCGGCGCGTCGAGCGGGCCGAATGGGCGGCGCTGAGCGCGCTGTGGATCGTGCTCATCGCCGTCGGGCTCGGCAGCACGCCGCTCCTGTACGTCGCCGGGGTCCTGTTCGGGGGCGCGCTCGTGGCGTGCGTGCTCGCGGGCTCGGTGGCCTTTCCGCTGGTGGCCGTCGGCGTGGCTGCCGTCGGCGTCTCGACCTACGCGTTCCTCTACATCCGCTCGGGCCTGCAGCCGCTGCTCGACGAGGCCGACCCCGAAACGTGGCAGAATCTCCTCGCCGTGATCCGCCGCGAGCAGTATGGCGCGCGCGGTCCGCTCGACAATCCGCTGTTCCCACCGGGGTCCGGCAATCCCGGCCGCACGCTGGCGCTGCTCGTCCAGCAGCTCACCAACTACTTCCAGTACTGGTCGTGGCAATGGGGCAGGGCATTGCCCCTGGTGGGCATGGTGCTGACCACGCTCCTGTTCACAGTGCTCGGCCTGCTGGGATTCGATTCCGCGCAGCGCCGCGATCGCGGCATCGCATACCTGCTGGGCACGCTCTGGCTCGTGACCGGGCTCGGGCTCGTCATCTACATGAACTTCAAGCCGGGGTTCTCGCTGTTCTGGGACCGCTACCCCGGCATCGATCAGCACGAGGTGCGCGAGCGCGACTACTTCTTCGTCGTGAGCTTCCAGGTGTGGAGTGTGCTGGCGGGGATCGGGCTCGTCCCGGCACTGCGCCGGGTGGCGCGCGCCGGTCCGCTGCCGCGGTGGGCGCTTGGCGTCGCCGCCGCGATCGTGCTGCTCCCGTTCGCCGCGAACTTCCGGGCCGCCTCGCGCCGCTACGGGCCCGATGCCACGATCGCCCGCGACTTCGCCTACAACCTGCTGCAGTCGGTCGAGCCGTACGGCGTGATCTTCACCTTCGGGGACAACGACACGTTCCCGGTCTGGTACCTGCAGGAGGTCGAGGGCGTCCGCCAGGACGTCACGCTCATCAACCTGTCGCTCGCCAATCTCGATTGGTACCTGCGACAGCTCGCGTCACGGCCGACACGGCCGTTCGATCCCGGTGGCGCCCCGCGGATCTATCGCGCGCTCGCCCCACCGCGCCCCCCGCCCGGCCCCGCGTTGCGGCTCACACCGGAGGACATCGCCTCTATGGTGCCGCTGCGCATCAGCGAGGACGGCGCCTTCCGTGCCGGCGCCTTCGAGCTGCCGATTCGCAAGGGGCAGGTGTTCCGCGTCGCGGATCAGGTGATCCTCTACACGATGGCGTCGTACCTGCCCCCGCCCGGACGTCCCGTCACATTCGGCGTGTCCTCGGGTCGCGGCTCGTGGCTCGGCCTCGACCCGCATCTCACGCTGCAGGGACTCGCGTTCAAAGTGGTCCCCCGGGCCGACACCGTGAAGCGTTTTGTCCACGGCATTCAGGGCACGATGGTCGATTCCGCGCGGACCGCGCTGCTCACGGATTCCGTGTTTCATTACGGCAAACTGTTCGCGGTCGACAGTCTCGACTTGGAGCCCGCCGCGCAGCAGGTCGCCACCTCCTTCTCGGTTCCCTATCTCGAGCTTGGCAACGCCGCCGCGCTCCGGGGCGATCAGCCCCTGGCGCTCGCCTACCTGCGCCGGGCGTACCATCTGAATCCCAGCCGCCCGCTGGCCGACATCGTCCGCCGCATCGAAACTGAGGGGGTGCAGAGCCTGTTCCGCCCGTAGCGCTGAACCCCCAGTATATTGATCGGCTATGAGTTTCGAGGCCCTCCCGGAGCGCTTGGCCCAGGTGAGGGCCGAAATCGCGCGCCTGGCCGCGCAGCCGGTCACGATCGTCGCCGTCACCAAGGGCTTCGGCACAGATGCGATCCAAGCGGCGCTCGCGGCGGGAATCGCCGACATCGGCGAGAACCGCGTCCAGGAAGCGGTGCAGAAGCAGGACGCATTGCCACGGACTGATATCCGCTGGCACCTGATCGGCCACCTGCAGCGCAACAAGGCGAAGCTCGTGCCCGGTCGATTCGAGTTGGTGCATTCGCTGGACTCGTTTGAGCTGGCTGACGCATTGAACCAACGCGCCGAGGCTCTGCGGGTGTTGTTGCAGGTGAACGTGGCACGTGAGCCGCAGAAGAGCGGCTGCCTGCCCGAGCAGGCGCCGGCCCTGGCACGGCAGATCGCCGCCCTCGGGGGCCTGCGCCTCGAGGGACTGATGACGTTGGCTCCGTTGACCGACGACGTGGACGTGCAGCGCCGGACCTTCCGGGGTCTGCGCGTCCTGCGGGATACGATCAAGAAGGAGGAAGACCTATGGCTGCCGATCCTCTCGATGGGGATGTCCGCCGACTACGCTACGGCAGTCGCGGAGGGAGCAACGGTGATCCGCTTGGGTACCGTCCTGTTCGGACCGAGGACGACGTGAGCGACGACGCCTTCACGCTCACGCCGCTCGACATCCGCAAGCAGGAGTTCCGCAAGACCATGCGCGGCTACGACACGAACAGTGTCGAGGACTTCCGCATGCGGGTCGCCGATGCGCTCGAGCGCGCGATCCGCGATCGGTCGGTGCTCGAGGAGCGCCTGGCGGCGCTGACCGAACAGCTGCGCGTGTTCCGCGAGCGCGAAAGAGCGATGAACGAGGCGTTAGTCGCGGCCCAGCAGCTGCGGCAGGAGACCCGGGCCGCCGCCGAGCGCGAGGGGCAAGTCATCGTGCGCGAGGCCGAAGCGGAAGCGAAGCGCCTGCTGGACGAAGCGCGCGGCGCCGAGAGTGCCGTGCAGGCACGCATGGCCGAAACGGAACGCCAATACCAGCAGTATGTCGGCGGATTCCGGGCCCTGCTCGAGCGACAGCTCGCCGAGCTGCGCGCGCTCGACGGACAACGCGGGTGACGGGGAAGGCCGTCGCCGAGGCGGTCCGCGCCGTGCGGGCGCGGACCGCACTCGTTCCAGACGTGGCGGTGATTCTCGGCACTGGGCTCGGGGCGTTGGCCGACGAGCTCAAGCCCGACGCGACGATCCCGTACGCCGACATCCCCGGCTTCCCGCTGTCCACCGTCGAGACGCACGCGGGGCGATTGCTCGTCGGCACGCTCGCGGGCCGGCGCGTCGCGATGATGCAAGGGCGCTTCCACCGCTACGAGGGCTACACGCTGCAGCAGGTTGCGTTTCCCGTGCGCGTCCTCAAGGCGCTGGGCGCGACCACGCTGGTCGTGTCGAACATCTCTGGTGGGATGCACCCGCTGTGGGCGACCGGTGACCTGGTGCTGATCTCCGACCACATCAATCTGTTGGGTGACAATCCGCTGGTCGGACCCAATGTGGACGCCGACGGTCCGCGATTCCCCGACATGTCGGCGGCGTACGACCCCGAGCTGCGCGCGCTGGCGCGCGCGGTCGCGCTCGATCGCCGCATCCTGATGCGCGAGGGCGTGTACGTCGCGGTCGCCGGTCCGAATCTCGAGACGCGCGCCGAGTACCGCATGCTGCGGGCGCTGGGCGCGGACGTCGTGGGGATGAGCACTGTGCCCGAAGTGATCGTTGCGGTGCAGCAGGGCATGCGCGTGCTGGGGCTGTCCATCATCACGGACAATTGCCTGCCCGACGCGCTCGAGCCGACGTCGATCGAAAAGATCATCGCCATCGCGCGCGCCACCGAGCCCCAGCTTGCCGCCGTGGTGCGCGGCGTACTGGAGCGCCTCAACTGATGGCGTACCCGCCCTCGGACCCGACCCAGCCCGTCGACGCGCTGGAGAAGGAGCTGCTCGCGACGTGGAAGCGCGAGCGGCTGTTCGCGCGTGTCACCGAAGCGACCCGCTATGGTCCCCCCTTCATCTTCTACGAGGGGCCGCCCACCGCCAACGGCCGGCCGGGGATCCACCACGTCTTCTCGCGGACGATCAAGGACCTGGTGTGCCGCTATCACACGATGTTGGGGCAGGGAGTGACCCGCATCGCCGGCTGGGACACCCACGGCCTGCCCGTCGAGATCGAGATCGAGAAACAGCTCGGTATCAACGGCAAAAAAGGGATCGAGGCCTACGGCGTCGAACGGTTCAACCGGCTGTGCCGCGAGAGCGTGTTCAAATACAAGGCCGACTGGGAGGCGCTGTCGGATCGCATCGGCTACTGGCTGGATTACGAGCACCCCTACATCACCTACAGCAATCCGTACATCGAGACGGTCTGGTGGCTGCTCAAGCGGCTGCATGAGAAGGCGCTGCTGTACCGCGGCCACAAGGTCTTGCCGTACTGCCCGCGCTGCGGCACGGCGCTGTCGTCGCACGAGGTCGCGCAAGGGTACGAGACCGTGCAAACGAACTCGGTGTACGTGACCTTCCCGCTCGCCGGGGACAAGGCACGCCAGCTCGTGATCTGGACCACCACGCCCTGGACGCTGCTGGCCAACGTGGCGGTCGCGGTGCACCCGGACCTCGAGTACGGCGAGTGGGAGCTGGACGGCGTGCGCTACATCGCCGCGGCCCGGCGGGCGGCCGATGTGCACGTGCACGGCAAGCCCCTGGCCCAGGCGCAGCGCGTGGCGAGTTACCCCGGCCGCGACCTGGTCGGTCAGAAATACCTCCGGCCGCTCGAACTGGTGCCGCTGCCGCCGGACGGGCAGCGCGCCGTCGTCGTGGCGGGCGCATTCGTCAGCGCCGACGAGGGCACGGGCCTGGTGCACATGGCGCCCGCCTTCGGCGCCGACGACTACGCGGCCGGGCAGCAGTACGGGCTCGCGTTTGTGAATCCCGTCGCGCCGGACGGTACGTTTCAGGGGACCAACTGGCCGGAGATCGAAGGCAAGCTCGTCACCGACAAGGAAACGAACCGGCTCATCATCGAGCGGCTGAAGCACGAGGGTCGTTGGGTCGAGACGCGCCCCTACTCCCACAGCTATCCCTTCTGCTGGCGCTGCGACTCGGCGCTCATCTACTACGCCCGCAGCTCCTGGTTCGTGCGCACGACGGCGGTCAAAGCCCGGATGCTCGAGGTGAACCGCGAGGTCGCGTGGCACCCGCCCGAGGTCGGCACCGGCCGCTTCGGCGAGTGGCTCGAGAACAATGTGGACTGGGCCCTGTCGCGCGACCGCTACTGGGGCACGCCGCTGAACGTGTGGGAGTGCGATACCGATCGCGAGCACCGCGAAGTGATCGGCTCCTACGATGAGTTGGCCCAGCGCTGGGGGAAGGCGTTGCCCGCGGACTTCGATCCGCACAAGCCCCATATCGACGGCTACACCTGGGCGTGCCGCCAGTGCGGCGGCACGATGCGCCGCGTTCCCGAAGTGATCGACGCATGGTTCGACTCGGGTTCGATGCCGTACGCGCAATGGCACTACCCGTTCGAGCACCAGGCGGATTTCAAGGCGCATTTCCCGGCCGATTTCATCTGCGAGGGTGTGGATCAAACGCGCGGCTGGTTCTACTCGCTGCTCGCGATCGGGGCGACGGCCCTCGACGCGCAGGTATACAAGCACGTGATCGTCAACGAGCTCGTGCTCGATGCGCAGGGCCAGAAGATGTCCAAGAGCAAGGGCAACGTCGTGAACCCCTGGGAGGTGCTGGAAGCGCACGGCGCCGATGCCGTGCGGCTCTATCTCCTCAGTCAGAGTCAGGTCTGGCTCCCCAAGCGCTTCGACCAGCGCCAGATCCCCGAAGTGGCGGGCGGGTTCCTCAACACGCTGCGCTCGACCTACGATTTTTTTCGCCGTTACGCGCAGGACTGGCAGCCGCCCGCGGAAGCCGACGCCACGCCGCCCGACCAGCGCCCCTCCGCGGACCGCTGGCTGCTCGCGCGCCTCGACGAAGTCGTGACCAGCGTGCGCCAGGCCTGGTCGGCCTACGACGTCACGGCAGGCGTGCGGGCGATCATGGATTTCGTGGGCGAGGATCTATCGCGCTGGTACGTGCGCCGCAACCGCCCGCGCTTCTGGGCGCCCGACCGCGCGACCGATCCCGTGGCCCTCGAGACGCTGCACGAGACGCTGGTGGCGGCGGTCCGTCTGCTCGCCCCGGCCGGTCCGTTCATCTCCGACTCGGTGCATCGCGCCCTTACCGGCGTGTCGGTCCACCTGGCGCCGTTCCCCGTCGACCGGGGGCACCGGGCGCCGGAGCTGCTGGCGGCGATGACCACGGTGCGGCGGCTCGCCTCGCTCGCGCGGGCGGCCCGGGAAACGCACAATCTGCGGGTGCGGCAGCCGCTGGCGCGCATGCAGCTGGCCGTGCCGGCGGCCGCCCAGGGCCCGGCCTTGTCAGACCTATTAGATATCTTGGCTGCCGAAGTCAACGTAAAGAACGTCCAGGTCGTCGCATCCGATCATGACCTGGTGCGGCTCCGCGGGAAGGCCAATTTTCGGACCCTCGGGAAGCGGTACGGGAAGGACACGCCCCGCGCCGCGGCCGCCGTCGCGGACCTCGGCGCGGTGCAGCTGCAGCAGCTGGAGCAGGGCGAAGTCGTGCGGGCGGGCGAGTGGGAGCTCCGGCCTGAGGATGTGACGGTCGCGCGCGAAGTGGCGAGCGAATGGCTCGTGCAGGCCGACGGCCCCTACGTCGTCGCGCTCGACCCGGAGTTGACGGAGGACTTGATCCAGGAAGGACTGGCGCGCGAAGTCGTGAATCGCGTCCAGCGTCTCCGCAAGGAGGCGGGGTACGAATACACGACGCGCATCGAGTTGAGCGTCGCCGGCGCCGAAGACGTGGTCGCCGCGACCCGCGCGTTTCAGGGGTTCGTCGAAGGTGAGACGCTGGCGCGGCGGCTGGTGCTGGGCGCCGTGCTCGATGAGCCCGACTTGCAGCGTGACGTAGACATCGAAGGACGCCGCGCGACGATTGCGTTGCGGCGTCACGACGGACGAAAGGGCGGAACCCGATAATGCCGACGAAATCCACGAAAGTGAAAGCGAAAGGCCTCAGCAAGAAACAGCTGAGCCATCTCGAAAAGCGGCTCCTCGAGGAGCGCACCCGCGTCATCAAGGAGCTGGGTCACTACGGCGAGTCGTTCAACTCGAGCCTCCAGGCCTCGGACGGCGACCTCTCGAGCTACTCCTTTCACATGGCCGACCAGGGCACCGACGCGATGGAACGAGAGAAGCAGTTCCTGTTCGCGTCGCAGGAGGGTCGCTACCTGTGGCACGTGAACGAGGCGTTGCGCCGGCTGTACGGCACGCCGGAGCGGTTCGGGAAATGCGAACAGTGCGGTGATGAAATCGGCTTCGACCGCCTGGACGCGCTTCCCCACGCGCGCCTGTGCATCAAGTGCAAGGCGAAAGAAGAAGATGGTAAACGCCGCTGAGCGTCGGCTGTTCTGGGGGACGGCGGTGGCGGTGGTCGTCGCCGACTTCGTCACCAAGCTGATCGCTGAAGCATTCCTGGCGCGGCGGCTGCCGTTGCCGGTCATCGGTGAGTTCGTGCAGCTGCGCCTCGTCTACAACCAGGGCGCCGCGTTCGGCTTGCACCTGGGCGAGAACTCGCGCTGGATCTTCTTCGGGCTCGCCATCGTCGCTCTGTTCGTGCTCGGGTCGCTGGTGCGCAGCACCCGTCCCGGCGACCGGTTCCGGCTGCTGGCGCTGGCGCTCGTATGTGGCGGCGCGGTCGGCAACCTCATCGACCGCATCCGCAGCGCGCAGGGCGTCGTGGACTTTCTGGATATCGGCATCGGTGCCTGGCGCTGGCCCACCTTCAACGTCGCCGATTCGGCCATAACGGTCGGCGCCATCGCGTTGGGACTCTCCCTCTGGCAAGAGGGTCGCGCGCAGCAGCGGGCCAAGGAGGCGCAGGCGGCGGAGCCGTGACTCCACCCCCCGCTGCCGTGACGTTTTGTGTCACGGCGGACCAGACGGAACGTCTCGACCGCTTCCTCGCCGATCAGCTCGCCCTCTCGCGTACCCAGGCCGGACGCCTCATCGCCGACAAGCGCGTCAGTGCGCGCGGCAAGCCGCTCCGCGCCTCCGCCGTGCTCGAGCGCGGTGCCGAAGTCACGGTCCAGTTTCCTCCCGACGAGCCCCCGCCGCGCACCTACGCCCCCGCGCACGCGGAATTGCGCTTCATCTACGAAGACGAGCACCTCGCGGTGCTCGACAAGCCCGCCGGTCTCGTCGTTCACCCCGGCCCCGGTCACTGGAACGACACGCTGGTGAACGTCCTCGTGGGGCGGGGCACGGAATTGTCGAGTGGCGTGACGGCAGGGCGGCCGGGGATCGTGCATCGGCTGGACCGTGATACCTCCGGTCTGCTCCTCGTCGCCAAGACCGATCTCGCCCACCGCCGCCTCGCGGGCGCGATCGAGCGGCGCCAGGTCACGCGCATCTACGCGGCGCTCGTCTGGGGCCATCTCCGCAAGAATGCCGTGGACATCGAGGCGCCGATCGCGCGCCATCCCAAGGAGCGCAAGCGCATGACGGTCGCGGAGGGCGGGCGCCACGCCGTCACGCACGCCGCCGTCGTGGCGCGCTTCGCCAACGCCGATCTCCTGCGCGTCCGCCTCGGCACCGGGCGCACGCACCAAATCCGCGTCCACCTCGCGCACGTCGGCTGTCCGGTGGTGGGCGACCGCGAGTATGCGTTCGGGGGGAGCCGCCGCGTCACCCCGTCGGCGCGCGCCGCGGCCGAACGGCTCGAGGCGCTCGCACCGCGGCAGTTGTTGCACGCGGCGGCGCTCAGGTTCGCGCATCCGGTGAGCGGCGCGCCGCTCGAGCTCATGTCAGAATGGCCCGCGGATTTGCGGCCCGCGCTGGCCGCGGCGGCAGACGACGCAAACTTGCTTGCCGAGCCCAACCCCTTGCAGTATCTTGGCTTCTTCACATCCGATGAGTGAAGCAAGCCTCGCCCGACTGCTCGTTTTCCGTGTGGGAAACCTGGCTTGCGCGGCCGAGGTCGACCAAGTGCGGGAGATTCTCCCGCGCCTCCCAACGACGCGTATTCCGGGCGCGCCCCCGGTCGTCGCGGGGCTCGTGAATATCCGCGGCACGCTGGTGACCGTCGTGGAAGGGTGGCGTGCTCTGGGGCAGTCGCCCCCCACTCCCGCACCCCCGCTCCCACCCGGCTCTCCCTCGGAAAACGGGGAGCGGCAAGGCTCGACGATCATCCTGGAGTTGGGAGCGAAAGGCGAAGGAGAAACAGGCCGCAAGCTCGTCGGCTTCACGGTGGACGAGGTCATGGATATGCTCGCGGTCGGCGACACGACGCTCGAGGATCGCACTGGGCTCGCGGGCGTCGATCCGACGCTGGTGCGAGCGGTGGGCCGGCGCAACGGACAGCTCTTCGTGGTTCTGGACATCGCGGCGCTACTGGGCCCGATTATGACTACTTAAGGAGGGAGCAGTGAGCCACACTGTTCTCGTCTGTGACGACGCGATCTTCATGCGCACGATGATCACCGACATCCTGGCGCAGGCCGGGTTCGAGGTCGTCGGTGAGGCTGAAACCGGGTCGCAGGCGGTGGAGAAATACCGGCAGCTCAAGCCCGATCTCGTGACGATGGACATCGTGATGCCCGACATGGGGGGCATTGATGCCGTCCGGGAAATCGTCAAGCACGACCCCGACGCCAAGATCCTGATGTGCAGCGCCATGGGCCAGCAAGCGCTGGTCGTGGAGGCCATCCAGGCGGGGGCCAAGGACTTCGTCGTCAAACCATTCCAGCCGTCCCGCGTGCTCGAAGCCGTCCAGCGCGTGCTGGGCTAGCCATGGATCTGTCGCAGTACGCCGAGCTGTTCCTGGCCGAGAGCCGCGAGCACTTGAGCGCCTGCAACCAGCTGCTGCTCGAGTGGGAGCGCCGCCCGGCCTCGCCGGAACCGGTCAGCGGGATCTTCCGCGCGGTACATACGGTGAAGGGCATGGCGGCCACCATGGGCTACGCCCGGGTCGCCGATCTCGCCCACCGCATGGAGAATCTGCTCGATCACTTGCGGCGCGGCGGCCGCCCTCCGACGGACGACACGCTGCAGCTCTTGTTCCGCGCCACCGACGCGCTCGAGAAAGCCGTCGGCCTGGCGGTGGCGAACCGCGAGCGCGAGGCCGATCTGGCCGGCGTCGTCGCGGATCTGGACCGCGCGGTGGCTCGGCTGGCGCCACGCGCCGCGCCGGCGCGGGAGCCACAACCTGCCGAGCCTGCCGAGCCGCTCGCGCCCCCGCCCCCGCCTGCCGCTGCCGGTCGCCCGGTTCACGTGATTCTCCGTCCCGAGGCGCAGCTCAAGGGCGGGCGCGCCATGCTGATCGTCCGCAAAGCGCAGAGCCTGGGCAGTGTGCAACGCATCCAGCCTCCGCTTTCGGCGTTCGAAGCCGACGACTTCGACGGTCGCTTCGCCTTCGACATCGATACGGCGGCGACGGCCGCGGCGATCGAAGCCGCGGTCCGGTCCGTAGGCGACGTGGAGCGGGTGACGGTCGCGGGGGAGGGCGGGGGCGACGAGGGGCAGGTGACGCCGGCGGAGAGTGCCGGTGGAGGGGGGCGCGGCCGCCACATCCGGGTGGACCTGCGGCGGCTCGACGCGCTCATGGACCTGATCGGAGAGTTGGTCACCGCGCGCGGGCGGCTGAACGAGCTGGCGGCGCGCTTCCGGGAACCCGCGATCGACGATGTCGCCATTCAGATCTCGCGGCTTTCCGCCGATCTGCAAGCCGAAATCATCCAGGCGCGGATGACGCCGGTGTGGCAGGTCTTCGATCGCTTCCCGCGCCTGGTGCGCGACCTCGCGCGCCAGCTCCACAAGCAGATCGCGTTCCGTGTGGAAGGGAAGGAAATCGAGCTGGATCGCGCGATCCTCGACGAGCTGGGCGACCCGCTGGTGCACCTGCTCCGCAACGCGGTGGACCACGGGATCGAAACGCCCGCCGAGCGCACCCGCCGCAAGAAAAAGCCGGAAGGCGAGATCGTGCTCGCCGCGGTCCGCGAGCGCTCCAGCGTCGCGATCAGCATCTCGGATGACGGCGGCGGCATCGACCGCGCGCGGATCCTCGCGAAGGCGAAGCGCGAAGGGCTGGTGGGCCCGCACGTCGAAACGTTGTCGGACGACGCGCTGCTGCGCGTGCTCGCACGTCCCGGCTTCTCGACGGCGGACGCCGTCACGAACGTGTCGGGCCGGGGCGTCGGCATCGATGTGGCGATGACGCGGATCCGCGCGCTCGGCGGTTCGATCGAGATCCGCACCCAGCCGGGGAAGGGCACGACGTTCGTGCTGCGCCTGCCCGTCACGCTCGCGATCGTGCGCGCGCTGATCGCCGCCGTGGGCCCGGAGCGCTACGCGCTGCCGCTCACCTACGTCGCCGAGACGGTCGAATTCGGCACGACGGCGATCACGACGATGGAAGGCCGCGAGGCGATGGTGCTGCGCGATCGCGTGGTGCCGCTCGTGCACCTCCGCAGCCTGCTCGGCGTCGCCGCCGACGCCGCGCCGCCGCCGGCCCGCCGCCCGGTGATCGTGCTGGAAATGGGCGAACGGTGCACGGGCATCGTGGTGGATGGGATGGTCAGCCAGCAGGAGATCGTCGTGAAGGGGTTCCAGGCGCCCCGGGGCACGCTGCCGGTGTTCAGCGGCGCGACGATCATGGGCGACGGAGTCCCGGCGCTGATTCTCGACGCCGCCGGACTGGTGTAGAGAGGAGAGGGCATGGAGGACGTCCGCGATCTGAAGGCGCTGCAGCTCGACGCCCTGCGGGAGGTCGCCAACATCGGCGCCGGCCACGCCGCCACCGCGCTGTCGCAGATGACGAACCGGCGGATCATGATCTCCGTGCCGGAGATCAATATCGCGCGGCTCGAGGAGGTGCCCTCGCTCCTCGGCGACCCGCAGGCGGTCGTCGCTGCCGTGCTGATGCACATGCTGGGGGACCTCACGGGGCGTACGCTGCTCCTCTTCCCAGAGCCGGTGGCGCGGCGGCTGTGCGACATGCTGCTGCGCCGTCCGCTCGGTACGACCAGCGCGTTCGAGACCATCGAGCAGTCCTGCCTCAAGGAAGCCGGTAACATCCTCTCGGGCGCGTACATGAATGCGCTGTCGGAGTTCATGGGGATGCTGCTGTTGCCGTCCGTGCCGAGCCTGGTGGTGGATGTCTCGGCCGCCGTCCTCACGACGACCTACCTGAACTTCGGGCACGACCGGGACTTCGTGTTTTGCGTCGAGACGGAGTTCAACATCGATGCCCAAGACGGGCTGCGCGGCCACTTCCTGCTCTTGCCCGACTTGGCGTCCCTCAAGGCCATCTTCGACGCCATCCGCCTGACCTGATCCGTGACGGCGCCAGCTGCGACGCCGCCCGTTTCCGAACGCGACCTCGCCGTTCTCCGATCCTTCGCCCGCCGGATCGATCCGTCGGATGCGGGCGCGCATAACAATCTCGGGGTCCTCTACTACCAGAAGGGCCTCGTCCCCGAGGCCATCGAGCAGTTCACGCGCGCGCTCGAGCTCGACCCCAAGATGCAGGTCGCGCAGCGCAACCTCGAGATTTCCTACCACAACACCGGCTACTACGACCGCCGTGTCGCCGAGCTGCAGGAGCGGCTCCGGCAGGCGCCCGACGAGCGCGAGCCGCGCTGGGAGCTGGGCCGCACCTACGCGATCCTCGGCGCTTTCGACGAAGCGGTCGCGGAGTTCGAGGAGCTGCTCGCCCACAAGCCCAAGGACGTGGCGGCCCTGATCCAGCTCGGGCTCGCCGAGAAGAGCCGGGGCCGCCTGGAGATCGCCACGGACTGGCTGCTGCGCGCCGTCGAGTTGGATCCCGAGTCCAGCGTCGTGCACTTCTATTTGGGCGAGGTCTACTACAACCGCGGGCTGAACGAGCCGGCCCTGGCAGAGCTCGAGCGGGCGGTGGCATTGAACCCCGACAACGCCAACGCGCACTACCTGATGGCGTTCGTGCTGGGGGACATGGGCCGTCATCAGGACGCGCGCGCGGCGTCGAAGCGGGCCATCCAGCTCAACCCGCCGCTCGCCCGCGCGCAGACCAACCTGTCGCTCGAGCGCTACCGCGCGGAGCGCCAGTCAGCCGAGGACCGGGTGCGCGATGCGCCGGCGCCGGAAGTCGCCGAGGGAAGCGAGCTGGCGCATTACAACTTGGGCCTCGCGTTCCGCCAGAAGGGCTATTACGCGGAGGCGCTGCGCGAATACAGGCTCGCGATCGAGCGGGGCGAAGACCGCCGCCTCGTGCGCCAGGCCATGGCGGAGGTCCACCTGCTGAAGCGCGACTTCGCGGACGCGCTGGACCTGTACGAGTCGCTGATCCACGACGTGCCGGACTCTCCCAAACTGTGGAACGAGCGTGGCGTGGTCCTGCATCAGGCCGGCCGCACCGCCGACGCGCTCGCGTCCTACCGCCAGGCGGCGGAGGTGGACCCGCGCTACGCCCTGGCGTGGAACAACGTCGGGGTCGTGCTCGCCCACCAGAGCGACACCGAGGACGCGATTGAGGCATTCCGGCGCGCGCTGCAGCTCTCCTCCGGGTTCGTGGGCGCGCGGCTCAACCTCGCGCTGCTCTTGACGCACCTGCGCCGCTTCCAGCTGGCCCTCGAGGCCTACCGCCAGGTGCTCGCCGACCATCCGACGTCGGCTCCCGCCTGGAACGGCGTGGGCCTCGTGCTCGTCGAGCTGAAGCGGTTTCCGGACGCCCGCAACGCATTCGTGCGCGCGGTCGAGGCGGATCCCCAGAATGCGGGTGCCCACTACAACTTGAGCTTCACGCTCTCGAACCTCGGCGATTTCGACGGCGCGCTGCGGGCGACCAAGCGCGCGCTCGAGCTCGACCCCTACTACGTCTCGCAGAAGTTCGCGCTGGCGATCGACCTGCAGTACGAAACCGTGGCGATCGGGATCGTCCCCGAGATCTCCGCGGACGTGACCGCCGAGAACCTGGGCACCGAGTTCGCCTTCGACCAACGGCTGCTCGACAACATTTTCCAGGAGCTCGCGCCCGCATCGTCCGGCACCGCCCAGGGCGCGGCGGCGCAGGGCGCCGCTCAGAAATCGAAGGACGATGCGCTCGCGCTGGCACGCGACTACGTGAGCAAGGGGATGATGGACCTCGCGGTGGCGGAAGCGATGCGCGCCGTGCAGCGCGGCGCGGACCGCGGCCAGGCGGCCACCCTGCTCGGCGACATCTATGCGCAGCGTGGCCTCCACGGCGAGGCGCTGGAGCGCTATCGCGAGGCGCGGACGCTCGACGCGGCCAACGCCGCCGCCGCGCTGGGCGAGGTGAAGAGCCTGCTCGCGGTCCAACGGGCCGCGGAAGCGCTGCCGCTCGTCGAGGAATTGGTGGCGCGCGCGCCCGAGGATGTCGAGGTGCTCCTGGCCGCCGCCAAAGCGCGCGCCGCCGTCGGGGACGCGGCGGGCGCGCTCACCGCGTTGCGGCAGGCGCAAACGCGCGCGCCGGCCCGGCCCGATCTGCACAAGCTCCAGGGCGACATCGCGCTCAAGGTCGGCGATCGACAAGGGGCGCGGCAGGCGTATAAAGCCGCGCTCGACCTCGATCACGGATTCGTCCAGGTGTGGCTGGACCTCGGACGCCTGCACGAGCAGGACGAGGAGTGGGCACCGGCCCAGCGCGCCTACGAGCAGGCGCTCGAGGCCCTGCCTACGTTCCACGAAGCGGCGCTCGCCCTGTCGGACTTGCTGCGCCGCTCGGGCCGGCTCCGCGACGCCGTCGTGCGGCTGGCCGAGATGCTGGAGCAGGACCCCTACGACCTCGACGCGCTGCTGCTGCTGGGGCGCGCGCTGCTCGACGATAAACGCAACGCCGAGGCGCTCGAGGCATTCCGCCGCGCCCTCAAGTTCGATCCCGAGCACACCGGGGCGCTGTTCTACCTCGGCGCCACGCTCGCCCGTGTGCAGAGCTACGGCGAGGCGGTCGAAGCTTGGGAACGGGTGACGCGCATCGATCCCGGCGGGCCGTACGCCCAGCGCGCGCGCATGCACGCGCGCACGGCGCTCGACCTGCAGCACATCTTTTCCACGTCGGACGCGGCCTGAGGGATGGCGCCCAATGGCGATTGAAGGGCCGCTCCGCGAGCTCGGCATCCACGACGTCTTCCAGCTGCTCGACTTGAGCCGCAAGACGGGCGCGCTGCGCGTGACCTCGGAGCTGCGGCACAACCAGGGCACGATCTATTTCGACAATGGCGTCATCGTGTTCGCGGAGATCCGCAGCAATCCGCATCCCCTCGGGGGCCTGCTGCTGCGCACCGGCAAGATCACGGAAGCCGATCTCGAGCGTGCCCGCGACATGCAGCAGCGCCAGGGCGACAAGCGCCGCCTCGGCGAGATCCTGGTGGCCCTTGGCGTGATCACGCAGCGCGAGGTGGAGCGCCAGGTGCGCTTCCAGATCGAGGAAGTCGTGTTCGAGGTGATGAGCTGGAACGAGGGGTACTTCTCGTTCAACGAGGAACCCGAGCGGGAGGTGCCCAGCGGCGCCGAGGTGCGGATTCCGGTGGAGGCGCTCTTAATGGAAGGCGCGCGCCGCATCGACGAATGGGCACGGATCGAGAACCGCATTCCACATGTGGGGGTTGTACCGTCGCTGGCGCCGCCGCCCGAGGGTCCGGGCGGTGAGCTCGACCTGCTGCCGCCCGAGTGGGAAGTGTTGGCGCTCATCGACGGGCAGCGCGCCGTGCGCGCCCTCGCCACCGAGCTCGGTCGTTCGGACTTCGAGGTCGCCAAGACGCTGTTCGGGTTGGAGAGCGCCGGTGTCATCGTGCTGGTGGATCCGGGCACGGCCAAGCGTGGCCGCGGGGGGGCGGGCGGAGCAGGAGGAGGGGGAAGCGCGCTGGCCGATCTCGCGGAGCTGGTCGCGAAAGCCGAACAGGCGCTGCAGGCGAAAGACTTCGACGGGGCGCGCGCGGCCGCCGAGCAGGCGGCCAACACGCAGCCGCACGACGCGACCGTGCACCTGTTGCTCGGCCGCATCCATCTGGCGCAGGGCCGCGGCGCCCCCGGCGTCGAGGAGCTGCGGCGCGCGCTGCGGCTCGATCCGCTGCTCGCCGCGGCGCACCGGCACCTCGGGTTCGCCCTGGTGGCGATCGGCCGGTTCGGCGAGGCCCTCGAGAGCTGGGATCAGTGGGAGCGGCTCGCCCCCCGCAGCCCGGACGAGTTGACGCAGATCGAGGAGGTGCAGCGCGCGCGCGATGCGGCGCGGGTGTTCCTGGCTATGCGGGCGGGCAGCCATGGCTGACGACGTCCGCGCACTCTCCGCCCAGCTGGCGCAGGATCCGCACAGCCTCGTGTTCTTGCGGCTCGGCGAAGCGCTGCGGCGCAAGGGCCAGCTCGATGCCGCCGCGCGCGTCGCGGTGAACGGCCTCGAGCGGCATCCGCACCTCGCCGACGCGCATGATTTGTACGCGCGCATCCTGACGGACAAGCACGACTATGAGAAGGCGTTCGATGAGTGGGACATGACGGTGCGCATCGCGCCGAACCACACCGGCGCCCTGAAGGGGCTCGCGTTCCTATACTTCAAGGTCGGTGACCTCACCCAAGCCGAGGCGCACCTCGATCTGGCGCAGCGGATCGAGCCCGACGACCCCAGCATCGCGCAGGCGATCGCGATGGTGCGCGGGGGAGCGGCGCCGCCGTCTCCGGCCGCGCCGCCGGAGGCACCCGCGACGCCGACCGCCCCGACCGCCCCAACCGCCGCCGCTCCATCGCCGGCGTCGCTCGACGAATCCCGTGTGTTCGCGGGCCTCGAGGGCGCCAACGAAGGCTTATTGCTTATCGACGGCGCTGGTCGTGTCCTTGGCGGTGCCTTGAAGGACAAGTCTGGTACTGACGTAACGGATGCCGTCGCCGCGTATCTCGCGGGCGTATCGCAGGAGGCGGCGCGCACCGCCAAGCTCCTGGGCCTCGGCGCCTGGAGCGGGCTCTCGGCGGAGGGACAGCACGGCAACGTCCACCTCTCCCATCCCACGCCGGAGGCGTTACTGCTCGTTGTCCGCGACCGCGGCGTTCCCCTGGGGCGGCTCGCCATTCTCGCGCAACGCGCGACGACGATGGCGCGGCGCTGGCTGGAGCGCGAGACGTGAGCGCCGCCCTGGACCTCATCACCCGCGTGCGCGGCGTGCGCGGCGCCATGCTCGTCTCGGCCGACGACGGGCTCGTCGTCGCCGAACAACTGATGGAAGGCATCAAGGGCGGCGCGGTGGCGGCGCTGGCCGCGAGCCTCGCGGGGCGGCTGCGCCGCGCGATGGAGGCGGCAGGCATCGGGGTGAGCGTGTTCTGGCATCTCCAGGGAGAGCGTGGCGCGTTGCTGGTCGTGCCGGGGACCTCCGCGGGAGGAATCCTCGTCGTGGCCGTCGCCGAGCCCGACGTGAACATCGGCCTCGTGCGGCTCGAGCTGCTGCGCGCCGCGGAGATGGTCGTGTGAGCACGCGTGCGGTCGAGAGCTGGACGCTGCAGCCGCTCACCGACTTCGTCAAAGAGGCATCGGTGCGTCTGGTGTTGGTGCTGACGCCGGCGGGCCAAGTGCTCGCCCAATCGGGGTTCTCGCGCGCGGTGGATGTGATGTCGGCGGCCGCGCTCGGCGCGGCGATCGTCGCCACGACGGCGGAGCTGGCGCGCCAGCTCCGCCAGCCGCCCTTCGCGGCCTTGAATCACCAGGGACACCGGCACGGCATCTTTCTGGCGACCTTCGTGACCGAGCGCGGCACGCTCGCGGTGCTAGCGGTTTACGACCTCGATATTTCATCGATCGGCCTGGTGCAGTTATTCTATGAGCAACTTGCGGCGGACCTGAAGGCAGCGAGCCCCAAGGGTGCGGTCCCCAAGCAGGTGTTGGCGGCGGACTTCGAGCGCGAGCTGACTGACAGTCTGAACACGCTGTTCGGGAGATAGCCGGTGTCCCTGGTGAACTTCACGACCCGCGAAATCACCTGCAAGATCGTCTATTACGGACCCGGTCGGTCCGGCAAGACGACGAACCTGCATTACGTGTACGGGCGGGTACCCGAGACGCGCCGGGGCCGCATGGTGTCGCTTGCCACCCAGACCGACCGCACGCTGTTCTTCGACTTCCTCCCGATCGACCTCGGCCAGATCTCGGGATTCACGACCCGCTTCCAGCTCTACACCGTACCGGGCCAGGTTTACTACAACGCCACCCGGCGCCTGGTGCTGCAAGGGTCGGACGGCGTCGTGTTCGTCGGCGACAGCCAGGCCCGCCAGCTCGACGAAAACCTGGAGAGCCTCCAGAACCTGCAGAGCAATCTGCTCGAGCACGGGGTGGATGTCCGCGCCATGCCGCTCGTGATGCAGTACAACAAGCAGGACCTGCCGCGCGAGCTCATCCTCACGCAGCCCGAGCTCGACGACGCCTTGAACTTCCGCGGGGTGCCGAGCTTTGCGGCCGACGCGCTGCATGGCACCGGCGTATTCGAGACGCTGAAGAGCATCTCCGAGCTGGTGCTGAAGCGGCTCGCGGCGGGGAGCCCAGCATGACCAGCACCCTGAATCCGCGCTTCAGCTTCGATACGTTCGTCGTGGGCGCGGCAAACCGGCTCGCGGTGACGGCGGGCAGTACCGTCGCGGAGAATCCCGGGTCGGCGTACAACCCGCTGTTCATCTATAGCGGCTCCGGCCTGGGCAAGACGCACCTCCTGATGGCCATCGGGCACGCCGCCAAGACGCTCGCCCCCAAGCTCAACATCGAATACCTGACGCTGGACGAGTACGTGGAGGCGTTCCACGCCGCGATCGCGGCGGGGCAGGGGGACGTGTTCCGGCGCCGGTTCCAGAACGTGGACGCGCTGCTCGTGGACGACGTCCAGTTTCTCACGAACCGCAAAGAGATGCAGGCGGAGCTGCTGCGGCTCACCGAGGCGCTGCAGCAGGCCGGCCATCAGATCGTGCTGGCAAGCGACCGCCCGCCCGCCGAAATCGCGGACCTGGACGAGCGCCTGATCTCCCGTTTCTCGGGCGGGCTGGTCGTGGACATGGGCGTGCCCGACTACGAGACGCGCGTGGCGATCCTGCGGCGCAAGGCCGAAGAGCGCGGTACGTCGTTCCAGCCGGGCGTGCTCGAGGCCGTCGCCAAGATCGCGTTTCCCAACGTGCGCGAGCTGATGGGCGCGCTCAACCGGATCGTCGCCTACCAGGCGGTGAACGACACGCCGATCAATGCCGAAGCGGCGCGTCAGGTGCTGGGAGTAAGCGGAAGCGGGGAGCAGGGAGCAGGGAGCAGTGCGCCGACCGAGGCGCCGGGCCGCGCTTCGGGTGCCGACGAATTCTCGCAGTTCCTGAGCGACGTCACCGTCACGGTCGGCAAAGCCGTGGAGGCGTGGCGCGCGCGCGTGGCGGAGGCCGTGCTGCGCTGGGAAGGTGAAGGCTACCGCACGGCCCGCCTCGAGAAGCTGCTCGATCAGGATACGCCCGCGGCCGTGGACGAAGCGATCGCCGCCTACGTGCAGGACGTCGAGCGTCTCAAGGCGCTCGAGGCGGAAGTCACGGCGCTCGATCCCCAGACCGCGGGGGGCAAGGTGTTTCACGATCCCGATCGCCTGGAGGAAGCAGAAGCGGCGGCGGCCACGGTCCGCGAGGGCGCGGCGCCGCCGCCGGCCCCGTCCGCTGCCTTCCCGCTCGACGGGTACGCGTCGGGACCGTCGAACGAAGTCGCGGTCAAGGCGGCCCGCGCCGTGATCGCCGCGCCGGGCAAGAAGTACAATCCGCTCGTGCTGGTGGGACGGAGCGGTCTCGGGAAAACCCACCTCCTGAACGCGATCGGCATCGAGCTGGCCAAGAAAAAAGGCGCTGTGGTCGCCTGCCTCTCGACTCAGGCGTTCGTGGACGAATTGATCGCCGCAATCGACGGCAACCGCGTGAACTGGTGGCGCGCGCGCTACCGTCGCGCCACGGCGCTGCTGCTCGACGACATTCACCTGCTCGCCGGCAAGGAACGGACCCAGGAAGAGCTGTTCAATCTCTTCAACCAGTTCCTGGATGCCGACCGCCAGCTGGTGTTCACCGCGCCCGCGCACCCCAACACCCTGGCTGGATTGGAAGAGCGGATTGCCTCCCGCCTCGAGGGCGGGCTGGTGGCGGAAATCGGCGAGCCGGACCGGGAGCTGCGCCGCGCCGCGCTGGAGCCGCTCTTGAAGCAGCACCGGGTGCCGGCGGACCCGGCGCTGCGCGACTATCTCGCCGACCGTCCCACCGACTCGGTGCGCAGCCTGACTGGGCTGGTGCAGCGCGTGGTGGAAGCGGCCGCGGCGCAGGATTCGCCGGTGTCGGCGGGACTCGCGCGCGAGGTGCTGGAAGGCGCGCCTGCCGCCCGTCGCACGACTGGTCTCCGCACCAGCGGCATCGTGGTGTCGAGCGCCGGCGGGGTCCGCAGCCGCGAGAAAATGGTGTGGGACTGGCCCTCGCCGGCTGACCGCGTCATCGAGGAGTTGCGCTGATGGCCATCAAGGGCTCGCTCAAAGAGGCGTCGCTCCCCGACGTGCTGCAGCTGCTCGCGCTGGGGCAGAAAACGGGCTGCCTGTCGATCGCCGACCGCTCGAACTTCGGATACATCTACTTCGACAAGGGCCGGATCTGCTACGCGTCGATCGTCAACCGCCGCGACCGGCTCGGCGACATCCTCGTCAAGCACGCGAAGATCAGCCAGGAACAGCTCGACGCCGCCATCCACCGCCAGGCCAAGGAGCGCGACAAAAAGCTGGGCGAGATTCTCGTCGGCCAAAACGTGATCTCGCAGCAGGAGCTGGAGCGCTACATGCGCATTCAGATCGAGGAGTCGGTCTACTACCTGTTCACGTGGACGCAGGGGACCTTCAACTTCGAGGCCGACGTCCGCCCCGAACAGCAGGACTTCCTGGTCTCCATCAACCCCGAATCGCTGCTGCTCGAGGGCGCCCGGCGGGTGGACGAGTGGAGCCTGATCGAGAAGAAGATCCCTTCGTTCGACCTGATCTTCGTCGTGGACCGCGACCGGCTCGCCATCAGCGATGCGAAATTGACGGAAATGCAGGAGCGGCTGCTGCCGCTGCTCGACGGCTCGCGCGACGTGAATCAGACCATCGAAGACTCGGGGCTCGGCGAGTTCGAAGTCGGTAAGGCGCTGTACGGCCTCGTGACGGCGGGGTTCCTGCACCGCGCCGGCCGCACCGCCAGCGCCGAAGACCTGAAGATGACGGACGCGCGCGTCGAGGAGCACCGTAATCTCGGCGTCGCCTTCTACAAGACGGGCATGCTGGACGAAGCGGCGCGCGAGTTCCGCCGCGTGGCCGAGCTGCGCTCGACCGACGCCAACGCGCACTTCTTCATCGGGCTGGTGGCGCTGAAGCAAGCGCGCTGGCGCGAGGCGATGGAGGCGCTGCGGCTCGCCGCCGAAAAGGGCGGTTCCCGGCCCGCCGTGCTCCACAACCTCGCACTCGCCTTCGAGCAGCTGGGGCGTCTCGAGGATGCGGAGGCGGCATACGCCGAAGCGGCGACGCGCGCGCGCACCGATCCGCGCGTGTACGTGGGGTGGGGAGTGGTCGCGCTGAAGCTGGGGGATCACGCCAGCGCGGCGGGCCGGCTCGACCGCGCCAAGGAGTTGTTCGCCGAGAACGTTCCGCCTCTCTGGTACTGGGCGCGCGTGCTCACCGCCGCGGCGGCGGGGGACTTCGAGATGGCCGAGCAGGTGGCCGCGCAGGCTGTAGAGGCGCATCCCCAGAACGCCGTGCTCCGCAACAACCTCGCAGTGCTCCGCGAGCTCGCCGGCGACCTGCCGGCGGCCGAGGAGCTGGCGCGTGCGGCGCTCCAGGACGAGCCGTCACTGCCCCAGCTATCCAAGAACCTGGGCGACCTGGCCTACCGCGGCTCGCGCTACGACGAGGCATGGGATCTCTACCAGCGCGCCGTCGAGCTGGCGCCCGACTTGGGCGACGACGTCTTCTTCAAGCTCGGCAACATCGCCTACAAGCGAAACGCCCGTGAGCAGGCGAGCGAGCTCTGGCGCCGGGCGCTCGAGCTGAACCCCAAGCACGAACTCGTGAAAGCCAATCTGGACACCTTGAGCACGCTGTCGTGAGTTCGGCAGGAGGCGGACCGCAGGACGAGCGCGCGTTCCGGGCGCTGACGCAAAAGATCTCGGCGACGCGGGGAGTGAGCTGCGAGTCGTACAAGGACAAGTGTTTGAAACGCCGCATCGCGGTGCGCATGCGCGCCCGCGGCGTGCACACCTACGACGACTACAGTCGGCTGCTGGATCAGGACGCGCACGAGTACCAAGAGCTGCTCGACGCGCTCACCATCAACGTCACCAAGTTCTACCGCAACGCCGAGACGTGGAACGCGCTGGGGCCGCATCTCGCGGCGTTGTGGCGCGCCCAGCGCGGGCGGCTCCGCGTTTGGTCCGCAGGCTGCGCCTCGGGCGAGGAGCCGTACACGATCGCCATGCTCATCGCCCAGACCGCGGGCACAGATTCCCTCGAGCACGCGTTCGTGGACGCGACCGACGTGGACCGCCTGAGCCTCGAGCGCACCCGCCAGGCCCAATACCCCGACGGCGCATTCAGCGAAATGCCGGCGGACTTGAAGCGCCGGTATTTCTCGGGCGGGCAGCCGGCGCCCGGGGTCCGCGCCCTCGTCCACGTCCTCGCCCACGACCTGATGCGGGAGCCGCCGCCGCGTCCGCCGTACGACCTGATCGTGTGCCGCAACGTCGTGATCTATTTCGAGCGCCAGGCCCAGGAGCGGCTGTTCCAGGTGTTCGTGGACGCGCTCGCGCCGGGCGGTGTGCTCCTGCTCGGGAAAGTCGAGACCCTGTTCGGACCGGCACGCGAGCGTCTCACCCTCGTAGACCCGCGGGAGCGGATCTATACGAGACCAACTGCGCCGTGAAGGAAGTCATCGTCAAGGTCGCCGAATGGGCCGCCGAGCGCGGCGATGGGGTACTGGTCACGCTGGGCCTCGGCTCCTGCGTCGCCATCATGCTGCCCGACCCCACCAGCAAGT
>Ga0209220_1000082_pt1 | contig 46605 bp, 37 predicted proteins | sample BlaSpr_A8_OM3_M3_FD_187984 | JGI IMG/M metagenome (GOLD analysis project Ga0209220, IMG submission 187984) | Forest soil microbial communities from Thunder Bay, Ontario, Canada - Black Spruce, Ontario site 2_A8_OM3_M3 (SPAdes) (version 2) | ecosystem: Environmental > Terrestrial > Soil > Boreal... | reverse complement strand
CCGGCGGGTGCGACACGGTGCAGGCGAGCCGCTGGGCGAGGTTCTTGGGGATCCCAGTCGCGACGTACGGGCTCGTGGGCTACGCGGCGATTCTGATCGTGGCGCTGGCGGCGCTGCGCCCCGCGGCGCTCGCCCGGCGGGAGCCGACGCTCATGCTCGCCGCGCTCGCGACCGGCGGTCTGCTGTTCACCCTCTACTTGACGTATCTCGAGCTCTTCGTCATCCACGCGATCTGCCGCTGGTGTGTGGCGAGCGCGGTAATTATCACGAGCATCTGGATCGTGGCCGCCTTCGCCGCCATCGCTGTCCTCCGCGGCCCTAGCTCTCCTGCGCCTCGTACTGATCCTTGAGCTTCGCGACGACCGCCGGATCGGCCAGCGTGGTCGTGTCTCCCAGTGCGCGTCCTTCGGCAATGTCCTTCAGCAGCCGCCGCATGATCTTGCCGCTGCGCGTCTTCGGTAGGTCGGCGGAGAAGAGGATATCGTCGGGCCGAGCGAGCGCTCCAATTTTCCGGGAGACGTGCTGCTTCAGCTCCTCGCGCAGCGCGTCGGTGCCCTGATGTCCCTCCTTCAGCGTCACGAACGCCGCGAGCGCCTGCCCCTTTAAATCGTGCGCTCTCCCCACGACCGCCGCTTCGGCCACGGCGGAGTGATCCACGAGGGCGCTCTCCACTTCCATCGTCCCGATGCGATGACCGGCGACGTTGAGCACGTCGTCCACCCGTCCGAGGATCCAGAAGTAGCCGTCGTCCCCCCGCTTCGCGCCGTCGCCGGGAAAGTACGTGTTGTGCCACTTGCTCCAATACACCTGGCGGTAGCGCTCGTCGTCATGCCAAATCGTGCGGAGCATCCCGGGCCAGGGGCGGGTTATCGCGAGATATCCGCCGCCCACTTTGACTTCGTTGCCATCACCGTCGAGCAGCTTGGCCTCGATACCGGGGAAGGCGATCGTCGCTGACCCGGGCCTCGTCGCGGTGACACCGGGCAGCGGCGTGATCATGATCCCGCCCGTCTCCGTCTGCCACCAGGTGTCCACGATCGGACAGCGCAGGCCGCCGATGTGCTCCTGGTACCACATCCACGCTTCCGGGTTGATCGGCTCGCCGACCGAGCCCAGCAACCGGAGTTTGGAGAGGTCGTGGCGCGCTGGCAGGTCGGCCCCCCATTTCATGAACGTGCGGATCGCGGTGGGCGCCGTGTAGAAAACCGTCACGCCGTGCTTCGCGCAGATCGTCCAGAAACGGTCCTTCCCCGGATGGTCGGGCGCGCCTTCGTACATCACCTCCGTCACGCCGAGCGCGAGCGGACCGTAGACGACGTATGAATGCCCTGTCACCCAGCCGACATCGGCGGTGCACCAGAACACGTCCGAGTCTTTGAGGTCGAACACCCACTTGGTCGTGGCGTAGACGTGCGTCAGATAACCGCCGGTGGTGTGCAGAATGCCCTTTGGCTTCCCCGTGGTGCCGGATGTGTAGAGGATGTACAGCGGGTCCTCGGCGTCCATCGCCTCGGGGGCGCATTGGGGCGGAGCCGTGGCCATCAGATCCGCCCACCAGCGGTCGCGGCCCGCCTTCATGGGCACGCTTTGCCCGGTGCGCCGCAGCACCACGACGTGCGCGATGCTCGGCGTGTCGGTGAGCGCCTCATCCGCGTTCTGCTTCAGCGGTACGACCGCTCCGCGCCGGTACCCGCCGTCCGCCGTGACGAGCACCTTCGCCTCGGCGTCGTTGATGCGGTCGCGCAGCGACTCGGCCGAGAAGCCGCCGAACACGACCGTGTGCACGGCCCCGATGCGCGCGCAGGCAAGCATCGCCACCGCGACTTCGGGGACCATGGGCAGATAGATGGCGACCCGGTCGCCGCGACGGACGCCCAGGCCCTTCAATACGTTGGCGAACTTGTTGACCTCGGCGTGCAGCTCGCCGTAGGTGATCCGCCGCACCTCTCCGGGAGGTTCTCCCTCCCAAATCAATGCGACCCGCCCGGCGCGGCCCGCACGGAGGTGCCGGTCGAGGCAGTTGACTGAGGCGTTGAGCTTGCCGCCGACGAACCACTTGGCGTGGGGCGGGTTCCATTCGAGCACGCGATCCCAGGGACTGATCCATTCGAGTTGCTTGGCCCAGTCCGCCCAGTAACCTTCTGGGTCGTGACGAGCCCGCTCGTAGGGAGTCTCGTCGCGCACGTGCGCCGCGGCCCGAAAGTCATCCGGGGGGGGGAAGCTGCGTTGCTCGTCGAGGAGGGTCTCGATGCGGTCGGTCGCCATGGCTCGGACGATATTAAGGAAGAGGGGAGTCTAGCAAGTTGCGCCGCGCCATTCGCTATGCGGCAGCGTTCAGCGTGAGCGGGCTCACGCCGTTTTTGACAACCGCTTGACTCGGCGCGGGTTAGCTGGAGTGGCATCGGAGTGGCGTATTGATGCGCCGGAGGAACTATGTCACCGATGCCCGTGGAGACCACTTTGATGTCGACGCGCCCGATAGAGAAAACGCTTGCGGCTCCGGAGCGGCTCGATCTCGAGTCCCGCACCGCGTTCCGCCGCGCCGCCGGGGAAGCGCTGGACCTGCTCACCGAGGGGGCGGGCCGCCTGGTGCTCGATCTATCCGGCACGCGCTCCGTGGACAGCGCGGGGCTGGGAGCCCTGATGCTGATCCAGCGCAAGGCCGCCGAACGTCGTCAGACGGTGTGCCTGCGCGGCGCCAACGAGGAACTTCGCTTCCTGCTCGTGCTTACCAAGCTGGACGACCTGTTCGAGCTCGAAACCGGCGTGCCCTGAGGCTGCGGCCATCGTATATTGGCCCCCCATGACGCAGCGGAAGGTACTCTTCGTCGAGGACGAGACCGCCCTCCAGCATTCCTACGAGCGCTTCTTTGAGGGCAAATACGCCATGGCGTATGCGCCCAGCGGTGCGGAGGCCCTGCGCCAACTCGCCGCCTTCCAGCCCGACGTGCTCGTCCTGGATATGCGCCTGCCGGATACCGACGGCATCGCGCTGCTCCAGCGAATCCGGGAAACGCAACCCACATTGCCCGTCGTCGTCACGACCGCGTACGTGAGTATGGAGCCCCTGATGAACGTGCTGGACCTGGGGCACAGCCGCTACCTCGTCAAACCCTACGACCTGAACGAGCTCGCGGCCGCTATCGATGCTGCTGGCTGAGGGGCTGCGGCACTCCTTCGGCTCCGTCCGGGCACTCGACGACGTTTCCTTCACCGTACATCCCGGCCAAACGCTCGCCGTCTTCGGTCCTAACGGTGCCGGGAAGACCACGCTGCTCAAAGTCCTAGCCGGCCTGATCCAGCCCCAGCGGGGGCGGGCGCACGTCGAGGGCGGACGGCGCGCCGTCGGATGGATCGGCCATCAGCCGCAGCTGTACGGGCAGCTCACGGTGCGGGAGAATCTCGCCTTCTGGGCATCGCTGTACGACGTGCAGCCGCCGGCCGACATTCTCGCGCGTCTCGGTCTGGAAGAGCACGCCGACCGGCCGGTGCGCGCGCTGTCACGGGGTCTCGTACAGCGCGTGGCGATCGCCCGCGCGCTCGTCCACGACCCGCGCGTGCTGCTGCTCGACGAGCCGTTCACGGGGCTCGACCGAATGGCCGCGGAGGCATTCAGCCGGCTGCTCGCGCAGCAGGCGGCGCAGGGCCGTGCGACGGTGCTCGTCACGCACAACGTCGAAGAGGGAACGGAACTCGCGACGGACGTCGCCTTCATGCGAGCGGGGCGGTTCGTGCATCTCGCGCCCCGGGCCGGGCGCGGCGCGAACGAGATCGCGGCGGCGTATCGCAATGCCATCGGAGGCGGCGGTGGCTGACTGGTTCCGGCACGCGTGGCGCGTGGCCCGCAAGGACCTGTTGGTGGAGTTCCGCTCGCGGACGGCGATCCTCTCGGCGGCGGTATTCGTGGTGCTGGTGCTCGTCGTGTTCAATTTCGGCCGCGACCCCACGGCCGTGGCGGCGGTGGACCTGGCGCCCAGCATTCTCTGGGTGACGTTCACCTTCGCGGCGATCCTGGCGCTCAACCGCGCGTTCCAACTGGAGCTCGAGAACCAGGCGCTCGACGGGCTGCTGCTCGCTCCCATCAGCCGCGGCAGCATCTATCTGGGAAAACTGATCGCGAATCTCATCTTCGTGGCCACGATCGAGGCGATCGGGGTGCCGCTGTTCGCGCTGTTTTTCAACGTGCGGGTGCTGCCTGTCGCGGCGCCGCTCGCCGGCGTGATCGCGCTCGCGACAGTGGGCTTTGTAACCGTGGGCACGCTGTTCAGCGCGATGACGGTGCGCACCCGGTTCGCCGAGCTGCTGCTCCCGGTGTTGCTCCTGCCGTTCATGATCCCGCCGCTCATCTGGGCAGTGCTCGCAACCGCCCGCCTGCTCGCCAACCGTCCCTTGAGCGAGATTGAAGGGTGGCTTAAGATGCTGGCGGCCTATGACATCTTGTTCGTTGTGCTCGCGTTCCTCCTCTTTCCCGCGACGGTGAACGAATGAGGATGTTGCGCGTCGGACGTTGGATCACGGGCATCGGACTCGTGCTACTCGCCGCCGTCTACGTCCGAGCCCTCGCGTTCACGCCGGTCGAGCGCTTCCAGGGACCGGCGCAGAAGATCTTCTACGTGCACGTTCCTGCGGCATGGTGCGCCATGCTCGCCATGGGGCTCGTCGGCGTCGCCGGCATTCTGTACCTGCTGCTCAAGGATCCGCGGTTCGACCGGTTTGGTGAGGCGTCGGCGGAGGTCGGCACCGCCTTCTCGATGGTGATGTTGACGACGGGGCCCATTTGGGCGAAGCCGATCTGGGGAACGTGGTGGACGTGGGACGCCCGGCTCACGCTCACGCTGTTCCTCTTCCTTCTATTCATCGGCTACTTGGTGCTGCGGGGGGCGGTCACCGAGCCGGGACTGCGGGCGCGCTACTCTGCTGTGCTCGGCATCTGTGGGCTGGGACTGCTGCCGTTCATTCACCTCAGCGTGTACCTGTTCCGCACGCTCCATCCGCAGCCGATCGTGCTGAAGCCCAGCGCGCCGTCGCTGCCCGGCCCGATGCTGGTGACACTGCTCATGTCGTTTGGCGTCTTTACGCTGCTGTACGTCGGTTTCGTGGTACAGCGCTATGCATTCAGCTACCTCCGCGAGCAGCTGGAAGCTGCGGGAGGAGATGTGGGCCATGCCTGAGACCGTGCCCGCGAACGCCGGCTATATGGTCGCGGCCTACACCGCGGCCGCGCTGATTCTGGTCGGCTACGCCGTGTTGCTGTACCGCCGTACCCGCAAGCTCTAGCTCTCCGCCGTTGGGCGGGCAGCCGACTTCGACCGCAGCTCGGCCCGCGCTTCCGGCAGCCGCTCGTGGCCGTCCGGCACCTGCGTGGCCCAGAGGTTGAGCGCTTCGTCCGCCGCCGCGTGATCCCCCGCCTCATAGAGCGCCAGCGCATTGTGCCACAGCGCCGTCGCGTCGCCGCCCGCCGCGTACGCGCGCGCGAAGCGGGCCGCGGCATCGGCAAACCGCCCGGCGCGCTGGTACAGCGTGCCGGCGGCCATCGCGGCGTCGGCGCGCTCTTCGAGCGCCAGCGCCTGCTCGAACGCGCCCAGCGCCTCGTCCTGGCGGAACACCATCTCCAGCGCCTCGCCCAGCAACATCCAGGCGTCGGCGTGATCGGGGAAACGCACGCTGGCCTCGCGGGCCGCTGCCACCGCGCCCCAGCGGTCCTCGAGCGCCCGCGACAGGTGCACGAGTGCGGGATAGGTGTCGGCGAAGCGGGGCGCGACCTTGGATCCGAGGCGGAGCCACCAAAGCGCGCGCCGCGGCGCGTCCCGCTGGCAGGCGGCGGCGCGCCGCACGCAGAAACGACCCAGCGCCGCACGGACAGCCCGGAGGGAGAGCATTGCTTGATAATGAGTACGGCGGCGGTGAGATTGCAACGGCGCATGAGACGGGCACTGACGGGGCGCCGCATCGTGGTCACTCGCGCGCGCGAGCAGGCGGGTGATCTCGTGCGGGCGCTCGAAGCCCATGGTGCCATCGCGGTGCCGGCGCCCGTCATTCGGATCGAGCCGCTCGGAAACCTCGCGACCCTGCGCGCCGCGCTCGCCGGCCTGTCCGCCTACCGTTGGGTCGTGTTCACGAGCCAAAACGCCGTCCACATCGTGTTCGATCGCCTCGTCGTGTGGGGCCTCACGCCGCGCGTGTTCGCGTCCACCGCCGTTGCGGCGATCGGCAGCGCGACGGCGGATGCGTTGACGCAGCGGGGCGTCGTGCCCGCCCTCGTACCCGACGAGTTTGTGGGCGAAGCGTTGGCGGAAGCCCTCAGCGCCCGGGAGGGGGGGAGGGGGGGAAGCTTGATGGGGAGCCGGGTCTTGATACCGTGTGCAGAGGACGCGCGCGAGGCACTGGCCGCGGGATTGCGGGCGCTGGGCGCCGCCGTGGAGGTGGTGCCGGTCTACCGTACCGTGCCGGCGCAAACAGACCTGGGTGAGCTTGCCGCCGATATCGCCGGCGGTGACATCGATGCCGTCACCTTTACGTCGTCCTCGACCGTGCGGTGTTTCGTCGACCTGGTCGGGCGGGAGGCCGCGACCTCGGGCCGGTTCGTCGCGGCGACGATCGGCCCGATCACCGCCGCTACGGCGCGCGAGCTGGGCTTGCGCAATGTCATCGAGGCCGAGCCACACACCGTCCCCGGCCTCGTGGACGCGCTGACACGGCGCTTCGCGTGAAGCTCGGCACCCGGGGGAGCCGTCTGGCGCGGTGGCAAGCCGAATGGGTCCAGGCCCGTCTCGCCGACAGCGGCGTGCGCGCCGACATCGTGGTTCTCAAGACGCGGGGCGATGCGGAAGTGGACCGCCCGCTGCACGAGCTGGAAGGGAAAGGATTCTTCACCAAGGAAATCGAGGATGCGCTCCTCGACGGCCGCATCGATGTTGCGGTGCATTCGCTCAAGGATCTTCCCACCACGCTCCCCGACGGACTAGCACTCGGCGCCGTCCCGGCGCGTCACGACCCGCGCGACGCGCTCGTGGCGCGGGACCGCGCCGTCGTCTCGCTGCTCGCGCTGCCGCCCGGCGGACGGGTCGGGACGTCGAGCCTGCGCCGGGTCAGCCAGGTGCGTTACCTGCGCCCTGACGTCGAGGTCGTGTCGCTCCGCGGCAACGTGCCCACCCGCGTCCGCAAGGTAGACGAGGGAGAGGGCCTGGACGCGGCGCTCCTCGCCGTGGCAGGGCTCGAACGGCTGGGCCTGGGCGACCGCGCCGCGCGCGTCGATCCGTTCGACGTGATGCCGGCGCCGGGGCAGGGCGCACTGGGACTCGAGATCCGCGCCGACGATGGGGGCACGCGCGCTGCGCTGCGTCCCCTGGCCGACGCGGCGAGCACGGCCGCGGTGGCCGCTGAACGCGCGGTCCTTGCCGCGCTCGGCGGCGGCTGTCAGGCTCCCGTCGCCGCATGGGTCCAGGGCGGTCGGCTGTACGGCCGCGTGACGGCGCTCGATGGCGCCGCGCAGCTCACCGCCTCCGGCGATGTCGACCCCGCCCGGCCCGAGCGTGCCGGAGAAACCGTCGCCCGCTTGCTCGAGGGCGAGGGCGCGGCGAGCTTACTCGCCCGATGAGTCCCGCCCAATTCCCCATTCGCCGCATGCGGCGCCTGCGTCGCACACCGGCGCTGCGCCGCCTGGTGCAAGAGGCGCACGTCGTGCCGTCGCGGCTCGTGTGGCCGCTGTTCGTGACTCATGGCGAAGGCCTGCGCCAACCGGTGGCCGCGATGCCCGGGGTCACCCAGGTGTCGGTGGACGAGCTGGTGCAGGATGCGGAGCGTGCGGCGGCGCTGGGCCTGGGCGGCATCATCCTGTTCGGCATTCCGGCGGCGAAGGACGCCACCGGATCTGAAGCGCATGATGAGCAGGGGATCGTCCAGCAGGCGATCCGCGCCGTGAAGCGCGCGGTTCCTCAGCTGCTCGTGATCGGGGATGTGTGCCTGTGCGAGTACACCGACCACGGCCACTGCGGCGTGATCCGTGACGGGGACGTGGACAACGATTCCTCGGTCTATCTGCTCGGGAAGGTCGCGGTGACGCAGGCGCGGGCCGGCGTTGACCTCGTCGCGCCCAGTGACATGATGGATGGCCGTGTGGCGGGTATCCGCAAAGCGCTCGATGCCGCGGGCTTCGCCCATCTGCCGATCATGTCGTACGCCGCGAAGTTCGCGTCCGCGTTCTACGGCCCGTTCCGCGAGGCGGCGGGATCGGCGCCGCAGTTCGGCGACCGCCAGTCGTATCAGATGGCGGTGACGAACGGCGACGAGGCGATGAAGGAGATCCAGCTCGACCTCGACGAGGGCGCCGACATCGTCATGGTCAAGCCTGCCGGACCGTGTCTGGATCTCATCCGCCGCGCCAAGGAGGAGTTCGGCTCCCCGCTCGGCGCGTATCAGGTCAGCGGCGAGTATGCGATGATCAAAGCAGCGGCGGAACGCGGGATGCTGGACGAGACCCGGGCGATGTGGGAGTCGGTGACGGCCATCCGGCGAGCCGGCGCGGACATCATTCTGACCTATTTCGCGCCGGTCCTCGCTGCGGGACTCTAGACCCTCACGTCAGGTCGGTAACGTCCCGCGGTAGCAGCACGAACTTCCATAGCGCCGCCGCCACCGCGGCCCCCAGCACCGGACCGATCCAATAGATCGCCTGACCGTGCCAGTCCCACGCGACGAGTGCCGGACCGAACGCGCGGGCAGGGTTCATCGCGGCACCGGTGAGCGCGCCGCCCGTCAGGATGCACACGAAGACCGACAGGCCGATGGCGACGCCCCCGACCTTGGGCGCCTGCGGCGATACCGCCGTGCCGAATACGGCGCTCGCGAGCAAGAACGTGAACAGCGCTTCGAGCGCGATTCCCTCGAACAGCCCCAGGGCGCCGGAGAGCTGCGGCGTGCCGAGGGATGTCACGCGTGACGCACCCGCGGGGAAGAACGCTTTCACGAGCAAGGCCCCCACGACCGCGCCCACGAGCTGCGCCGCCACGTAGAAACCGAGCGTGCGACCGTCGATCTTCTTCGCGAGCCACAGCGCCACGCTGATGGCCGGATTGATGTGGCCGCCCGAGATCGGCATCGTCATCGTGACGACGATTGCGAGTCCGACGCCGTGCGCGAGCGCGATCCCCAGCACGCCGAGGGACGTGCCGGCCGCGTTGGCGACGACGCTGCCCACGCCGACAAAGACGAACAGGGCCGTACCGACGAATTCCGCGACGAGGGGCCGTATGGTCTGCAGGTTCACGAGTCTGCTCCGAAGTGTGAAGGCGGGGCCAATCTACGGGGTGCCCGTGTCCGGCCGCAACACCAGCGCCGCGTTGATCCCGCCGAACCCGAAGGAGTTCGACACGACTGCCGCGGGCGCGGCCGCCCGTCCGGCACCGGGCAAGCAGTCCAGGTCGCAGCCGGGATCCGGGTGCTCCAGGTTGAGCGTGGGCGGGAGCCAGCCGTGTGCCAACGCGAGCGCACAAATGGCCGCTTCGATGGCACCGCTCGCGCCGAGCGCGTGCCCGTAGTAGCCCTTGGTGCCGCTGACGGTCAGGCGGTAGGCATGATCCCCGAACACCTGCTTGATGGCCGTGGTCTCGGTCGGGTCGTTGAGGGGCGTGGACGATCCGTGGGCGTTGATGTAGCCGACCTCGCTGGGCGCCACGTCGCCGTCGGCGAGGGCGAGCTGGATCGCGCGGGCGGCCTGGCGCCCGTCGGGGCGCGGCGCCGTCATGTGATAGGCGTCGTTCGTGTAGGCGTGGCCCACGACTTCGGCGTAGATCTTGGCGCCCCGGGCCACGGCGCGGCTCCGCTCTTCCAGCACCAGCACCGCGGCGCCTTCCCCCATGACGAAGCCATCGCGTCTCGCATCGAACGGTCGTGACGCGTGCGCGGGATCGTCGTTGCGTGTGCTCATCGCCCGAATGATGCTGAAGGCGGCGAATGTGAGCGGCGCGAGCGGCGCCTCCGCTCCGCCGGCGAGCATCACGTCCGCGCGTCCATCGCGCACCACGTGGAACGCCTCGCCCACCGCGATCGTCCCCGAAGCGCAGCTCATGGCATTCGTCGCGTTGGGGCCGGTAAAGCCGAACTCGATCGCGATGTTGCAGCTCGCGGCGCCGCAAAACACCGCCAATGCCAGCGACGGATCCAGGCCGCGTGGACCTTCCGCGAGGTACTTGGTTACCTGCGATTCGCCGAAGGCCACGCCCCCGAGTGCCGACCCCATCATCGCGCCGACGCGGTCGCCATCCTCTGCCCGTGCGTTGAGCTCGGCGTCCGCGAGGGCCAGCCCGGCGCTCGCGACGGCGAGCTGCGAGAAGCGGTCGAGCCGCCGCGCGCGCTTCGCATCCAGATGATCCTGTGGCCGGAAGTCGGGAATCTCGGCGGCGATGCGGCTCCGGAAGGGCGTGGGATCAAACCGCGTGATCGTGCGCACCGCCGAGGTGCGCGCCTCGAGGCCGGCCCATAGCCCGCTCGCGGTCGTGCCGATCGGCGTCACGGCGCCGATGCCGGTGATTACCACACGACGCGGCGTTTTCACGGGCTGGCCTCTGCCGCCCGTTTGATTCCCGCGAGCGTGCGCGCGGCGATGCCGTGCACGAACACCGGGCCGATCACGAGCGCCGCCGCGAGACGCCCCACCAGGGGCCAGCCCGGGCCGTCCCAGGTATGCACGATCTCGGCATCCACGCCGTCCTTTCCTTCCACCAGGCGCCAGACGACATCCATGCCTCGCGTGATACCCCGGACGTGGCGGTAACGAATTTCGCCGGCCGGCTGATCAACGGTCATCTCGGAGACCCACCAAGCCGGATACTTAAGAAATCCAAACGGACGCCACGCCGCCATCTCGACGAGTCCGTCGTCCAGGAAGCGGACCCAGCGGTAATGCGGCAGGATCGCCGGCCAGCGCGCCACCGCGCTGGCGGCCGTGAACACGCGCGCGAGCGGGGCGTGGACGCGAATGCGATCGACGGTGCGCATCAACGGCTCAGGCCCGCATAGCCCCCGCGGTAGTACAGCAGCGGGCGCCGGTCCGTGACGTCCCCGCCGACGACGATCCCGAAGAACACCGTATGGTCGCCGCCCGGGACGGCCGTTCGCTTCTCGCACTCGACATGCGCCACCACGCCGTCGAGGACCGCGATCCCGCGCTCGTTCTCGCGATAGCTCACGCCGCGGAAACGGTCGGGCTCGTCGGCGGCGAACCGGCGCGACAGCGCTTCCTGGTCCGCCGAGAGGATGTTGAGTACGAAATGCGTCTCCGTCTCCAGCGCGGCGTGCATGTCGTGGCTCTTGTCCACCGACACCAGGACGAGGGGCGGGTCGAGCGAGACCGACGCCACGGAGCTCGCCGTCATGCCGATCGGCTCGCCGGCCTGCGTCCGGCTCGTCAACACCGTGACGCCGGTGGCAAACCGGCCGAGCAATTGCCTGAACTGCGGAGGCTCGACGCCGCGCATGGTCACCAGAGCAACCGGGGGAGAACGCTGGGGGTCAGGACGGCGCGCGCGGGAATGCAATTGCCCGTGGCGCGCACGAGAAGATCCGCGAGATCGGGACGGCGCGCCAGCCGGCCGACCACGCGCTCGATGAGCGCGGGCCAGCCGACCGCCAGGCCGATCATCCGCTCGAGCAGCCATTTGCCCGTGAATTCGCGGCGCCGCGCGCGCGCATAGCCTCGTAGGCTCGCACCGGTGGTGAGGGTCTCAATCACCGCGGCAGCGGCGAGCTCCGCCCCCCGCAGCGCGCTGTAGATCCCCTGGCCGGTGAAGGGATCGAAGAAGTCGGCCGCGTCGCCGACGAGCAACGCGCCGCCTCCGGCGGCCACGGGACGCCGCGACCACCGCGCGAAGGGTCCGGTGGCGAGTACCGGACGCACTACGCGGCGCGTGTCGAACCGTCCGGCGAGGCCGGGGAAGCGGTCCAGCTCTTCGAAGAAGCGCTCTCCGCGCCGCGCGGCGGAGAAGGGCAACACCAGCGCGACCGTCGTCACGCCCTCGCCGATGGGACCGAGCCCCACGTACCCGAGGCGGCCCCCCCCCACGTGCATCTCGCCGACGTCCGTGACGCCGCGGGCTTCGGCGACGTGCGCGGTGAACGCGATCCGGCGCGGCGCGGTGGTGCGCACCATCCCGAGCCGGCGCGCCACGACCGACCGCAGGCCATCCGCGCCCACGACGACTCGCGCGCGATACGTCTCCCGCGCCCCGTCTCCTGTTCTCGCGACGACGCCGCCGACCGCGCCTCCCTCATACACGAGCTCTTCCACCTTCACCCGCTCTCGGACTTCCGCGCCAGCGGCTTCCGCGGCATCCCGCAGGATCGCGTCGAAGCGCGTCCGCGGCAGCGCGAAACTGAAGTCCCCTGCGGTGAAGCGGCCGAGCACGCCGGCGCCGCTCGGCGCCACGACTCTCATCCCGGTGAGGCGCGCGGGCGACGCGGCGGCGATGGCCGCGAGCACATGCGGGCCGAGCCGTTCGAGTACGCGCGTCGACTCGGGACTCAGGTACTCCGAGCACGGCTTGTCCCTGGGAAACCGCGCCCGGTCGAGGAGCAGGACCCGACGGCCGGCGCGCGCGAGCAGCAGCGCGGTGGCCGACCCCGCAGGGCCGGCTCCGACGACTACGGCATCCCAGCGTGGCGTCACCCGATGCGCGTGAAGCGGGTGCCGGCCATCAACAGGTCGCCGCTCACGAATGCGACGGAGAAGCGTGACGGAACCGACGAACCTGGGAAGGTGACCGTAACGGTCGATCCGCTGAACGTGTAGGTGCAGGGGAGAATCTCAGTCGTTTCAGAGCCGGTGGCGCCGCTGACGACCGTTTGAATGCGGGTGCGGGAGCAGCTGCCGGCGGCATCGAAGCTCCAGCGCACGTCGAACACGACTGTCTCGCCGCTCGCAAGCACCAGCGAGCTGACGTTGCGCCAGGTGCCGACGAGTGCGCTCGCCCCACCGCCCCCCGTCCCCGCGCCGCCGCCTCCGCCACCCCCCGTGGTTCCGAAACCGACGACTCGCGTGCCGGCGTCGCACGCGCCGAGCGTCGCCGCCATCCCGGCAGCTAGCAGCAGAGCCGCCAGCCGGCGGCCGCGAGTCCGGCGCCGCTCAGCGTTGCTGCCAAGTTCACCGCGTCGTTGTCCAGCCATGAATATCCTCGCGCCGGTTGGACCGGCTCATGCTCGAATGCTCCCTGAACCGTAGCGCCTAACAATGAGTCCAGGAACATTCCAGTGACACCGGCGAGTGCCACCACGCCGGCCAGCTGCAACTCGTGCGGTCCCAGCATCCACGCCAGGACGCCGATGACCGCCGCCCCGACCAGGCCCCCCGCCGTCCCCAGCGGCGTGATACCCCCCGACACGCCGCGCGGGACCGCGCGCCGGCTTGTGATCAGGCGGGGCGGCGTAGGCGAGAACGCCCCGATCTCGGTCGCCCAGGTGTCGGCGGTGGCCGCGGCGAGCGCGCCGGCGAATGCGGGCCAGCTGCCGGCGAGCGCCGCGAGTGCCGCCACGCCGCCGTTCGCGACGACCTGACGTGCGTTTCGCCGCCCTCCGCCGCGGGTCAAAAGACTCCCAGAAACGCAAAAAGCGAGGAGCAACGCGCAGCCTCGCCATCCCATCCCCCATGCCGTCGCCACGCCCACGGCGAGCGCCGCTGCAGCGCCGCGCCGTGTCAGCCACCTCACTCGCCGAACAGCTCGCGCAACACCCGGCGCTTGAGGTCCGGCGGGGCCCCCTGGGTCCGGCAGCGCGCCCGCAGGAACTTGAGGAATAGCTCCTCGAAGTCGAACTGCTCGCCGCAGGGCGGACAGTCCACCAGGTGCTCGCGAATCTCCCGTTCGAGCTCCGGGGTGAGCTCGCGGTCGAGGAATTCGTAGAGGTGCTCGACGCACTCGCGACAGTTCATGCGGGGCTTCCTTTTATGTATCCCATCCCGACCGCGTAGTCATACAGCTTGGCTTGCAACAGCTGGCGTGCGCGAAACAGCCGGGACTTCACGGTTCCTACAGGGATTTCCAGGATTCCGGCGATCTCCTGATACGTCATCCCCTCCACGTCACTCAGGACCAGCGTCTCCCGGAAGGCCTCGGGCAGTTGGTCGATGGCCCGGAGCACCTCGTCGTCCACGATGCGGTCGAAGAACGCTCCCTGCGGGTCCTCATCCTGGATCTCCGGAAACACCGCGAACGGCTCAATTGTGTCCATGTCCACCGTCTCGGGATGCCGGGTGCGCCGGCGGTACTCATTGATGAAGGCGTGGCGGAGGATGGTGAGCAGCCACGCCTTGGCGTTCGTTCCTTTTTCATACTGGTCCCAGGCGCGATACGCCTTGAGCATTGTTTCCTGGACCAGATCGTCGGCATCGGCGGCATTGCCGGAGAGACGCAGCGCGACGCGGTACAGCACGTCGAGATGTACGAGCGCTTCGCGCTCGAAGCTGGAACGCTTCTCGTCAACGGGCGGGGACACTTCGGGGGACTTGGCCATGGTCTGTCTCAGAAGGCTCGTGCCGGCTCCCGAGTTCCGCAATAGGGTGGCGGATGCTAGGTTTCGCGCGCCGTGGTCCACAGCATCGTCGCGCTCGCCCTACTCGAAGCGGTCAAGAATCTCGACACTCCCGTCGAAGACGGGATGAGCGAATTTGCCGACGAGCTCCTCGTGAAGCGCTTCGGGCTTTCCGCCACCGTCGCCATGCAGCTCGCCGAATTCGAGCAGTTGGTCCGCAAGGACGCCCGCGTGGAGTCGGCGCACGTGGAAGCGTTGCTGCGTCTCGTGGGCCGCCGGCCCGACGCCGACCTCGTGTTCGCCGACGCGGGGCGGCGCGCGGCGCGCCGGGCCGTGCGGCGCCTGTCCGGCGTGTCACGGTTCGCGGCGCACACTGCACCACGTGTCTTCGGCCACGTGGCGGCGCGGCGCGCGGCCCTTGCCGTGCTGGGTGCCGACCTCGCCCGCGACCATCGGCTCCCGGTCGCGCGCGTCGTCGATCCGATCGCGATCCAGGCCACGCCCGACGGCTCCGCCTGCGGCTTCTACGGCGCGGGCTTGGTCGAGCTGCTGCGCCTGCTCGTCGGCTACGAGGGCGCCATGCTGCACGTCGCGTGTCGCGCGCGGGGCGGCGCGAGCTGCGAATGGCGCGCCGTCGCCCCCGACCCGCGCCACCAATGACGCTCCTCGAAGGCTTCGACTTCGCGGCGCTCCGGGAGCTACTCCGTGGGCTCGGCGCCGATGGCTGGCTCCTCTACGACTTCCACGGCATCAACCCCGCGGCGACGCGCGTCCTCGGCATTCACGGGATGGGCACGCGGCGCTTCTTCGTCCTATTGCCACGGTCGGGTCCTCCGGTCGCGATCGCGCACCGGATCGAGCTCGCGTCCTTCGACGGCTTCCCCGGTGAGGTGCGTCCATATGCGGCGTGGCGCGAGCTGCACGAGAAGCTCGGCGCGCTCGTCGCCGGCAAGACGGTCGCGATGGAGATCTCGCCGCGCGATGCCGTGCCGTACCTCGACCGCGTGCCACACGGCGTCATCGAGCTGGTCGAAGGGTTCGGGGCGCGCGTCGTGTCGTCGGGCGCGCTCATCACGCGGTTCGCGGCGCGCTGGTCCACCGCCGAGCTCGCCGGCCACCGGCGCGCCGCGGAGGCGATCGCCGGGATCGCGCTGGAGGCGCTGCGCTGGGCCGGCGGCGAATTGGCGCGCGGAGCGGAAGTGCGCGAGACCGTGGTACAGCAACGCGTGTGCGATGCATTCGAGCGTGCCGGGCTCGTCACCGACCATCCGCCGATCGTCGGCTTTCAGGCCAACGCGGCGAATCCGCATTACGAGCCTCGGGTGGGCGCGGACCGCCCGCTCGCGGCGGGGGACGTGATGCTGCTCGACCTCTGGGCGGGCGTGGAAAAGGGAACGGTGTTCGCCGACCAGACGTGGATGGCATTTGCCGGCCGCTCGCCCGACGCCGAGGTGCGGCGCGTGTGGGACACGGTGCGCGCCGCGCGCGACGCTGCGGTCGCGCGCTTACGGGAGCGATGGGGGAAGGGGGGGGGGCCTGTGACGGGGGCGGAGCTGGACGATGCCGCCCGCGGCGTGATCCACGCCGCGGGCTATGGGGAGCAGTTCGTGCACCGGACCGGCCATTCGATCGATCGTGACCTGCATGGCTCGGGTCCGCACCTCGACAACTTCGAGACCGCCGACGAGCGCGCACTCGTGGCAGGGGTCGGGTTCTCGGTGGAGCCGGGGATCTATCTGCCGGGCCGGTTCGGCATGCGCACTGAGATCAACGTGTTCATGCACGAAACCGGCCCGGAAGTCACACCGGCAGCGCCGCAAACCGACCTGCTGCTGGTCTGAAACAGGGTCTTGCGGGGTGTCTGCGCAGGCGGCATGTTCGCCGCCTCGTTGGAAAGCGCTGTCCACCCCGGTGGACACGCGCCCGGGTGGATGTTGACGTGACCTTGTCTTGACGGTTCCGTTACGCCCGGACAGCTTACCCAACAAGGATAAGTCCAGCCGTCGATTCGGGATCAGACCGAAGGGAGGTGGCGTGTTGGCGTCTTTGTTTTCGTCCGGTAGTCCACGCGCATTCACGCTTTGGGAGGACGCATCCATGACGCATCGTGTGAGGAGCGCTTTCGATCGCTTCCTCGTCCTGGGCGCCGGCTTCGCGATCGCACTCGCGCTCGTTACGTCGCCGCTCGCTGCCCAGCAGACGTCGGGGAAAATCGAAGGGACGGTGACCGATCAGGCCGGCGTACCGATCGCGAACGCGCAGGTGTTCGTCGTCGGAACGTCGTTCGGCGCGGTGACCAACGACAAGGGCTACTACTTCATCAACAACGTCCCGGTGGGGACCTACACCCTCCGCGGCCAGTTCATCGGCTACGCGCCCGCGGAACTGCGCGGCATTCGCGTGCAGGGCGGGCAGACGGTGACGGGCGATGTGAAGATGCAGTCGTCAGCCGTCGTGCTGACCGGCGTGACCGTGACCGCTGCGGCCAACCCGATCGTGCCGCGTGACCAGGTGACGTCGAAGTTCATCGTCGGCGGCGATCGGGTCGGCAGCCTGCCCGTGGACGATGTGCGGCAGATCGTGTCGCTGAGTCCGGGCGTCGTGGAGTCGGGCGCCACCAACGGCGTCTCGATCCGCGGCGGCCGCCCCGGTGAGGCGAACGTCTACATCGACGGCGCTCCGGTCCGCCAGTCGCAGAGCGGGGCGCAGGGCATCACCATCGGCACCAACGCGCTCGAAGAGGCGTCCGTGACGACCGGTGCGCTCGGCGTCGAGTTTTCCGACGCGCAGTCGGGCGTGATCTCGTATACGACCAAAGCGGGCGGTGAGAAGCTTGCCGGCTCGGGGTCCTTCGAGAGCGACGAGCCGTTTGGCAATTCGATCAGCGTGGGCTACAACCGCATGGAAGGGTCGCTCGGCGGCCCGATCCCGGGAGTCGCCAACCTGACGTGGTTCGGCTCCGGCGTCCTGTCCGGCCAGCAGTCGCGGTTCCGCGGCGCCGGGTTCGAAGACGTGCCGTTCTACGTCATGGGAGGCATCGATCAACTCGTTCCCGACACCGCGGCCAACGGCAGCGTGACGAGTTCCGCGCTGCCGCGTTACGTACAGTACAGCGGCCAGTGCGGCACGACCGGCTCCAGCGCCAGCGCGATGGCGCAGGCGATCCACGACAACTACGGGTTCGAGTGCCAGGGCCGTCGCCGCTCCATGGACTGGACCAGCTTCATCCAGCTCCAGGGCAAGCTGCAGTACAGCTACGGCTCTGGTTCGAGCGTCGGCATCACGGGACTCGCGACGGGCAATCAGTTCCGGACGTTCCCCGGCCGGACAATCGGGGATCCGGCGCTGTTCCTCGGACAGCACGACTATTCGCGCCTCGGGGTCCTCAACTGGGTCCACCAGGTCTCCCGCTCGGCCGAGCGGGCGCTGTCCTTCAACCTGAATCTGTCATGGGCAAAAGACCGGTCGGTCGGCGCACCGCTCGACCCGACAACCGAAGTGGACACCCGAAACCCGACGGCGGGCATCTATCTCGGGTCGCTGAAGTTCGCCGGCCTGAGCGGTTTCCCCGATCCGATCACCGAGCAGATCATCCGCAACATCCGCACCAACTCGGGGTTGCGGGTGCCGCTGCTCGACGAGCCGCTCGACAACGCGCAGGGCAACCGGGCGAACCCCTACGCCATGCAGTCCGGCGGTTGGACGACCGCGGGCTTTAGTACCGGCGCCACGCTCTTATCCGAGCGGCGCTACACTGCCCGACTGGTGGCGGATTGGCAGGCGAACCGGTTCCACCGCTTCACGCTGGGCGGTGACTTGAAGAAGGTAAATCTCTCGTACTGGAGCTCCAACCTGCTGCGCCAGGCGTTCATGGACGCCTATGTCGTGAAGCCCGATCTGTACGGCGTGTTCGGGTCGGACCGGCTCGACCTGGGCGACGTGGTGCTCGAGTTCGGGCTGCGCTACGACTACTACAACAGCCACGCGCTGTTCGCGCGCACCCCGGGGCGTATCTCCACGCATCCCCTTTGGAACAATGCCGCTGCGACGGACGACGCGGTGTACCAGGCGATGCTCGCGGACACGAACATCTTCGTGCCGTCGGTCGGCCACTCCGCGATCTCGCCACGGTTGCGCGTGTCGTTCCCGGTGACGGAGGCGACGGGTTTCCGGCTGTCGTACTCGCACCAGGTGCAGACCCCGGACTTCAACACGTTGGCGTCAGGCATCAACAACGATCTGTCGTTCACGAACACGAACGACACGTTCGGGCGCGACGTGGACTTCGGCAAGTCGATCCTGTTCGAGTTCGGCGTGCGGCACGCGTTCAGCCAGGACGTCGTACTGGACGTGTCGGCGTACAACAAGGACAAGGTGTCCGACCTGGCCTACCGGGTCCTGCCGTTCATCGATCCTCGCAAGCCAACCGACACGCTCAACGTGAACGTGCTCACGAACCTCGACTTCGGGAACTCCCGCGGCGTGGACGTGAAGCTGGACTTGCGGTCGGGCAACTACCTGAACACGCAGGTGGCCTACACCTTCCAGGTGGCCAAGGGCACGGGGTCGGATCCCTTGACGTACCTGAATACCTTCGCCCGCCAGGTCTCGGGCCTCACCGGAGACCGGACCCTGCCGCCCGAGGCAGCGCAGCGGACCGATAACGACCGGACGCACAACCTGGTCGGTTCGGTGGCGCTCACGCTGCCGCCTGACTGGAACAAAGGCACCACGCTCGGCGCGATCGGCCGGAACGTGAGCATCTTCGCATCGTTCCGCGTGCTCAGCGGTCTTCCCTATACGCGGTTGGTGAACGCCGGCGACGGTCAGACCGTGCCGTTCCTCGCCTTCGGGTTGGGCGGCCGTGCGGCCGAGGGTCTGAACAACTCGGTGTTGCCTTGGACCAAGAGAATCGATCTCCGGCTCAACAAGGGCTTCCGCGTCGGCTCGCTGGACATCACCGCCTATGCCGATATCCGGAACCTGCTCAACTGGAAGAACATCACCGGGCTGTTCGCCGAGACCGGCGACGTGGTCAACGCCAAGCATAAGCACGACCTGCTGACCTCGGAGTACAGCGGCATCTTTAACGAAGCGACCGACGCCGGTGCCATCAAGGCGGGCACGACCGACAACTCCAACAAGCTGGCGCCTGCCGTCGCGGCCGTCGATCTGACGAAGAGCTGCTCGAGTTGGGGCACGCCGCTCAACTGCGAGTCGCTGCGGCGCGCGGAAGCCCGGTTTGGTAACGGCGATGGCATCTACACCGTGGCCGAGCAGCAGAACGCGCTGGATTCGTTCTACCGCTCGTTCTTCGGGCCGGAACGGTTCAATGGTGAGCCCCGGCACATCCGGCTGGGTTTCGAGCTGAACTTCTAGGCGGAGGAGGCGGGTGGCGCCGGTTGTGCCGGCGCCGCCCGCCATTCAGCCTTTCAATCCGAGGGGATGATTATGCGTTCAACGTGGTTTAATCGTGCGACGGGATGCGCCGCACTGCTGGCGCTCTTCACCGCCACTCTCGACGTGCCCGCCGCGGCGGCCCGGCCGGAGCCGGGCAAGCCGCGGCGGCCGCGCGTCACCAACCTGTTCGCTGCCGCCGGCCTGCTGCTCAACGTGAACCGTCAGGTATGCGGTCTCGCCAACACGGGCCAGGTCTGCGTGGCGTTCGCGGGTTCCCCGGTGGGCGGCGGTGGGTTCTGGCCCAAGGGCACCCCGGACCAGTACACCTTTCAATCGGGCATCCAGCTCGCCGGCGTGATTCCGAACATCCCGGGGTTCGCGTGGTCGGGCGATACGATCGGCGCGTTCTTCGTCGACACCCGCGGCACGCAGGAGCAGGGGGACGGGCTCAGCCTGATCTACAATGCCCTGAACGCCCAGGATGTGGAGACGTGGCCCAACGGCGGGATCATCCGCGACACCTCACTGTTCGATCCCGTGCTCATCGGCCGGAAATCGGCGTCGCAGGGCGATTCGTGGGTACGGGAATGGGAAGGCGATCCGGCGTTCCTGAGCGGTCGCACCCACCCGATGGGGATCGCGCTCGACCAGCGCTCCCTCGCCTGGAACTTCCCGACCGGCAACGAAGACATCATCTACTTCATTTTCACCTTCTATAACATCACCGCCCGCGCGTCGTCGGGGAAATACAACAACCCGACCATCGACCCCGCTCTCCAGGCGGAGATCGGCGCGGTCGGCGACAAGTTCCAGGATCTGAACGAGCAGAAATTCCCCGGCCTGCAGATCCCGGACACGGGCTACACCATCACGTCGATGTACTCGGCGTTCACAATGGACGCCGACGTGGCGAACTTCAGCACCAACTACGGCACGGCCGTGCTGCCGTTCAACATGGGTCTCGAGTACGCCGGCGACTTTCTGCCGGATCCGGGCTGGCAGTTCCCGCCCGACATCTTTGGCGCGCCCTTCTACGCGGCGCCGGGATTCATCGGAGTGAAGTACCTGCGCAGCCCCGAGTCCTCGCCCGGCAATCAGGTCGGGCTCACGATGTTCTCGACCTTCGTCAATTCGGCGACCGGGTTCCCCGATCCCGTGGGCGTGAGGCAGCTGTACCGCTACCTGTCGGGCTTCCTCGGCGGCAGCGACTTCCCCTGTAACTCGAGCACCGTCCCGGCGACCGCCCGGGCGCTGAAGCTCTGCTTCCTCGCCCAGTTCCAGTCGGACGCCCGGTTCTTCGAAGCGTCGGGTCCGTTCAACCTGCCGGCGGGCCAGGCGCGCACCATCGTGGTGGCGTACGTGCAGGCCGCGCCGCTCGCCGCGCCGCTGCTCGCCCTTCCGGGCGGCGGACCGGGTGGCGATAACCCGCCGGGTATCCCCGCCACGGGCGACTCGATCTTCGCCAACCCCGCCAAGGTGCGGGGCATCGAGCGCGTCATGGGGTGGGTGAGCCAGGCCGATACGGGCGGCGGCTGCAACGTGGCCCGCGTGAACGGCAAGTGCCCGGCCGGCCAAGGCCGCCCGGACAGCATCATCCAGCAGAATGAAGTCCGCACCGCGCCGCGCTCGCTGCTGAACAAGGCGCTCGTGGCGCAGGCGGTGTTCGACAACAAGTTCCTGCTGCCGTTCGCGCCCGAAGCACCGCAGTTCTTCCTGGTGCCGGGCAACAACCAGGTGACGGTCGTGTGGCAGAAGAGCGTCTCGGAGGCGACCGGCGATCCGTATTTCTTGGTGGCCTCGAACCCGACCTCGCCGCTGTACGATCCCAACTTCCGCAAGTTTGACGTCGAGGGGTACCGCATCTACCGCGGTCGCACGGCCGGTCAGCTGGAGCTGATCGCGCAGTTCGACTACGACGGGACGCAGCTGATCGACTTCACCGGCGGCTTCGATTACTCTGGTGACCTCGACGGCGATGGGTTGAGCCAATGCGCGCCCGAGCTGGGCTTGCAGGCGGACTGCCCTGTCGTGTTCTCCACTTCACCGCCCTATATCAACAGCGTCCCGCATCCGCTGACCGGGAAGGTCATCCAGATCCCGCCGGGCGGGCGCGTGAAGCTGGCGGACGGCAACGTCTTCATCCTCAGGGCGGACACGGCGGTCTCGGGCGGGCCGCCGGCGTGCGCCAACGTCTCCTGTCCCGAGCTCACGAGCGGCGGCGTGCCGTTTGCGTTCGTGGACACGGACGTCCGGAACTCCTTCACCTACTTCTATACCGTCACGGCGTTCGACGTGAACTCGGTCGTATCCGGTCCGACTTCCCTCGAGTCGCCGCGGGTCACCAAGCCGATCGTGCCGCGGGCCCCGTCGGGGCAGGAGGCGGGTGGGTCGGTGACCACCCCGGTGCTGCTCGACCGCGCGGGGGCGACAATCAATGCGTCAGCGCCACTGCCGACGCTCGCCTCGGCCACCGCGATCTTCTCCGGGCCGATGCCGCCGACCAACGGGTTCACCCCGGGGGTCGCGGCGTTTACCCCAGCGCTAGTAGGCGGCGGCACGGTGACGATCACCATTGACTCGATCCTACCGGGCCACGGCAACACCGGCACGACGCCGGGCGGGTCTTACGGGCCCGCGACGTACTTCGTCTCGGTCGCCGGCCCAACCGGCACCGTCCAGGTCACGCTGCCCCTCACGGTCAGCGGGTTGGCCGACGACGCGTCGGTGGTGGCATACGCACCAGCGGCGAAGCTGGACCAGACCAAGGCGAGACCCTTCGGTGGCGACACGAACTTCTCGATGTCGGCGTCCATCCAGCTGCAGTCGGCGGGAACATGGCGCCTGCAGTCGTGGGGCCGCGGCGATGCCAATTCCAACCCGACGCGGTCTGCCGAAAACGGCCCGCGGCTCTGGGCGGGTACGGCGAACGAGACGCAGGTGCGGCCGAACTCGGGGGTCTGCAACCCGGGCGTCGGCACGTGCGGGACTTCCACGCCGGTGCCAAATATCGGGCTGACCGCGGGGACGATCGCGGGTTTCGACATCTTCTCAATACTGGGCTACCTCTCGGTGACGAGCGGGCCGATGCGCGACATCGAAGCGGTGGGCTCCACGGTGACCCGGGCGGCGGATTTCGCCATCTACTGGGGCACCACGCCGGGCGCCATCGACTCGGTCCTCGACGTGACGCACAACGTGGTCGTGCCGTTCAAGACCAAGATGCGGGCGTCGTGGGGGATCTTGGACACGTCCTCGTTCGCAGGCACACCGGCGGTCAACACCGCGGACGGCAACAACGCGTTGCTCACTTGGAGCGACATCGCCTGCGTCGACCCGGTGACGACGCTGGTCGGCCTGTGCGGTGGGGGGCCGACGCCGGCGGTATTGAAAAACGCGGCCAAGCTCAGCCCGGTGGCGTTCGCAACCTCCAGCTATGCCGGCACCTCGGCGCTGGCCGCGAACGGAAACGGGTTCATTCTGTACTTGAACGGGCACTTCTTCCTGATTCGGGCGACGGGAGCTCTGCCCACCAGCACCGTGTGGCACGCCCGGTTCTACTCGGGCCGGGTGCGGGCGAACGCAGCGGGCACCGCCTGGACGTTTGCGGGGTCGCGGCGGCCGCCGACAGTGCCCGGGCTCAGAGCGCAGTTCCAGTTCACGGGATCGACGTTCAGCGCGGCCGTGACGAACGACTCCGTGCTGGCGAAGGTGCACACGGTGCCGGATCCCTACTACGTCACCAACGCGCTCGAATTCACCCAGAACGCGAAGGTGCTGAAATTCGTCAACGTCCCCATGCGCGCCATCGTCCGGATCTACTCGGTGAGCGGCGTGCTGGTGAGAGTGCTTACGCACGACGACCCGACCGGCGGCGCTGAGGTGACGTGGAACCTCCGCAACCGCAACAACCAGTTCGTAGCGTCCGGCGTGTACTTCTATCATGTCGAGACGCCGGACGGGAAGTCGAAGGTCGGCCGGTTCACCGTCGTCAACTTCGCGCCTTGAGGAGATTGCCATGATCAAATTGCTATCTCGCCGGCTTAGCGCGATCGCGGTCGCGATGGTGATCGCCGTTCCGGCTACCGCGCAGGTCGCGGGCAGCGTCGACAACACCGCCTACGGCGGCGCCTCCGGGGAGTTCCTGCTCCTCGGGGCCGGCGCCCGCGGCGCGGCCTTGGGCGGCGCGTTCGCCGCCCTGTCCACCGACCTCACGGCCATGTACTACAACCCGGCCGGGCTCGCGCAGCTGGCTCGTCCCGCGGCCATGTTCTCGTCGTATAAGTATGTGGCGGACACCAAGTACAGCTGGGCCGGCATCGCGTTCCCGATGTCGGGGGGGGTGCGCTCGATCGGCGTGAGCCTCGGCACGTTCGGGTTCAGCAGCCAGCCGGTCTACACGGTCGACAATCCCGACGGTGACGGCCGGACGTACTCCGTGTCGGAAACCTTCGTCTCATTCACGTATGGACAGAACTTCTCCGATCGCTTCGCAGCGGGGTTCTCGGCCAAGTTCATCCGCGACGGTCTGGGCGAAACCAACGCCACGGGCTTCGCGGTGGATTTCGGGACGAGCTTCCACGCCTCGGTCGGGTCGCGGCCGATTCGGGCCGCCTTTGTCCTGCAGAACCTGGGGACGACACTCAAACACGACGGGCCCGGCCTTAACGTCGGCGTGGTGCGGGAGCCGCCGCTCGGGACGCCGCAGATCCCGCAGGAGACTCAGCCCTCGCGCCTGCGGGCCTCGGGATGGACGCTGCCGGTGCTGTTCCGGGTCAGCGCCGCGCTCGATCTGTGGACCCAGGGCCTGAACCGGGTGACGCTGTTGTCGGAGTTCAACCAGCCGAACAACACCAAGCCCGGCGCCGGCGCGGGCGTCGAGTGGGCGGTCTCGAACATCGGCAATAGCGGGTTCTCGCTGGCCGCGCGGGGGAGCTACACGATCAATCCCGACAACAACATCAGCGACGTCAACATGAACGGGCTCACTACCTCGATCAAGAGCGGCAGCTTCACAGGCGACGGCCTGGCGTTGGGCGGCGGGCTCGGCTATACCCGCGGGACCCTGCATTTCGGCTTCGATTACGCGTACCGGAATCTGGGTCCGCTGGGCGGGACAAACTTCCTGAGCTTCGCGGTGGGTTGGTAAACGGAGTGGCTCACACAAGTCGATGAAAACGTTGCTGGCGGCGGCTGCACTCACGGCGCATGCCGTGGGTGCAGCCCCGCAGTCGCAGGATGCACCCAGGCTGGAGTTGCAGATAGCGCGGTTCTATCGCGCTGCGAGCTCGCAGACGCTGTTCGACGGGTTCTTCCGGGTGCCGTTCGCGCTGCTCGACCCGATCACGCGGGGCCCCGGCGGCACGGCGGCCTATCGATTGGCCGTAACGGTGCGGGATACGGCGGGCCTCGAGCTGCTGGCCCAGTCCTGGAGTCAGACGGTGCCGACCCGGATGCTGAGCGTGGCGCGCGGCTCGGCGGTGGAGCACTTCACGTTTGCAGCGCATCCCGGTAGGTACACGATCGCTGTCGCCGTGACGGACTCGGCGACCGGGCGCGTGAGCCGGCAGCAGACCGAGGTGGAAGCGTTTAGCGGTCCGCCGCCGGCGTCCGATCTACTGCTCGCCACGAACCTGCGGGAGGCGGCGAGCCCGGCAGAGGTGCCCGCCGCGGGCGAGATCCGCAAAGGCACGCTGCTCCTGCAGGCGTCAGGACAGCCGGTGCTGACGCCGCAGCAGGCCCGGCTGGGCTACTATCTGGAGTTGTACGCGACGCGGGCGGAGACCGTAAGCGTCGCCGTGCGCGTCCAGTCGGTACAGGGCGCGCAGATCGTCGCGACGCCGGCGGAGCGCATCCCCGTGCCGGCCGGCGGCGGTGTCACGCGCGGCATGATCGACCTCGCCGGCTTGCCACCGGGCGATTACCGTCTGGAAGTGATGGCGGTCGGAGCAGCGGAACCGGGGCCCAGGGATACCCTGAAGCGTGGCGCTGCATTCCGCATGGCGGGTTTTGAGACCGAAGCTGCGATTGCCGAGGCCGCGCCGCCACAGGATCGGTTCTCGGCGATGACAGAAGCACAGCTCGACACGGTATACCTGCCGCTGGTGTACCTGATGTCGTCGCAGGAGCAGGGGGCGTACACCGGCCTCACGCTCGAGGGAAAGCGGCGGTGGCTGCGGCTGTTCTGGGAAAAGCGCGATCCCACGCCGGGCACGGCGCGCAACGAAGCGCAGGAAGATTTTTACGCGCGGATCGCCGATGCCAGCCGCCGCTACCGGGAGGGAGGTGCGGCGGAAATCCCGGGATGGCGAACGGACCGCGGGCGCATTTTTATCAAGTACGGAGCGCCCGATGAAGTGCTGAGCCGCCCGCAAGCCGGCAGTGGCCGGCCCTTTGAGGTCTGGAAATACAGTCGGGGGCGGGCGCTCAAATTCGTGTTCCTCGACCAGACGCTGTTCGGGAACTACGCGTTGATCTGGACAAACGATCGCAGAGAGTTGACCCGTCCGAACTGGCGGGAGTTGTTGGGCCCGGAGGCGGTTACCGAGGTAGAGCGGTTCTGAACACTGGGATGAGACCATCAAGTGAGGTTCGCATGAATCGTCGTCTTTCCGGAACGCTCGGCGTCATAGCCGCGCTCGTCTTCACCGTCGGCAGCTGCAAGAAGAGTCCGCTCGCGAGCCTCGACGGCAAGCCCGCAGCGATCGTCACGCAGTTCTCGCAGGTCCACGTCGCGGTCGGCGGCAGCACCACGTTCACGGCTTCCGTGGTGGACGGAACACTGACGCCGCTGCCGGTGGCGATGACCTTCTCAGCGAGCGCCGCCACCATCACGGTCGCGGACGACGCCACGTACAAACCCGTGCCGCCCACGTCGCAGCGGGCCAGCGTGAGCGCCGTCAGCGCTGGGAGCGCTTACGTCATCATTGTCGGCGGCGCGTTGCGGGATTCGGTGAAGGTCATCTCGCCGTGATGCAGGAGTTGTGATAGGGAAGGGCGAGCGAGAGCCCGGCGCGATCCCGCCGGGCGCTCGTCGTTAGCGCAGGGCCAGCACCACCCCTCCCCACACCGCCGCCCCCAGCGCCACGTGCGCCGCCTGTAGAGCGGGCGGCAATCCCAACAGCACGGTCGCTGCTCCTATCGCCACCTGTAACGCCACCAGCCCCAACACCACCTTGGCGCGCCGCCCCCCCGGCCCCGGCGTCCGCACCGCCCATACGGTGGCGGTGACCGCGAGCGCGTATGCCAGCAGCCGGTGCGTCCAGTGGATATGCACCAGCGTCGCGCCCGCGGGCCACACTTGGCCGTTGCATAGTGGGAATCCCGTACAGGCAGCGGCAGCGCCGAGGTTCGCGGTGAGCGCACCGAGGAGGATCGTCACGAACGCGAGCCCGAGTAGCGCCATCGTTCCTGGCGGTAAAAAAAAGCGAGGGCCAGGGGGTGGGGGTGAGGCCGCGACGAGGAGCGTCGCGAGCAGCAGCATCGCCGTTCCGAGATGCAAGATCACCGTCCACGGGGGCAGCTCGAGCTTCACCGTGATGGCGCCAAGGAGAACCTGGAGGACGAGGAGGGCCACAGCGAGATAGGCGATGCGGCGCGCGGGATGCTGCAGCCGCCAGGCGTACGCTGCCAGCACGGCTACGAGTACGGAGACGAGCGCGGCCACCAGCCGGTGACTCCACTCGATCACCGTCCCGATGTCACCAAGCGACGGAAACAGATGGCCATTGCACAACGGCCAATGATCCCCGCACCCCATCCCTGACCCTGTGATCCGCACGACCGCGCCCAGCACGATGAGCAGATACGTGCAGGTGGCCGCCGTCCAGGCGAGCAACGTGTAGCGTCGCGTCATATAGGCCGCGAAATGTATATTCTCGAACCGCATGTCTACACCTCTGATGCCGGCGGACCGGTGGGGCGAGCGGTTGATTCGCCGCCTCGGCTTGTGGAGCGCCGTCGCCGTGCTGGTGGGCTCGACCATCGGCAGCGGCATCTTTCGCACGCCGGCGAGCGTCGCCCAGCGGGTGGACGACGTACCGCTGTTTCTGCTGGCCTGGGTGCTGGGCGGCGCCGTGGTGCTGTGCGGGGCGCTCACCTATTCGGAGCTCGCGGCCGCGTTCCCGCGCTCGGGCGGCGTGTACGTCTTCGTGCGCGAGTCGTTCGGGTCGCTCCCCGCCTTCCTGTTCGCGTGGGCCGAGCTGTGGGTCATCCGGCCGGGCGCCTATGGCGCGATCGGGATCACGGCGTCGGCCTATACGCTGCGGACGCTCGGATTCGACCCCGCGGCCATTGCCGCCACCGTGGGGCCGGTGGACATTCGCGCCGAGCAGCTGCTCGGCGCCGGCTACATCGTCCTTGTCGGCGCGGTGAACTATTTCGGCATCCACCGCGGCGCCGTGCTGCAGAACTTGAGCACTGTCTTCAAGGTGGGAGCGCTCGCCCTGCTGGTGCTGGTCGGCTTCGCGCTGGGCCATTCCACCGGGATGCCCGCGGGCGGCATCCTGGCGCAGCGCGCGGCCGTCGGCCTGTCGCCGTTCCTGCTCGCGATGGTCGCGATTCTCTGGGCCTACGACGGCTGGGCGGACCTGGCGTTCGTGGGCGGCGAGGTGCAGCAACCGCAAAAGACGCTGCCCCGAGCGCTGCTGATCGGCACGGCGACCGTGGTCGTGCTCTACCTCGCGGCGAACTTCGTCTATCTCTACCTGATTCCTATCGAGCAGATGAAGCACGCGGAGCTCGTGGCCGCGGACGTCGCCCGCCTGGTGATCGGTCCCGCGGGCGTCGTGGTCGTGTCGGCGGCCATCGCCGTCAGCACCTTCGGGACCCTGAACGGCTCGATGATGACGGCGCCGCGGATCTTCTTCGCCGCCGCCGAAGACCGACTGTTCCCGCGGGTGATTGCGCGGGTCGATCCCCGCACCCACGCGCCCACGGCCGCCGTGGTGCTGATGACAGTGATGGGCGTGATCTTCATTCTGATCCGGACGTTCACCGAGCTGGCCGACCAATTCATCATCGGGATTTGGCCCTTCTATGCGCTCGCCGTAGCCGGGGTGTTCGTGCTGCGGCGCACCCGGCCGCGCCTCGAGCGCCCCTATCGCACCTGGGGGTATCCGCTCGTGCCGCTGGTGTTCTTGCTGGGCGCGCTGCTGTTGTTGGGGAACTACCTGATCTCTGAAACCCGCGCATTCGCGGTGGACATCGGCATCATCCTGACAGGCCTGCCCGTCTATTTGTTCCTGCGTTGGTGGCGCAGGCGTCGTCCGCAGTCCTGAAACGAGACCGCCCCTCCCGTTACCGGAAGGGGCGGTTCCATCCGCTGCGAATGCCGCGATCTACCAGTTGAGCATGTAACGCACACCCAGCTGTATCCGCCACACGTCCGTGGTGCTCACGATCTTCTGGAAGCTCTTCGAAATCAGCGACGTTCCAACCGTCGCGAGCCGGTACTGTGACGCGCCACTGACGTCCACGCCCGCAGAGACCAAGGGACGGTTCGTGACGAGGCCCTGAGCGACGCCCCAGTTCTTGTTGAGGAAGTTGCTGAAGTTCAGCATGTCGAGCCGGATCTGGAGGCTGTTCGGACGCCCCGCGACGTTGCGGCCGACGTCCTGGGAGATACTCACGTCGGCCCGGTACACCTTGGGCCGGAATATGGCGTTGCGCCCCGCGTACTCGCCGCGGTGGTCTCGGAGATACGAGTCCTGGTTGATGAACGCTTCCCACGCTGCCGCCTGCTGCGCGGGCGTGTAGGTGACGGCGCTTGGTCCCGTGCCCACCGTCAGCGGCAGGAAGTTCATTTCCCCGACGTTCCGCGCGATGTAAATCAGATCATTGGTGGCACCATCGCCATTCATGTCGTTCGAGAAGATATAGCTGTCGGTGCCTGCGCTGCGCCCATCGAAGTACACGCCGATGCTCGTCGGGCCGATACCAAGAAAGTCGCGCGTGTAGGACGCCGCCGCGAAGATGCGGTCCCCGGGCGCGAACTGGGAGTTGGCCGCCACGGGGTTGTTCGGATCGACGGCGATAAAATTGCCCGTCCATGAACCGGACGCGATCGAACCGGCGTCGACGGTATTCAAGCTCTTTCCGTACGAGTACCCCACCTTCGCGAACAAGCCGCTCTGGAACGCCCGCTCCACCGATGCGGCGGCATTCCACGAGTGACCGCGCCCCTGGTTCGTCAACACGGTGGCGTCGCTGACGGCCGGATAGATGCGGTTTGAGGTCCAGCGCGGGCGGCCATCGGGACCCGCGAACGCCGACTGGGGCGCCGGGAGGTTCGCGTTAAGGTACGCGATCCCGTTCACGTCCTTGGAGTAGAGATACTCGACCGTTGCCGTCATGCCCCAAGGCAGGCGTTGGTCGATCGCGATGTTGCTGCGCCAGAGCTGCGGGAACCTGAACTTCGGGTCGGTGAGCGCGAGCTGGAAGCTGGCGGCGGGCGCCCCCGTGACCGTCGTCGGCTTGTACGCGTCGGGATTAGGGTTGAAAGGAAACGCCGTCGTATTGTCTTGCTGGATGAATCCGGTGAGCACCCCGGTGTTGCCGATCTGGTTCGAAATCCATACGTAGGCGGGCCGGCCCGTAAAGATGCCGGTACCGCCGCGGATCTGCGTCTTTTGCTCGCCGCCCACGTCGTAGTTGAAGCCGAACCGGGGCGAGAACAGCGCGTTGACCCCCGGGAGGCTGCCACTGCTGTACCGCACCGGCGCGCCACTCACATCGCGGAACGTCATCGTGTCAGCGACCGCGTTCGCGTATGCGGTGTTCTTGAACTTGGGGGCGTCGATCCGTAACCCGGCGGTCAGCGTCAGGTTGCGACTGGGGCGCCATTCGTCCTGCACGTACGCGCCGGAATACAGCACATCGAGCGGCTGGACCGGCTCGGCCTGTCCGGGAATGTTCCCGTACCGTACCTGGAAACGCCGCAGCGTCACCGGCGAGACGGTGCGGGTGGGATTGGCTAGGTAGTCGTTGGCATCGGTGTAGAAATCTGCCAGCGAGTTGTACACATACACGCTTTGCGCGCCGGGGAAGAACACGTTCGTCGAGTGATACTTTTCAACGCTCACGCCGAACGTGACTGAGTGCTTCGGCAGGTAGAACGTGAAGTTGTCCTGCAACTGGTAGCTGTGGTACAGCAGCTTGTTGTCCGGCGTGAATGGCTCGAATCCAAACGTCGTGTAGTTGCTGGTCCCTTGGAAAATCTCCACCAACGGGAACCATGGCGGGCTGATGATCCTGCGGCTTTCGTCGCTGGTGTTGTAGCCGACGATCAGGTTGTTGGATTTGTTGCCGCCGAACGACGAGTTCCACTCGCCCACAATGGAGCGAATGTTCTCCAGGATGGCGTAGTTCGAATTCGCAAAGTTCAGCGAAAACAGGCTGCTCCGGCGGTTCCCCAAGCCCAGCGACCCCGAGTTGGAGACCAGGATGTCGGAGCTGGAGTTCAGCAGATTGTACCGCAGGCTCAGCTTGTTGTGGTCACTCAGGTTGTAATCGAGGCGCGCGAGGAACCGCGTCGATGGAACCTTGAAATCGTACCCCTGATAGGGACCCGCGGTGTAGTTGAAATTGGTCCGGAGGTAGGTGCTCAGCGCGTCCAAATCCGATGCGAGAACGCGCGTAACGTTTCCGGCCACGGTTTCCCCGCCGGTATTGGCGCGGAACGTCGTGCCGGGCGCGGTCTGGCCGTCGTTCTCGAAGCTGCTGAAGAAGAACAGCCGATTGCGAACGATCGGTCCGCCGAGGGAGACGCCGATGTCGGAGTATTTGAAGGTGCCAGGATCGAACTTGTTCGGGCCTGCATCCGTGCCGACGAAAGAATTGTTCCGCGCATTGTAGAAAACCGAACCGGAGAAGTTGTTGGCTCCGCTTTTCGTGACCATGTTGATGCCCGCACCCACGAAATTGCCCTGGCGGACGTCATACGGTGCAATGCTCACCTGGATCTGCTCGAGCGCATCCATCGAAATCGGCGTCACGCCGGTCCGGTCACCGGGCTGCCCGGCCAGTCCGAACGAATTATTGAAGTACGAGCCGTCGATCGTCATGTTGTTCAACCGGTTGTCCTGACCGGCAAACGAAAACCCGAACGACATCGGACTGTATTGGGGCGTGAGCCGGAGCAGGTCCTCCACCCTCCGGCTGATCGTCGGGAGATGCGCGATCTGCTCTTTCGACACGGTCGTCGCGGCGCCGGTCCGCTCGGAGCTGAACACGGTCCCGGGCGTCGCCGTGACGGTGATCGCCTCGAGCTCCACGGTCACCTGCCGCAGCGCGAACCGCAAATCGCTGGTTTGCCCTAACGTCACGCTGATGCCGTCTTGCGATCCCTGGCGGTAGCCCACGAGGGAGACGGTCACGCGATACGGTCCACCCACGCGCATGCCCGGCAGGGTGAACCGGCCGTCCGCCCGCGTCCCGGCCGCGTACGTCGTGCCGGACGGTCCGTGCACGGCGACTACGCGCGCGCCTTCGAGTGGCGTCCCGAGAGAGTCGGTCACGATCCCCGAGATCGCGCCGGTTGTCACGCCCTGGGCGAGGGCCGCCCCGGCAGAGAGCATCGAGAAGACCGCCGCCGCCACGAGGGCGCACGACGAGCGAACGATCCAGCGCATGGATGGACCTCTCATTCGAAGAGACGGACGGGGTGTACAGGTGCCCATCGAGACCCGGAGAAAGTGGTCCGCGCGCGGGACCGCGTCAAGGATGCTAGGTGGGGGCTTTCTTCAGCAAATACACCGCGGCCACGCCGACAAGAATGTTCGGGAACCAGGCCGCGAGCGCCGGTGGCAGCACGCCGCCTGACCCCACGGCCTTGGCGAGCTGAAACATCAGCAGCACCGTGAACGTGGTGGCGAGACTCGCCGCGACCCCCCATGCCATCCCGCTTTTCGGCGTCGAGATGGCGAGCGGCGCGCCGAACAGCGCGATCAGCAGACAAATGAACGGAATGGCGATCTTGAGCGCGCGCTCGACCTGCAGCTTCTTGGCGTTCGAGCCGCTGCGCACCAACGCGTCGATGTATCGTCCCAACTCCGCGTAGCGCATTTCGTCCGGCCCCTTGGGCTCGGCCAACAGGTCCACGGGCCGCTCCCGCAGCGTCCGTGTGTGCAGCGAATCGAACTGAAACGCGAACTCCGCGTCCGGCCCCGCGAGATAGCGCAGGGCGCCGCGATGCAGCGTCCACCGGGCGGCATGGGTCGTGTCGGTGTAGACGGCGCGTTGGGCGGCGAGCAGGATCGTGGGATACGTCGCGCCCGTGCCCTCACGCTCCAGCAGCGGATCCTGCATCTCGCGGGTCTTGAGCTCGAGCGCGCGGATCGCGTATACCCACCCGCCGTCCGCGCGGTACACAAAGTTGTAGCGCGAGCTGGTGGAGCGAATCGCCCGCTCGCCCAACAGCTCGAGGCGGCGCGCCGTGGCGACGGGGGCAAGCTCGCCCAGGATCAACCCCGCGAGGAACGCCCCGCCTGCCGCGAGGAACAGCGGTCGCACCAGACGGTGGAACGAAATCCCCGAAGCCTTGGCCGCCGTGATCTCGGAATGCCGGCCCAGCGCTCCCACCGTGAACACGGTGGCGAACAGTACGGCGACCGGCAGCACCATGAACATCTTCTCGGGCAGGTCAAAGACGTACGACAGCGCCACCGCCCGCGGCGTGATCCCGCGGCTCATGTACTGATCGAGCTTGTCGGTCAGATCGATCACGATCACCAGGATCGGAAAGCCGACCAGCGTGATCAGGAAGACCCGGAGCCACTCGCGCAGCACGTAGCGATCGAGCGTGCTACCCAACGCGAAATGCGGAAGGTGGAACGCGGAGCGCATGCCGATCATCCGTTCCCCGATCTCCGTCGCGCGTTCCGCGTTTTGGTCAGGTTGCCCACCCACCCGAACAACGCCTGCCGCAGGTCGTCCCAACCGCCGCCATGGGCCGTGCTGCCCTCGCGGCGGACCGCCCACAACAGCAGCAACGCGACCGCCGTGAAAATGAGATTGGGCGTCCACATCGCAAGAAACGGCGACACGATGAGCCGGTCGCCCAGCTCCTCACCACCGATCAGCCCCACGTAATAGACCGAAAACACGGCCAGGCTGGTGCCGATGACGAGCCCTACGCCGCCGCGCGGGAAGCGGATCGCCAGGGGGACGCCCAGGAGCGCGAAGATCACGCACGCCGCGGAGATCGCCAGTTTTTTCTGGATCTCGACCTCGTAGACCGACGCCCGCTGCCGCGCCGCCCGCACCCGTTGCTCGAGGACGGACGGGATCGGCGCTTGCTGCGCGACGGAGGGAACCGCCTGCGCCGGCTCCGCCGCCCGCGCCTGGCGTGGCAGCAGCCAGCGTTTGATCCCGCCGGCGACGCGGCAGTAGAGGGACGTGCGTGGCGGTGTGGAATCGTTCGTGGCCGCGGGCAGCGGCGCCAGCTTGATCAGCCGCCGCAGCTCCGAGACCACGGCGTCCCGGGCCTCGCGGCGCGCGCGTTCGACGTCCTGCCGGGCCTGCGCCACCACCTGCTGCATTCCGCAGATCGTCATCTCGCGGTCGCCGCGGTAGGTATCGTGTTCGGTGCGCTCGAGCGTGTTCCCAATGCCGGCGACCTTGATGCGATTCGTGAAATAGAAGGTGCGGTTGAAGTGCGCCGGGTCGTCGCGTTTTACCTCGTGTACCTCGCCGTCGCGCAGCGTGAGGTACAAATCGGTACCCCCGGGGGTATAAGCCATCCGACCGGAGTCGGCCGTGATGATCCGGCGCCGCTCGGGATCCTCCAGATCGTAAATCGTCACATCGTTGAGCTTGTTCGTAGCGGGGTCGATGCGTGCGGCGCGCAGGAAAAACTGGCCCGCCACCACCTCGTTGATGACCTGTTCCTTCAGCTGAAAGGTCGGCTTCTTGCGCTGGATGTCGACGAGCAGGGTCCGCAGCCGGTGATTCGATCGGGGCAGCACTTGATCGTTCCACAGCAGCGAGATGAGGGCCATCAAGGTGGCGCCCCCGAGCACCGGCGCGAGCAGGCGGCCCACGCTGATGCCGCTGGCCTTCATCGCGGTGATCTCGTTGTCCGCGGCGAGATGGCTGAACGCGTACAGCACCGCGACGAGCACGGCCATCGGCAGCGTCATCGCGACAATGAACGGGATCGACAGCGCGAATACTTCGAAAACGACGCTCCAGGGCAGGCCCTTGCCCACGAAGTTTCCGAATTGCTTGGCGACTTGATTGACGAGCATAGCGAAGGTGAGCGCCGCGAGCGCGAATCCGAGCGGAGGGAGGTGTTCCCGCAGGATGTAACGACTGAGGATGCGCACGGTCGGTCGCGCCATTATATTCGGCGCTCCAAGTCTCTACAAGGGATGCGGCGCCTCGCCCAAGTTGGTTGTCTCGCCCTCACGCTCGTCGTACCCCAGGTCTACGCGCAGGATGCGGGCGTCCGTGCCCTCCCTCCGGGGCCCCCGATCTACACGTTCGGGGTGCCGCCGCTCACGCCTCCACATCACCCCGCGCTGGCCCCGGGTGGCCGCCTCGGCCCCCGCGTGCCGCCGGCGCTCATTGCCGCCGCCTGGTTCGAGGCGGTGCTGGCGCGGCGGCGTACGCTGCTCGGGTCAACCGCGCCTCCCGTGCCGATCGCGGCGGCGCCCGCGGCGCCGCCTGAGACACCCCCGTCGTACGAGATCGCCGCGCGCAGTGGCCTGCTCGGCCCCTACGCCGACCTCGGCATGCAGCTCAACCTGCGCTTCGAGCTCAAGGCGGATCAATTCCGCAATCTCCGCTGCACGTCGGAGGAGCGCTTAGTCGCCCTGTCCGGCTGCAACTCCGGGTTTCCCACGGTCACCCCCAATCCGCAGTATGCCATTCGCACCAACGGCGTCGTGGGACAGCGCCTGCACATCAACGTCGACTTCGACAGCCAGCGCGAGTTCGACGCCAACAACAACCTGCAGGTGTGGTACGAGGGTTTGGAGGACGAGATCTTGCGGCGCGTCGAGGCCGGGAACGTGACGTTCCAGGCGCCCGCGTCGCGCTTCATCAGCGCCGCGATTCCCGCCAACAACTTCGGCGTCCAGGCGGTCGCCCAAGTCGGACCGGTCGAATTCCGGGGCATCTTTGCCCAGCAGAAAGGGAACGTCGTCAAAGACCGCTTTTACGCGGTGGGCGAGACCACCATCCAACCGATCGACCGCGAAGCGCGCGACCTCGACTACGAGACGGGACGCTTCTTCTTCGTCATTGACCCGGCCGCCGTCGCCGGCTACCCGGCGCTCGACATTCTCGCGCTCGTGCAAACGCCCCGGCCTGACTCGCTCACCGTGGGCGGCCTGCGGGTGTACCGGCGACGGGCGATCCCTTCGGGGTCGAGGGGCAATCAGAACGCCGGCGGGCTGCGCGCGGTGGCCTGCGGAGTCGGCACGCGCGCGGTCGATTGCGCGCTCGAACGCGCCGGGCCGTTCGAATGGGAGATCCTCCAGGACGGGAAGGACTACTACGTCGATCCGAGCGGCACGTGGTTCGCGCTCGCCAACCGTCTCGACCAGAACGATTATCTGGCGGTCTCCTACATCACCGCCCGCGGAGCCGATACGGTGGGGACGTTTCCCCTGCAGGCGAATCCGGACACGGCCGTCGTCGATACGCTGCGCCTGGTGTATGATCCGAGACCGGCGACGACGACCGCATCCCCTTCCTTTCGCTTCGAGATCCGCAACGCGTACCGGGTCGGCGGGCGCGAAGTCAATCGCGAGTCTGCCGAGCTGACCGTGACCCTGAACCGCCGGGAGCGATCGGTGGCGGGCGCGACGTATCTCAGCCTGCTGGGACTTGCGCTCGACACCGACCCCAATCGCTTCGATCAGTACAACCGGCTGTTCCCGCGCGCCCGTGATCCCAACCAGGGCGATCCCGTCCGCGACCTGTTCGTGATCTTCCCGCACCTCGTGCCGTTCGCCGATTCGGCCAAGCTCGGGGCGAGCGAGCGCAACGATTCGTTGTACAAGACGCCCCGCGCGTATCTCGTCACCCAGGGTCCCCCGTCGGTGTTCGCGTTGCGCCTGCACGTGAACGCCGCCGCGTCCTCCGACCGGTCGGTCTTGACGCTCAACAGCTTCCAGATCCGGGAAGGCAGCGAGCGTATCTACGTCCGCAATACGCTGCTCACGCACGGCGTCGATTACACGATCGATTACACGACGGGCCAGGTGCAATTCCGCAGTCCCGACTCCTTGTTTCAAGGAGGAGGAGGCGCGACCCAGGTGCGCGTGCAATTCGAGGAGCGGTCGGCCTTCACCGTCGCGCCGACCTCCATCTACGGGCTCGCCGCCCGCTATGACCTTGGCGCGGTGGGTCAGGTGAACTTCACCGGCATGTTCCAGAAGGAGCAGAGCACCTTCACCCGGCCACCCCTCGGCTTTGAGCCGTCGTCGAGCTTCATCGGCGGCCTCTCGACCCAGCTCCGCTTCGAACCCGCGTGGTTGACCCGCGTGGTGGATGCTCTGCCTGGCGTCCGCACCGACGCGCCCTCGTTCGTCACGGCGTCGGGGGAAATCGCGGTCTCCAAACCCAGTCCGAATCGCTTCGGCCAGGCATACATCGAGGAATTCGAAGGAGAAGCGGCACGGCCCATCGCGCTGCAGGAGACCATGTGGCACTGGGGAAGCATCCCCACGTCGGTGCGTGGCGCGGTGCCGTTCGGGATCGGGGCCGCGTTCGATCCGAACGATGCCGCGTTCCTCACGTGGCAAAGCCTTCCATACAACTTTCGCAACAACCGCTACGAGCCGATCCAGTTCCTCCCGCAGCAGATCGATCCCACGCTGCGGTTCGTAGGCCAGACGCAGGCAGCCGAGCCGGTTCTCTGGTTGACGTTGAAGCCCGACACCGTGCTCGGACTTGCGAACACTCGCGCCGCCTCCCCTTCGTGGGGTTTACCCAACTGGACACAGCCATCGCGGGGCACCACGCGCTGGCGCTCCCTCACCCAAACGTTGTCGCCTACCGGCATCGATCTGTCGCGCATCGAGTTTCTGGAGTTCTGGGTGTGGGAGGATGGCGCCCGCACCGCGAAGACGAATCGCGCCGCGATCCTGCTGGATTTCGGCGCGGTGTTCGAAGACGCGCTCGCCTTCGTTCCCCAGTCGTTCCGGGTGGCCGCGAACGGCGACACCACGTACTCCGGCGTCCAACGCGCCGGCGCTGGACGACTCGACACCGAGCGTGACCCGCGCACCAAGACGTGGAGCGCGACGATCAACGACGAGGGCATTCTCTCTGACCGCGTCGTGGACGGCATCCTTGATGCGACACGCGGGGTGGTCGTCGATACGCTGCCGCTCTGCAGCGCCACGGAGAACGGCCAAGTGGTGCCGTACACCATCGGCGACGTCCGGTCGCGCTGCGGACGCCATAACGGGAGTGTCGATACGGAAGACCAGGACGACGACTTCGCGCTCGACTCCGTCATCGGCGTCAAGACGGCCGAGAGCTTCGTCCGCTACGTCTTTCCGATCGGCGATGATCGTTACTACGTGCGCGATGGCGGCATGCTGCCGGATCCCACGGGTGGCGCGGCCGGCTGGCGGCTGTACCGCATTCCCTTCCGGACCGACACGCTGCAGATCGGCCAGCCGAACCTGCGCCAGGTCCAGGCGCTGCGCCTCACCGTGGTGGCCCCCCCCAATCCGTCGCCGGGAGCGCCTTCGCCGCAGATCTATTTCGGCCTCGCGCGTGTCAGGCTGGTCGGGAGCTCCTGGGTGAAGCGCAGCGCGACGCCGATTCGCGGCATCGCCGGGGAGCGGGGTACGGGGATCGGGGAAGTCGTCGCCGCCATCGTGAGTACCGAGAACGGCGACCTTGGGTATACCTCCCCGCCGGGGGTCGGCGACCAAGCGGGCCGCCGCGACGCCGGCCTGCAGCTCGGAGCGGTCCAGATCAACGAGCGATCGCTGCGACTGCTCGCGCGCGGCCTCGCGACCGGCGAGCGGGCCGAAGCCTACCTGCGCTTCACCGCCGAAGGCGACAAGAACTTCCTCAAGTACAAGAAGCTGCGCGTGTGGGCGCGCGGGCGTGGCCCAGGCTGGGACGAGGGCGACCTCGATTTCTTCATTAAGGTGGGTAAGGACCGGGACAACTTCTATCTGTATCACACGCCCGCGCGCACCGACTCCTGGGAGCCGGAAGTGGTCGTCGATTTCGAGCGCTGGCTGCTGCTGCGCGCCCAGATCGAGCAGGCCTGGCTGCGGGGCGACAGCGCGCGGGTCTATGGAGGATGTCCCGACTCGACGCTCGTTCCGTACGACAGCGCCTACGTAATGTGCGACGGCCCCTACATCGTCCACGTACGCGACCCCGGGACCGCGCCCCCCAACCTCGCCCGCGTGCAGGAAATCGCCGCGGGCATCTGGCGGGTGCAAAGCCGAGTCGTCGTGGACCAAGCGGAAGCATGGGTGGACGACATCCGCTTGAGCGATGTCGTGCAGGAAACCGGGGTGGCGGGCGCGGTGAGCATCAGCGTGGCCGCCGCGGACGTGGCCGATCTCGCTGTCAACCTATCCCGCCGCGACGGGCAGTTCCGCCAGCTGGGGGACGACCCGTCGTACGTCACGGACGACGCCGCGAGCATCGCCGGTACCGTCCGGCTCGGCCGTTTCCTGCCCGGGTCGTGGGGCCTTTCCATTCCGGTGACGGTACAGCACACGCGGTCGGCCAGCGCTCCGTTCTACCTGAACCGCACCGACCTCCGGGCTGACGCGATTCCCGGTCTCCGCACGCCGCGTTCATCCGCGACCAACATCAGTTTCTCCGCGCGGCGCTCGCAGCGCGCCGCCTTCGGCGTCGCACGCTGGCTCCTCGACCCCGTCGGGATCTCCGGGGAATACACGAGCGGCGCGTCGCGCTCCGACCTTTCCCGGGCCACGGGGACCAGCTTCGCGCTGAACATGGACTACACACTGCTCCCAAACCCCGCCACCGTCGCGATCGGTGCGCGCCGGCTGCGCATAAACCCGTCCGCGATCCGGCTGCGGTCGGGCCTCGCCGGGGCGGACGCCGAGCGCTTCTCCTATACCGTGCCCATCCCGAGACCAAGCGACAGTCTGCCACCGGCTGTGTCCCGGACCCGGGTGTGGCGCAACTCGGCGTCCGCGGACCTCCTTCCCGTCCCTGGAGTTCAACTGACCCTGGATGCCGGGTCGACCCGCGATCTTCGCGACTACGGCGACTCGACGACCATCGGTCGCCTGGTCCGGCAGGGGCGGACGTCGCTACTGGGACAGCATATCGGCATCGAGACCCAACGCACGTTGCAGTCCTTGGTCAGCGTGACCCCGCGCGTGGCGCCATGGATTTCGCCACGCGCGTCCCTAACCTCGTCGTTTTCGTTGGCGCGCGATCCCAATGCCCGGCAACCGGTCAGGACTGACGGCGACAGCGCGGGCGCCTTTCGGATTCCGGCGGCGTTCAGCAACGCGCGCCGCTTGGATGTGGGAACCCAGCTGGATCCGCGGCGCCTCGCGCAGGCTGTCTTCGGTGACTCCGCCGGTGTCGTGTCCTGGTTCGCCCGGCTCGCGAGCATGGACGTCGCCTACAGCCGGCAGCGCACGTCGACCTTCAATCGCGCTGGCGACGCTCCTGGGGCGGCGTATCAACTCGCCTTGGGGGGCCTGGATAACTTCCGGCGCGTGGGCGGGCTGCTGGCGGCTTCGGCGCAGGAGAACACGACCGTGACCGCCAGCGGGTCGGCGGCGCTGTGGCTCGGGGTGCGCGCCAACGCCAGCTACCGCCGCACGCGCGGCATCGCGTGGTCACTGCGCGCCGACCAGCAGGTGCCTATCCGGACCAGCACGTTGGATTGGCCCAACGGCACGCTTAGCTGGTCGCTGACGCCGGGGCGCCAGACCGTCGGCCGGGTGCTGTCGAGCCTGACGGCGCAATTCACATATCGCCGCTCGGAGAGCGCCAACGAGCAGCCCACGTTCGAATCGGCGACCAGCGCGTCCCAGACGCGGTCGATCGATCGAACGATGGCCCCCTCCATCTCGCTGATCTGGGCAGGCGGCGTACTCACGAACCTCAACGCTTCGCAAAACCGCAGCGAACAGCTCGCCGCGGGCAACCTGTTCCGGACCGAGCGCAACCAGCGCAACGCCAGTTTGACCTTTTCATTCCGGCCCCCGTCCTCGCTGGGCCGGTGGCACTCGAACATCCGTACGACCGCCCAGTACTCCGCGATGAGCAACACGACGTGCCTACGGAGTGCCGGCCGGGACGACTGCGTGCCCTACGTGGACAGCCGGCAGGCGCAGGCGCAGCTTACGATGGACACCGACATTCCTCCTAATATGAGCGCGGGGCTCCAGATGGCTTACATCCTGAACGAAGAGCGGCAGACCAACCGCAAGGTGGCCCAACTCGTGATCACGGCGTTCGTGCAGCTCTCGACCAGCGTGGGGCAGCTCCGATGAGCCGCGGGCGCTGGATAACGGCGGCCGGCCTGGGACTGCTGCTCGCCTGCCAGGCACGCGCGGGGGGGGGAGGGGGAGAGGGAAGGGGATCGAAGAGCGGGCCATCCGAATTCAATGGGCTCACCGCGTTCGGCTACATCGAACAGCAAATGGCCTTCGGTCCGCGCATCCCCAACAAGCCTGGTCACCGCCGGACCGGTGACTGGCTCCTGACCGAACTGCGCGCCCGCGCCGACACGGTAATCGTGCAGGAGATCCGTCACGTCACCCGGCGGGGGGACACGCTGCACCTGCGCAACTTCTTCGCCCGCTTCCGCCCGCAGGCGACCGAGCGGGTCCTGTTTCTGGCCCACTGGGATACGCGCCCAATGGCGGACCGCAGCGAGAACCTTGGTCAGCAACGGCTGCCCGTACCGGGGGCGAACGACGGCGCGTCGGGCGTCGCGGTCCTGTTGGGGGTTGCGGACGCGCTCAAAGCGCGCGCGCCGGCCGGCGGCGTGGATCTGCTGTTCGTCGACGGCGAGGACTACGGTGACTTTGCCGACTCGAACGACGTCCTGATCGGCTCGCGCTGGTTCGCCGCGCACCGCCCCGCCGGTTATCAGCCGCTGTTTGCCGTGCTATTCGACATGGTCGCGGACAAAGACCTCCAGATTTATCAGGAGGGAAACTCCGTCGCCTTTGCTCCTGAGGTCGTGCAGCGCGTCTGGCGCGTCGCGGCGGAGCGGGGCCACGAACGGCAGTTCGTTGCCAGCGTGCGTCACACCCTCACCGACGATCATGTCGCGCTGCAAAAGGGCGGGATCCACGCGATCGACGTTGTGGACTTCGATTATCCGTACTGGCACACGACGGAAGACACGATCGATAAGGTGAGCGGGGAGAGCCTGCAGATTGTCGGTGATGTAGCGGTAGCACTGGTACGGCAATAAAAACGGGGACAGGCAAAGAGTAGTGCCTGTCCGCGTTTTTTGGATGACCGGGCGGCAACGGCGCTGGATATAGTTTGCGGATGGATGATCGCCGAGCCGCGCTCATGTTGGCTCTCCTTGCATTAGCCGGCGCCGGCGTCCGCTTCGTCCTGTCTCCCTCTCCCGATTCGCCTCCCGGCGACGTCCAACTGCAGTCCGCTTCTCCCTCTCGCGGCGCGGGCCTGCGCGAGACCGCGCGCCGGGCCGCGCAGCTGGCCCGTCCGCTCCTCCCCGGTGAGCGGATCGATCTCGACCGCGCCGACGTGAGCGAGATCACACGCTTGCCGCGCGTCGGCCCCGCGTTGGCGCAGCGCATCGTCGCCTGGCGCGCCGAGCACGGCCCATTTGGCAGTCTCGCGCGGCTCGATAGTGTACCGGGCGTGGGTCCGAAATTGCTGGACGGAATCCGTCCTTTCGTCGTCCAGCCTTGACCGGTCTGTCCCCGGGAAATATTTTAGGTGCTTCAATTTCAACGAGTTGCATACGGCGACCGCAGCGGCCACCCAGGACAAGCTCGGCGACATCCTCGTCCGCGAGGGTCTGATCACCCAGGAACAGCTCCGCAAGGCGCTCCTGGAGCAAAAGAACTCGGGGATGCGGCTGGGCTATACCCTGGTGAAGCTCGGGTTCATCGAGGAGACCGAGGTCACCAAGATGCTGGCCCGGCAGTACCGCATGCCGGCGGTCGACCTGTCCCGCTTCGAAGTCGACCCCAAGATCCTCAAGCTCATTCCTCCCGACATCGCGACCAAGCACACGGTGCTGCCCCTCAAGCGGGAGGGCCGGACGCTGACCGTCGCCATCGCCGACCCGAATAACGTCACCGCCATCGAAGACATCAAGTTCATCACGCGCTGCGACGTATTCCCGGTGATCGCCGGGGAATACACCCTCCGGAACGCGATCGAGCGCTATTACCAGCAGTCCGACGCCCAGCTGCAGTCGCTCTTGAAGAGCGTGGAGTCGGCCGAAGACGACCTCGAGCTCGTCGAGGATGCGCAAGACGAGGACGTCAAAGCGCAGGACTTGGCGGACGACGCGCCCGTCGTCAAGCTCATCAATGGTCTGTTGACCGACGCGGTGAAGCGCGGCGCCTCCGATGTCCACATCGAGCCGTTCGAGCACGAGATGCGGGTGCGCTACCGAGTGGACGGGGCGTTACAGGAGGTCATGAAGCCCCCGATCAAGATGCGGGCGGCGCTCACCTCCCGCGTGAAGATCATGGCGCAGCTCAACATCGCCGAGCGCCGCGTCCCCCAGGACGGCCGTATCAAGCTGAAAATGGGGGCGCGGGTGATCGACTTCCGCGTCTCGACGCTCCCGGTGCTGTTCGGCGAAAAGATCGTGCTCCGGATTCTCGACAAGGGCAACCTGACCCTCGACCTCAAGACGTTCGGCTTCGAGCCCAAGGCGGAGGCCGAGCTCCTAAAGGCGATCCTCAATCCTTACGGCATGGTGCTGGTCACGGGCCCGACGGGTTCCGGTAAGACGACGACGCTATACTCGGCGCTCTCGAGGATCAACCAGATCGACGTGAACATCATGACCGCCGAGGACCCGGTGGAGTACAACCTGCTCGGGATCAACCAGGTGCTCGTCCGCAACGACGTGGGGATGACGTTCGCGGCGGCGCTCAAGGCGTTCCTGCGCCAGGACCCGAACATCATCATGGTGGGGGAGATCCGCGACCTGGAAACGGGGTCGATCGCGATCAAGGCCGCGCTCACGGGCCACCTGGTGCTCTCGACGTTGCACACCAACGACGCGCCGTCCACCATCACCCGCATGGTGGACATGGGCATCGAGCCCTTCAACGTGGCGAGCGCCGTGAACCTGATCGTGGCGCAGCGGCTGGTGCGGCGCATCTGCAAGGACTGCAAGCAGCAGCACGAGTATACTCCTGAGGAGATGCACGCCTTCGGCATCGACAAAAAAGAGGGGCCGTTCTTCAAGGGCGCCGGCTGCGACACCTGCGCCGGCACCGGCTACAAGGGGCGGCAGGGGTTGTACGAGGTGATGGCGCTCACGAGCCCGCTGCGGCGGGCCATCTTGAAGGGCGGGTCGACCGAGGAGCTGCGAGACCTTGCCGTCTCAGAAGGGATGCTGACGCTGCGCATGGATGGGATGGTGAAGGTCAAGAAGGGCGTCACCACACTGGAAGAAGTCGTCAAGGAAACCGCAGCCGGCTAAGGGAGACCGAGCGATGCCGATAAACCTTCGAGCCCTGCTCGAGGAGATGATCGAGAAGGACGCGTCCGACCTCCACCTCGTGGCGGGGGAGCGCCCCAAGCTTCGCGTGGACGGCGACATCGTGAACGCCTCCACCGAGGACGTGCTCACCCCCAAGGACACGCTGTCGCTCGGCTACTCGGTGCTCACCGAGAATCAAAAGAAGCGCTTCGAGACGGAGAACGAGCTCGACTTTTCCTTCGGGATCCAGAACCTGGCGCGGTTCCGCGGCAACTGCTTCAAGCAGCGCGGTTGTGTCTCGGTGGTGATCCGGCAAATCCCGTTCAACGTCAAGACATTCAGCGAGCTGGGCCTGCCCAACGTGGTGGCGCAGCTCGCCGAGCGGCCACGCGGGCTCGTCCTGGTGACGGGACCCACGGGGTCGGGCAAGAGCACGACGCTCGCCGCGATGATCGACAAGATCAATAAGGAGCTGAAAGGGCACATCATCACGGTGGAGGACCCGATCGAGTTCATCCACCGGCACCAGAGCTGCATCGTGAACCAGCGCGAGGTGGGGACCGACACGAACAGCTTCGGGGCCGCGCTGAAGTACGCCCTCCGGCAGGATCCCGATGTCGTGCTGATCGGCGAAATGCGCGACCTGGAGACGATTCAAGCGGCGCTCACGATTGCCGAGACCGGCCACCTCGCATTCGCCACCCTGCACACCAACTCGGCGGCGGAGTCCATCAACCGCATCATCGACGTCTTCCCGTCGCATCAGCAGTCCCAGGTCCGCGCCCAACTCGCCTTCGTGCTGGAGGGCGTGCTCACCCAGACGCTGTTGCAGCGCGCCAAGGGGCGGGGGCGAGTGATGGCGGCCGAGATCATGGTGTGCACGCCGGCGATCCGGGCGCTGATCCGCGACGACAAAGTCCACCAGATCGAGTCGTCGATGCAGGCCGGCAAGAAGTACGGCATGCAGACGCTCAACGACGCGCTGTACCAGCTCTACATGGGTCGCGAAGTCAGCAAGGAGGAGTGCCTGCGCGTGACCTCCAAGCCGAACGATTTCCTGCGGGCGATCGGGGAAACGCCCCCCGACGAGAAGGACGGCCCGCCCGCCGCCGGCGCGCCGCCAAAGGGCGGCCAACCCAAGGTCGCCGCGCGCCCGTGAGGCGCGGCACAGGAGCATAGACCATGCCCGTCTTCGAGTATACCGCGCGGAACCTTAAGGGCGATCTCGTCCGCGACAAGATCGACCTCGCGTCCCGCGACGAGGTCATCGCGCACCTGCGCAAGAACCGCATGGTGGTCGTCCAGGTGCGGGAGGCCAAGGGCGGCGGAGGCCTGGGCAACCTCTTCAAGGCCGGCGTCAAGACGCGGGACGTCGTCATCTTCACGCGCCAGTTCGCCACGATGATCAACTCGGGCCTGCCGCTCGTCCAGGCGCTGGACATTCTGTCCCAGCAGACCGAGAACAAGGTGCTCGCCGACGTGACGCGCCAGGTCGTCTACGACGTGGAGAGCGGCCACACACTCGCCGACGCGTTGCGCAAGCACCCCAAGGCCTTCACCGACCTGTACGTCAACATGGTGGCCGCCGGCGAGGCAGGCGGCATCCTCGACACGATCCTGCTGCGGCTCGCCACGTTCCTCGAGAAGAACGACGCTATCGTCCGCAAGGTGAAAGGCGCGATGATCTACCCGGCGGTGATCTTCTCGGTCGCCGGCATCGCCATCTCCGTGCTGCTCATCTTCGTGATCCCCACGTTCCAGAGCATGTTCGCGTCGGTCAACCTCGCCCTGCCGCTCCCCACCCGGATCGTCATCGGGGCGAGCAACATCCTCAAGAATTTCTGGTGGGCGATCATCGCGATAGGGGTCTTTGGCGTGTTCGCGTTGAACCGCTACTACAAGACCGCCCCGGGCAAGCTCCAGATCGACAAGCTGCTGTTGAAGTTCCCGGTGCTCGGCGATCTGCTCCGCAAGTCCGCCGTGTCGCGCTTCACGCGCACACTCGGCACCCTGATCTCCTCGGGCGTGTCGATCCTCGACGGCCTCGAGATCACCGCCCGCAC
>Ga0209220_1000080_pt1 | contig 48249 bp, 44 predicted proteins | sample BlaSpr_A8_OM3_M3_FD_187984 | JGI IMG/M metagenome (GOLD analysis project Ga0209220, IMG submission 187984) | Forest soil microbial communities from Thunder Bay, Ontario, Canada - Black Spruce, Ontario site 2_A8_OM3_M3 (SPAdes) (version 2) | ecosystem: Environmental > Terrestrial > Soil > Boreal... | reverse complement strand
CTAAAGCGCCCGCCGCATCGCCTGGTGCGGGATGCCGGCATCATCGTAGCTACCGCCTTCGGCGTGAAATCCGTGCGCGCGATAGAACTCGACCGCGTGGACCTGTGCTGAAAGCTGCACTTCCCTGTCGCCGCGCCGCACCGCCGCCTCGATGAGCTTCGTGAGAATCGCGCTGCCGATACCGCGGCCGCGCCACTCCTGGAGCACCGCCATCCTGCCGATGTGGCCATCGGGCAGCAGCCGCCCGGTGCCGATCGCCTGGCCCTCGTGAAACGCGATCGCATGAATGCATACCGCGTCGTGCTCGTCGAGCTCGATGTCGGCCGGCACGCCCTGCTCCGCGACGAACACCGCGAAGCGGATGCGGCTTGCGTCGGCGCGCGCTTCTTCCCATGGCATCAGCTCGATTCGAGGCATGGCGCCAAAAGTATAATCGCGGCATGAAAAGCCTCTGGAACGACGCCGAGGCGGCGCAATTCAGCGGGCCGCTGGGGCCGCGTGTCTACACCTCGCGCCTGCTCGGCCGCGACAAATCGCTGGTCCTGCACGGCGGCGGCAATACGTCGGTCAAGCTGCGCGAGAAAAACCTCTTCGGCGACGACGAGGACGTGCTCTACGTCAAGGGCAGCGGCTGGGATCTCGAGACGATCGAGCCGGCCGGCTTTACGCCGGTGGCGCTCGGCTATGTGCGCAAGCTCGCCGGCCTCCCTCGCCTGCCCGATCCGCAGATGGTGAACGAGCTCAACACGCACATGCTGCGCGCCGGCGCCCCCTCGCCTTCCGTCGAAACCATCCTTCATGCCATCCTGCCGCACCCGTACGTCGATCACACGCATGCCGACGCGGTGCTTTCGGTCTCCAATGCTCCCGACGGCGATAAGCGCATCGGCGAGATTTACGGCGACCGTGTGGTGGTCATCCCGTACATCATGGCGGGTTTCGATCTCGCCGCGCATTGCGCGCGGGAATTTCCCAAACAAGCCACCCAGAACTGCATTGGCATGGTGCTGCTGTCGCACGGCATCTTTTCCTTCGGCGCCAACGCGCGCGAATCGTACGAACGCATGATCGAGCTGGTGTCGATGGCCGAAGAGTATCTGCAGAAAGAGAAGGCTTGGCACTTCAACCACCCGCACGCGCAGCCCGCCCAGGCGAAGCGGGAGGAGATCGCGCAGCTGCGGCGAGCGATCGCCGACCAGGCAGGATTTCCGGTGGTTTTGAAGATTAATGAGACGGAGAAATTCAGGAGTTTCGCGCGGCACCCCGAGATCGAGCGGCTGTCGCAGAAAGGCCCGGCGACCCCCGACCACGTGATCCGCACCAAGCCGCTGCCGATGCTCGGCCGCGACGTGGCCGGCTACGCGAAAAGGTACCGCGAATACTTCGAACGCCAGGCTCTGACTGCGACGGACAAGAAGACGATGCTGGATGCCGCGCCGCGCATGGTGCTCGATCCGCAGGTGGGCTTCGCCGCCGTCGGCCGCACGGCGCGCGATGCGGCGATCGTCGAAGACCTGTACGACCACACCATCGACGTGATCCTGCGTGCCGAGGCACTCGGCGGCTGGCGCGCGGTGAGCGAGCGAGACATCTTCGATATCGAGTACTGGGACCTGGAACAGGCGAAGCTGCGCAAGGCGGGCTCGCCTCCGCTGTTCGCCGGGGAGGTGGTGCTGGTAACCGGCGCCGCGTCGGGGATCGGCAAGGCCTGCGTCGAATCCTTCCTCAAGCGCGGCGCTGCCGTGATCGCCCTCGATCGCAATGCGGCGGTCGAGACGATGTGGAAGCGCCCCGATGTTTTCGGCGTCACCTGCGATCTCACCGATTCAAAGGCAATCGAAAAGAGCCTTGATGCCGGCGTCGAGCGCTTCGGCGGCATCGACATGCTGGTGCTCAATGCCGGTATTTTTCCACCGTCGCAGCCGATCCAGGAGATCGCGGCGCAGACCTGGAAAGGCACCATGGCGGTCAACGTCGAGGCGAACCTGCTGGTAATGCAGATGTGCCATCCCCTGCTCAAACTCGCGCCGCGCGGCGGGCGCATCGTGGTCATCGGCTCGAAGAACGTGCCGGCGCCCGGCCCGGGGGCTGCGGCCTATTCCGCTTCCAAGGCGGCGCTGAACCAGCTGGCGCGCGTCGCGGCGCTGGAATGGGCGAAGGACGCCATCCGCATCAATTCGCTGCATCCCAACGCGGTTTACGACACGGCGCTGTGGACCGACGAGGTGCTTGCCTCGCGCGCCAAGGCCTACAACCTCACGGTCGAGCAGTACAGGAAGAACAACCTGCTGAAGCAGGAAGTGTCCTCGCGCGACGTCGCCGAGCTGGCCGCGGAAATGTGCGGGCCGCTTTTCTCCAAGACCACGGCGGCGCAGGTGCCCGTCGACGGCGGCAACGAGCGCGTCGTCTGATGACGGTCGAGCCGTTGCGCTGGCGGGGCGATTGCCTCGAGCTGCTCGACCAGCGCTTTCTCCCCGACAAGACCATTTACGTCACCTGCCGGACGGCCGCCGAGGTCGCCAAGGCGATCAGCGACATGGTGGTGCGCGGCGCGCCGGCGATCGGCTGCGCTGCCGCCTTCGGCGTGGTGCTTTCCAAAGGATCCGCTGAAAGTTTCGAGGTGCTGGCGAAAAGCCGTCCCACCGCGGTCAACCTGTTCTGGGCGCTCGCGCGGATGAAGAAAGCGAAAAACCTCGGCGCCGAGGCCGAGGCGATCTTCGCCGAGGACCTGGCGGCGAACCGCGCCATGGGCAAGCTCGGCGCCGAGCTCATCCCCGAGCGGGCGCGCATCATGACCCATTGCAACACCGGCGCCCTTGCCACGGCCGGCCACGGCACCGCCCTGGGCGTGATCCGTTCCGCGAAAAACAAGCAGGTCTCGGTGATCGCGTGCGAAACGCGCCCTTACCTGCAGGGCGCGCGGCTCACCGCATGGGAATGCGTGCAGGAGGGCATCCCGTGCACGCTGATCACCGACAGCATGGCCGGGCACCTGATGAGCCAGGGCGAGGTGGACGTGGTGGTCGTCGGCGCGGATCGCATCGCGGCCAACGGCGACGTCGCGAACAAGATCGGCACCTACGCGCTCGCCGTCCTGGCGCGGCGCCATGGCATCCCGTTCTATGTCGCGGCGCCGCTCTCCACCTTCGACCCGAACATTCCCGATGGCTCGCACATCCCGATCGAGGAACGCTCCGCCGACGAAGTAACGGGTTACCGCGGGACGCGCTGGGCGCCGCAAGGCGTGAGCGTGCGCAATCCGGCGTTCGACGTCACGCCCGCGGAGCTGATTACCGGGATCATCTGCGAGAAGGCGGTGGTTCTGGCGCCCAGCCGCGAAAAGCTTCAGCCCCTGATCTCAACCGCTGTATAGGGCGCCACCCGCTCGAACAGCTCGACGATGTCGGGGTTGCGCATGCGCACGCAGCCGATCGAGCCCGGCTTGCCCATGACCGCAACGTCGGGCGAGCCGTGGATGTAGATGTAGCGGCGCATCGTGTCGACTTCGCCCAGGCGGTTCTTCCCCGGCTCGCAGCCCGAGAGCCACAGGATGCGAGTCAGGATCCAGTCCCGTCCCGGGTACCTCGCGTGCAGGTCGGGCGTCCAGACTTCTCCGGTCGCGCGGCGCCGCACGAATACCGTGTTGTCGGGCTGCCCGGCGCCGATCTTGGCGCGCACGATATGCCGGCCGCGGGGCGTGCAGAAACTGCCGTTCTTTTCCCCCAACCCCTTCTTCGACGTCGAGACCGGATAGCGCTTCAAGATGCGATCTTCATCGCGCAGAAGCAACTCTTGTGAGGACGTGTCTATTACGATCTTCATCGCCGGGACGCGAAGAACCGGCTGAGCAGCGCGCCGCACTCCTCTGCCAGCACGCCGCCTTGGATTTGTGCGTGATGATTCAAAGGGGTGTCGAACAGATTCATTACGCTGCCCGCCGTGCCGGTTTTCGGATCCGCGGCGCCGAACACCAGCCGGCCGACGCGCGCATGGAACATCGCGCCGACGCACATCGCGCAGGGCTCCAGCGTGACGTACAGCGTGGCGCCGGTGAGGCGGTAATTGGAGAGCGCGGTGGCGGCAGCACGCATCGCCTGGATTTCAGCGTGCGCGGTCGGATCGGAGGCCGTAATGGGTCGATTCCAGCCCTCCCCCAGGACAGTTTCATCAAGCACCACCACAGCGCCGACCGGCACCTCCCCTTCTTCCTGCGCACGCCGCGCGAGCTCGAGCGCCCGGCGCATGTAGTCAGACTCCGTCATAGCGGATCGAGAGCAGAGCTAACCGGCCGACTATAAGCGCGCGACGCATTCAAAGACCACATGTCCGAAGCCGATCGACAGGTTCAGAAGCCTATTGCTGGATTCCGTATTATGCTTGTATCCCAACAAAACAAGACGACGCCACTCTGAATTTTGGATCCATAGCGCGCTGGTATGCCGGGCACAACTAGCACCTCTCACTTCCGAGTTTCACCGATGGTGCTTGGTCCTTTGGGGGCTGAGCAGCTCCAAGATCCCGCATTGGCCGTCTTAGAACTGGTAAAAAACGCTTGGGATGCAGATGCAAAACGCGTCGCCATCTCGGTGGATCAGCGGAAGTCCGGTGGCGAAATAGTCGTGATCGATAACGGTCATGGTATGAGTCAAGACGAGTTCGAAACGCGCTGGCTTGTCATTGGCGCGTCTCACAAAAGAGGGCAGGAAACAAGCGAAAATGGCCGCCCGTTGATCGGGGAGAAGGGATTAGGTCGACTATCCTCGTTTGCCCTCGGGCGTTCGGTCACCATGGCCTCCTCCCGTAGACGTGAACAAGGCTTCGTCGCAAAAGTAGATTGGGAGCAGATGAGGACGGCGCCGAGCTTGGAGGAATACTTAATTGCGATCAGTTCTAGGCCATCCCTTATTGGCGCCCGTGTGGCTATACATGATTTGAACGTGAAATGGAACAACGTCCACACAGAATTCCTAGTGACGCACGCTCAGTTTCTTGTCTCTGTTCCTGGGCAACATTTCCGCATTTCTCTTCGCGTCGACGGAAAGCAGTACGCCATGGACGACCCGCTGGCGACAGTTTCTCGCCTTGCGGAAGCCGAAATAGATATTCGAGTTTTGCCGGACGGAACGCCCAAGGTTCGATCGTGCATAGTAGACAGCACCGACGAGACAAATATCGTTTTTCGGCAAATGAAAAAAGATGAAATAGACCCCCGGCTTGCTGGCGTCCGTCTGTCCTTGAAATTCTTTCGGCGAGACGAGGCAGCAAAGCGCTTAAGCGGTACTCTCCAGCGCAATGAAGTGACGGCAATCTTGGAAAGATACCAAGGCGTCCGAATTTATCGTAACGGGATAAACATTCCACCATACGGCCTGAACCGCGACGACTGGGCAGGCTTAGAAAAGCAAAGGACTTCTACCGGTGGCCCTACCTTGGTTCCGGGAAACTCGCAATTAATTGGTGAAGTTCACATAACGAGAAGGAACCATCCCCATTTCGTAGTAACGGCAGGCCGATCGGGCTTTTCAGATCAAGGGGCTGTAGGCGCTCTAGCGAACTACGTCCGCTGGGCTGTTAGAGAACTCGGAACAGCACGGCGCGCCGAGTATCTGGGTATCAAGTCCTCTGCTCAACCCATCCCCTCGAGGATCGACGAGGACAAGTCGACCACGTCGCAGGATGCAGAACAAGTTGCACGACGCGCCCTGACGCAGATTTCTAAATCGACAGCTGTTCAAATGGACCTGGAGCTTAGGAAGGACTTCGACGTTGCGTCAAAGGCGGTAGCAGACGTCTTGGACAAGAACGAACAAACGCTCCGACTCTATGCGCAGCTGGCGTCGACTGGGATAGCCGCGACTAGCTTCGCACACGAGTTGCGAGCGGAATTCGATGTCGTATCAGAAGGCATCGACGAGCTCGGTCATAAAAAGCCTGACAAGGATTTGCTCAGCCTACTTAAGGATGCTTGGAAAAGGATTAGCGCTTTCGCCGCGCTATTCCGTGTAGTTCCAATAAAGCTGCGACGGCAGAAAAAGGTACTTACTACAGGAGAGTTAAGAAAATCCCTGGCCGCGATTTTAGGACTCGCTCCCCCGGATAAGGTGGAAACGACAATTGACCTGCCGGAACTCAAACTACGGATTGTTCCCGCAGACTTAGACTCTATTCTCCTAAACCTCGTCTCGAACGCTGTTAAAGCTGTCGCTGAAAGCAATAGGAATGAATCCGGACTTATTCGAGTTTCGTTCCGAACTCAAGGTGAAGATCTTGATATTCGGGTGGCAGACAATGGGTGTGGCGTGACACAAAAAGTTGCCGCCATAATGTTTGAACCGCTGGAGGGACACTTCGCTGAAGGGACTGGAATGGGATTACCGATCGCCAAGTACATCGCCGGCCGTTACGGCGGAGATGTGATGCTCACCGAGATTCCAACAAGAGGATATAAGACCGAGATGATGGTCAAGTTGAGAGGTGTCGTAGAGCGAACGTCGTGAGGAAGTCCATCCTCAAGGAATTTGGTGACAGACGCCCGGTAGCTATCGTGCTCGACGACAACGCCCGCGCTCGGGTAATGACTGGGCGGCAACTACGAAAGCGAGGATTCGAAACGATCGAATGCGCCAACTCTGATGAATTTCTCGCGACGTGGAAACCGGGCACGGCTGATGTAGTCATTGCGGATTGGCATCTCTCAAATGATCCACGTAAGTTCGGTGACCGAATGCTGAAGGCGGTTCGTAAGAGGGACTGGGACGTGCCCTTCGTGCTCGTCTCGGGACGACTGGACGAAGATACGGAACGTGCCAGAATTCTTCAGTATCTTTTAAAGAGTGGAGGGGCGACTTTTGTCCAACGAGGAGACGGCGGAATAAAAAAAGCTTGCGATAGCGCTGAAGATCTCATTGAGAGGCGGGACGTTGCGCTTTTGAAACTCATTCTGGGTCTTCGATCCGGAGCACTTCAGGATGAGCGAATAAAAACGTCGACCGGCGAACAGTCGGTCGCAAAGCTTCTGGAGTCGATCGTCTCCAATCCCAAAGCCTCGCACTACGCGGAGCGTCCGCTGGCAAAGAACCGCAGCCGCTTTTAGCATGGCGCGGAAGAAGAGAAGTGTTACGTATCTAGTCTCTGGCGATGCGAACATTCATCCTTCCCACGAGGTCTTACGCAAGGCCAAACGGACCGTCCGTTACGACACGGAAGTAAATGAGGCGGCCCGTGTCGAACTGAAGGCCGGGCAGAGCTTCGTTGTGGTTGCGCATGGAAATGCCGAAGGAACTGTAACTTGGTTTAGCTCTGCTCGTGGGAACTCTAGCCCCTGGCTATGGGTTGGGATGCCAAAACCCCCGCGTGATAGTCATCTCTATATCTACGCTTGCAAGGCGGGTCGTAGGCTTCGGCCATTCTTGGCTCAGTGCGAAGTGCTGGGGCACGTAGACGTAGTGCCGATGCCTGTGGAGAGGTACAGGACGACTGTTCTGCGTTTTCTTACCAAAGTTGATCGACTTATAGCCAATCCGACATTAAACCCCGACGATTGGGCGTGCCAGCTCGCACAGTTTGTCAATGTGACGCTTGCCGCAGAGGCAGAAAAAGCAAACGCTAGCTGGAGAAAAGTTGCGACGATGATGATGTTAAGAAGATCTATGGCCCATGCGGACTAGGTCTGGCGGCGCTGCCGTGTTTTCCTATTGGCACCCTCATTTCACGCCAGGATGGCTTAGCAAGCGACTGTCTCGGCATCTACCAAGCGAGTTTTCCGGTGCAGTTATCGATCCGGCATGCGGGGCGGGGAATCTCTTAGCAGCCGCCGCACTCCGCACGTGTGCCGCAAGTCGACGGTCTCGCGACATCGAATTTGTTGGTGCCGACACCTCCATGCGAGCCGTTCACGCATGCGAACGTCTTCTTACGAGTTTGCTTCCTAAAGGTAACTTCCGCATAGAAAAAGCAGACTTCCTTAGAGTCACGCCCGCCACAAAGTTGCGACCATCGGCGGTAGTCATGAATCCGCCATTCTGCGGCTATGGGCTGCTCTCGCAATCTAGGCGCGGGCAAATCTCCCGGATGGAGATGAAGGGACGATTTAACCTCGCGTATGCATTCGTTCAGCGAGCTATCGTTCAGTATCGTCCTGAGCACTTAGTTTCTTTGTTGCCATCAAACTGGATCCATACGCGCAAAAGCGCATTTCGTTCAGAGCTCGACGCTCTCAATGGCCGTTGGGAATGGGAAGACGTCGGCGACAGTGCGTTTGAGGGGATAGATATTCATGTTGGAATCTTGTTATGGCGGCCCGTTAGTAGGGTTGCTGTCGCAGACCGGTCCATAAAACCCTCGGAAGTCTCTGAGAGTACTCTTGAGATCCGTCAGGGTGTCGCCACTGGGCGAGATGAACTTTTTTGTGATCTAGCAGAGAGCCCATTGCCTTTTGGAAGACGCGTCCTCGCAGTGAGAGGGCGCGATATTGCGAGAGGGTCTGCGACAAAGATTTGGATTCCCCCAAAGTCCCTAACTAATTCGCAAATCAACGTATTTAGGCGCCTTGTCCCGCGTAAAGCGTTGCAAGCCCTAAGGGCACGCAGCTGCGTAGTAAGCAAGCGCAGAGATATGTTCCGGTATCACGAAACACCACCTGCCTGGTTTTACGGGGAGCCAAAAGTCCTGTTGCCCGAAATAGCGACCGGGAAGGTTCGAGTTGAACTGGACATAAAGGGGAAAAAGCTACCTCTTCATTCCGTTATCGCGATCAGAACCAAATCAGCGAAGGTCGCCCGGGAGCTCAAACGGTTTCTGGAAACGAGCCGAGTCCAGAGGAAGCTGCTGACCACTGGGCCACGATTAGCGGGGGGGGCAGTCCGCCTACAAGTCGGTACCGTTCGCGATGCCTTGTCAAACGGCAATTTTGCGGGTGGCGTTAAGCGATGAACCGCGGTCGCCCTTATAGACCGCGCACTTCCACCCAATGCCAAATGGCGGTATCAAGCTCAGCGAGATTCCGGGCACCAGCCGGCTTGAATACCACTGCCTTGAAACCGAGACTCGTGGTTTGCCCACAGGTTCCAAAGCGTTTTCCAGAGTTTCTGCCTGCTAATCCTCCTTGCCGCGCAGAGCCGAACAGCATTGAGAATTTTGTTTTTGATCTTCGCTCGGACGGTTCCGAGGTGCCGCGATGCTGCCGTCAGCGATACCGCCAAACAAATCTATTTTCTGGCGAACCTTGTTGAACGGTGCTGAGAGATAAGTTTCTGACCGCTTTCGAGAATTTCCAAAATCAGAAACGTAGCCGCACGACACCGAACAACATTAATTCATTCCCATTCGATGGTCGCGGGCGGCTTGGAGGAGATGTCGTAGGTGACGCGGTTGATGCCGCGCACTTCGTTGATGATGCGGTTCGAGACCTTGGCGAGCAGCTCGTGGGGCAGCGGCGCCCAGTCGGCGGTCATGAAATCGGTGGTCTGCACTGCGCGCAGCGCCACCACATACTCGTAGGTACGCCCGTCGCCCATGACGCCGACCGACTTCACCGGCAGGAACACCGCGAACGCCTGCGCGGTCTTGTCGTACCAGCCTGAACTCTTCAATTCCTGCACAAAAATCGCATCGGCTTCGCGCAGGAGATCGGCGTATTCCCTTTTCACTTCCCCGAGGATGCGCACTCCGAGTCCCGGCCCCGGGAACGGATGGCGGTACACAATCTCGCGCGGCAGGCCGAGCGCGAGGCCGAGTTCCCGCACTTCGTCCTTGAACAGCTCGCGCAGCGGCTCGAGCAGCTTCAGGTGCAGCGACTCGGGCAAGCCGCCGACGTTGTGGTGCGACTTGATGGTCGTCGCTTTCTTCGTCTTCGCGCCGGCGGATTCGATGACGTCCGGATAGATCGTGCCCTGCGCGAGCCAGCGCGCATTCTTGATTTTGGACGCTTCCTTTTGGAATACTTCCACGAAGTGCCAGCCGATGATCTTGCGCTTCTCCTCGGGGTCGGCGACGCCGCGCAGGGCGCCGAAGAACTGCGCCGAGGCGTCGATGTGCAGCACTTTCACCTTCATGTGCGCGGCGAAGGTATCCATCACCTGCGCAGCCTCGTTCAGCCGCAGCAAGCCGTGGTCGACGAATACGCAGGTGAGCTGGTTGCCGATGGCGCGGTGGATCAGCGCCGCCGCTACCGATGAGTCGACGCCGCCGGAAAGGCCGAGAACGACCTCCTCGCGGCCTACCTGATCGCGAATTTTGCGAATGGCTTCGGAAACGTAATCCGGCATGTTCCATTCGGTGCCGCAGCCGCAGAGGTCGTGCACGAAGCGATGCAGCAGCTTCGTCCCCTGCCGGGTATGCGTTACCTCTGGATGGAACTGCACGCCGTAGAAGCGGCGCGATTCGTCGGCCATGCCGGCGATCGGGCACGACTCGGTCGAGGCCATGAGCTTGAAGCCGGGAGGCAGCTCGGTGACCTTGTCGCCGTGGCTCATCCACACGCGCAGCATGCCGTGGCCTTCCGGCGTGCGGAAATCCTCGATGCCCTCGAGCAGCTTGGTGTGGCCGTGCGCTCGAACTTCGGCGTAGCCGAATTCCCTCACGCGCCCGGCTTCGACGCGTCCGCCGAGCTGCTGCGCCATGGTCTGCATACCGTAGCAGATGCCTAGAACCGGGACGCCGAATTCAAACGCTGCCTGAGGCGCCTTACCGGTCTGTTCCTCGTAGGCCGACATGTGGCTGCCCGAGAGGATGATGCCTCGGGCGCCGAAATTACGGACAAAAGCGTCGCTGACGTCGTGCGGGTGGATCTCGCAGTAGACCTTGGCTTCCCGGACGCGGCGCGCGATGAGCTGGGTGTACTGGGCCCCGAAATCGAGGATCAGAATTTTTTGGTGCACTACTCAACCTGGTAGTTCGGGGCTTCCTTCACGATCTGGACGTCGTGTACATGCGACTCGCGAATGCCCGCCGCCGTGATTTCGACGAACTGAGTACGAGTGCGCAGCTCCTCGATGGTCGAGCAGCCGGTATAGCCCATGCTCGCCCGTACACCGCCGGTGAGCTGCTGGATCACCGAGATCGCGCTGCCTTTATAAGGCACGCGACCTTCCACGCCCTCGGGCACCAGCTTGTCGACGTTCATGTCGGAATCCTGGAAATAGCGGTCGGCGGCGCCTTTTTGCATCGCCGAGAGCGATCCCATGCCCCGGTAAGACTTGTAGGAGCGCCCTTGGAACAGCTCGATCTCTCCCGGCGATTCCTCGGTGCCGGCGAACAGCGACCCGAGCATGACCGCATGCGCCCCGGCGCCGAGCGCCTTGGCGATGTCACCCGAGTAGCGCACGCCGCCATCCGCGATGAGCGGCACGCCGGACTTGCGGAGCGCCTCGGCGACGTTCTGGATGGCGGTGATCTGCGGCACGCCCACGCCCGCCACGATCCGCGTGGTGCAGATCGAGCCAGGGCCGATGCCGACTTTCACGCCATCGGCGCCATGATCGACGAGGGCGCGCGCGCCGTCGCCGGTGCCGACGTTGCCGCCGACGACCTCCACCTGCGGATAGCGCGTCTTGATCCACTTGACGCGGTCGAGCACGCCCTGGGCATGGCCGTGCGCGGTGTCGACCACCAGCACATCGGCCCCCGCCTCCATCAGTGCCGCAACGCGCTCGTCGGTGCCTTCGCCCACGCCCACGGCCGCACCGACGCGCAGCTTGCCGTGCGCGTCCTTGCAGGCATTCGGATGCTCGCTTTCCTTCTGGATGTCCTTGACCGTGACCAGGCCCTTGAGCCTGAACTCGTCGTCGATCACGAGCACGCGCTCGAGCCGGTGGCGGTGCATGAGCGCCATCGCTTCCTCGCGGGTCGCGCCTTCGCGCACGGTGACCAGCTTTCTTTGCGCCGTCATGATGGATTTGACTGGCTGGTCGAGTTCGGTCTCGAAGCGCAGGTCGCGGTTGGTGACGATGCCGACCACCTTGCCGCTCTTGACCACCGGGAAGCCGGAAATCTTGTATTGCTGCTGCAGCGCCATCACCTCGCGTACCGTCATCTCGGGCGAGATGGTCATCGGGTCGCGCAGCACGCCGGACTCGAAGCGCTTGACCTTGGCGACTTCGACCGCCTGCGCCTGGGGCGTGAGGTTCTTGTGGATGATGCCGATGCCGCCCTCCTGGGCCATGGCGATGGCGAGCCGGGCCTCGGTGACCGTGTCCATGGCAGCCGACACGAGCGGAATGTTCAGCTCGAGCTTGCGGGTCAGGCGGGTCTTCAGGGAGACTTCGCGCGGCAGGACGCGCGAGTGGGCGGGAAGGAGGAGGACGTCGTCGAAGGTCAGCGCCTTCTGGATCACCCGCATGTTTTCTGCTCGCAAAGCCGCATTATACTGTCATCCATGTTTCGACTTAAGCGTTGATATATCAATGACAAAAGCACTCCTCTTTGCGGTCAGCCTGGCATTCGCCGCCGCGGCCACGGCGCAGCAGTACAAGTGGGTCGACCAGGACGGCAAGGTCCGCTACGGCGATACGCCGCCGCCGGGCGTGCAGGCGACGCCGCTCAAGCCGCCCGCCGGGGCTCCGGCAGCCCCCGCGCCTGCAGCGAAAAAGGACGCTGCCAAGGATCTCAGCCCCGAGGCGGCGTTCCGCAAGCGCCAGCAGGAGCGGCAGGAGGGCGAGGAAAAGTCCGCCAAGGAGCGCGCCGACGCGGAGTCGAAGCGCGTCAACTGCGAGCAATCGCAGGCCTCGTTGCGCACGCTGCAGAGCGGGGCCCGTGTCGCGACGACCAATGCCGCCGGCGAGCGGATCTTTATCGACGACGAGGAGCGCGCGAAGGAGATCGAACGGACCCAGCGCGCCGTGAACGAGTGGTGTAAGTAGCAGCGCGCGCGCGTCGCGCCTCTTTGGGATCCACCGCCAGCGAGCGGTAGATTTCCACCCGGTCGCCGTCCGCCACCGGGGCGTCCTCGGGCACCACCTTGCCGAAAATCCCTACCTTGTGGCTCATGAGGCCGATCAACCCGGATTTCTCCAGCACATCGCGCACCGTGGCACCGGTCTGCACGGTCAGTTCGATGCTTTCCTCGCGCCCCGGGAGCGCGTAGACCACCTCAACCTTCAGCACGGCCATAGACCTCCGCGGCGCGCCGCGTGAAAGCATCGACCATCGTGTTGGCGATGCGATCGAACAGGGGCTGCAGCAGCTTTGCCAGCGCCCGGCTCGAGAAATCGTACTCCAGCGAGAACTCGATCTTGCAAGCCTGCTCCGACAGCGGCGTAAAGCGCCAGGCGGCGGCGAAATGCCGGAACGGCCCCTGCACCAGGCTCAGGTCGATCGCCTGCGCGGGGCGGCCGCGGTTTAAGGTGGTGAACGACTGGCGCACGGCGCCGACGCCGACGGTCAAGGTGGCACGCGTTCCCTCGGCTGCGCGCTCGTGAACCTCGGCAGCGACGCACCAGGGCAGGAAGCGCGGGTAGGCTTCGATGTCCTCCACCAGCGCGTAGATCTGGGCCGCGCGGTGCTCGACGATCGCGGATCGTGCGATGCGCTTCATGTTCTAGAATTCTTCATGTCCATCGTCCAGAACCGCAAGGCGTTCCACGATTATTTCATCGAGGAGCGCTACGAAGCGGGCCTGGCGCTGGACGGCTGGGAAGTGAAGGCCATCCGCGCCGGGCGAGTACAGTTAGCCGAAGCCTACGTCTTCGTGCGCGGCGCGGAGCTGTTCCTGATCGGCGCGCACGTCAGCCCGCTGCCCACGGTTTCGACGCATTTCATTCCGGATCCGACGCGCAGCCGCAAGCTTCTCATGCACGGCGAGGAGATAAAACGGCTCATCGGCAAGGTCGAGCAGCGCGGCTATACACTGGTGCCGCTCGAGCTGCACTACAACAAGAGCCGCATCAAGCTCGAAATCGCGCTCGCCCGCGGCAAGCTCAAGCATGACAAGCGGGCCGCCGAGCGCGACAAGGAATGGAGCCGGGAGAAGCAAAGGCTGCTACGCAGCCGCTGATTTCTTCTGCGAGGGCGCGTCTTCGGCCAGCGCCAGCCAGGTCGAGACGACGGTGTCCGGATTGAGGGACATGCTCTCGATACCCTGCTCCATCAGCCAGCGCGCGAGGTCGGGGTGGTCCGAGGGACCCTGGCCGCAGATCCCGACGTACTTGCCGTGCTTGCGGCAGGCGCGGATCGCCATGCCGAGCAGGATCTTCACCGCCGCATCGCGCTCGTCGAAGTCGTCGGCGACCAGGCCCGAATCGCGATCCAGGCCGAGCGTGAGCTGGGTGAGATCGTTGGAGCCGATCGAGAAGCCGTCGAACAGCTCCAGGAACTCCTCGGCCAGGATGGCGTTCGACGGCAGCTCGCACATCATGACGATGCGCAGGCCGTTCATGCCGCGTTTCAATCCATATTTTTCAAGCAGGGCCATGACTTGTTTCGCTTCGCCCAGCGTGCGGACGAACGGCACCATGAGCTCGACGTTCGTCAGTCCGAGCTCGTCGCGCACCTTCTTCATCGCCGCGCATTCCAATTCGAAGCACTCGCGAAAGCTGGGTGCGAGGTAGCGCGAAGCGCCGCGGAAGCCGAGCATCGGGTTCTCCTCGTCCGGCTCGTAGCGCTCGCCGCCGAGCAGCTTCTTGTACTCGTTCGACTTGAAATCGGACAGCCGCACGATCACCGGCTTGGGCCAGAAAGCGGCGGCAATGGTGGCGACGCCTTCGACCACCTTCTCGCGGAAAAAGGCGCGCGGATCGGCGTAGCCACGGCTTTTCTCATCGAGTTTTTTCTTCAATGACGCAGGCAGATCAGGGTACTCGAGGCAGGCGCGCGGGTGCACGCCGATCTTGTTGTTGATGATGAATTCGAGGCGCGCCAGACCGACCCCGGCGTTGGGCAGTTGCGCGAATTCGAACGCCAGATCCGGATTGCCGACGTTCATCGCGATCTTGACCGGGATCGCCGGCATATCGCCGCGCTCGCGGCTCGAGACCTCGAAGGGCAGCAGCCCTTCGAAAACATTGCCGGTATCGCCCTCGGCGCATGAAACCGTCACCGGTTGCCCCTCCTTGAGCCGCATCGTTGCATCCCCGCAGCCGACCACGGCCGGGATACCCAGTTCGCGGGCAATGATCGCCGCGTGGCAGGTGCGCCCGCCCCGGTTGGTGACGATCGCCGCGGCGATCTTCATCACCGGCTCCCAGTTGGGGTCGGTCATGTCGGTCACCAGGATGTCGCCCTGTTTGACCTTCGCCATCTGCGAGGCATCGGCAACGACCCGTACCGGGCCGCTGCCGATTTTGTGGCCGATCGCCCGGCCGCTCACCAGAGCGCGGGAGCTGCCTTTCAGGGCATAGCGCTCTTCCACGTCGCGCCTGCGCGATTTCACCGTCTCTGGCCGCGCCTGGAGCACGTACAGCTTGCCGTCGGCGCCGTCCTTGGCCCACTCGATGTCCATGGGACGGCCGTAGTGCCGCTCGATCGCAACCGCATAGCGCGCGAGCTCCAGCACCTCGGGGTCTGTGAGCGAGAAGCGCTCGCGCTCATCGGCGCCTACCTCCACCACGCGGGTCGAGCGGCCCGCTTCGGCCGATCTTGCGAATACCATCTTTTCGAGCTTGGAGCCCAGGGCGCGGCGCACGATCGCCGGCCGCCCCTTTTCCAGCATCGGCTTGTGAACGTAGAACTCGTCGGGATTGACTGCACCCTGGACGATCATTTCCCCCAGACCGTAGGCGGCGGTAATGAAGACCACGTCGCGGAAGCCTGATTCGGTGTCGAGGGTGAACATCACGCCGCTTGCGCCCAGGTCGCTGCGCACCATCTGCTGCACGGCTGCCGAGAGCGCGACTGCGCCATGATCGAAGCCGTGATGCGTTCGGTAGGAAATGGCGCGGTCGTTGTAGAGCGAGGCGAACACGCGCCGGATGGCTTCGAGAACGTTGTCGATGCCGCGGATGTTGAGAAACGATTCCTGCTGGCCGGCGAAAGAGGCCTCGGGCAAATCCTCGGCCGTGGCCGAGGAGCGCACGGCAAATGATGTGTCACCCGAGGTTATATTCTCAAGATCTTGATAATAATACATTATTTCTCTTTCAAACCCCGCGGGGAAAGGCGCCTTTAGAATCCACGACCGGATTTCCGCGCCGCATGCAGTCAGGGCGGAAACGTTTTTCTGGTCGAGGCTGCGAAGCCGCCCCTCGATGCGAGCGTCCAGCCCGTTTGCGGACAGGACCTCGCGGAATGCCTGCGCGGTGGTGGCGAAGCCGTCGGGAACCCGGATTCCCGCCGCGGTTAGCGCGCTCATCATTTCGCCAAGCGAGGCGTTCTTGCCCCCGACTCGCTCCAGGTCCGCCATGCGGAGATCTTTAAGCCAGGCTACGCGCATTGCCTTAGTATTTTATCGTCATGGTTCAGCGGCGCACCGTGTTCTTCGTTTCCGACGGCACCGGCATCACCGCGCAGATGCTCGGGCACAGCTTGCTGACGCAGTTCGAAGGCGTCGACTTCAACCAGATCACCCTGCCCTTCGTCGACAGCGCGGAGCGTGCCGAGGAGTGCCTCGCGCGCATCGAGGCGGAGTCGGCCGGCAACAGCCAGCCGATCGTCTTCTCCACCCTCGTCAACCAGGACGTGCGCGAGGTTGTGCGCCGCGCCAACGCGCTGTTTCTCGATTTCTTCGAGACGTTCATCGACCCGCTCGAGGCGGGTCTTGGGGTGAAGTCGAGCCATACGATCGGCCGCTCTCACAGCGCGATGGACAAGAAGGAGTATCAGCAGCGCATCGAAGCGATCAACTTCGCCATGGCGCACGATGACGGCGCTTCGCATCGCGACCTGGGGCAGGCCGACGTGATCCTGATCGGAGTCTCGCGCAGCGGCAAGACGCCGACCAGCCTATATCTCGCGCTGCAATTCGGGGTCAAGGCTGCAAACTACCCCCTTATTCCCGAGGATTTCCACCGCATGAAGCTGCCCGAGGCGCTGCGCGCACACAAGGGGCGGCTCTACGGCCTGACCATCGCACCGGAGCGGCTGCACGAGATTCGCCAGGAGCGGCGCCCGGACAGCCGCTATGCCGACCTCGACAACTGCCGCTACGAGGTCGAGGAAGCCGAGACCCTGATGCGTCGCGAGGGCATACGCAGCATCAACTCGACCAGCAAGTCGATCGAGGAGATTGCCACCACCATCCTGCGCGAGCTCAGGATCCAGCGGCAGGTCTACTGAAGGCCTCGTAAAAGCAGATCGCGGCGGCAGCCGCGACATTGAGCGATTCGGTGCCCGGGGCGGTGGGAATCGTGACGCGAAGCCCCGCGCGTTCCTGAAGCTTGCGGCTGACCCCCTGCCCTTCGGCGCCGAAGATCCACCCCAGGCGGCCACCGAGATCGGCCGCGCGCAACGGCACCCCGCCGCGCGGAACGGTGCAGACGGAGGTGCCTTTGAATTGCTCTATGTCGGCGCCCAGGTCAGCCGAAATGCGCAGATTCAGCTGGAAATGACCCCCCATGCCGGCACGCAGCACCTTGGGTGACCAGGCGTCCGCGCAGCCGCGGTCTAGCACGACTTCGCCGATGCCGAAGGCTGCCGCTGTCCGCACGATTGCGCCGACGTTGCTCGGGTCCTGAACGCCCTCGAGGAACACACACTGGGTGACAGATTTTGTTTTTATCTCGGGAATCTCGATCTCGGCGGCGATGCCTGGTGGAGTCTCGGCATCGGCGATCGCCCGAAACAGGCTCTCGGACAGGACGACAGGGGCTGCGCCTGCTTCAACCACGAGGGCTTTGATCTCATCGCGCGCCAGGCCGTTCTCGGTGGCGAAAACGCTTATCGGTTTCAATCCCTGCTCGAGCAGGGCGGCGAGAAGGTGCGGCCCCTCGACGATGGCGCGTCTTTCCTTTCTTCTCAGGCCGGAATCGCGCGCGAGCTTCGCCCAGCGGCGCACCCGCGGATTGCCGCGAGAGCGCAGAACCGTCACAGCGCGCACGTGCGAAAGCCGGCGAAGATGTCGGCCCGCTCGGGCGTGTAGAAGTTGCGGAAGGTGCCGTGAACGACGCGCGGCGGCGTGGCGAAGCTGCCGCCGCGCAGCACCTTGTGGGTGCCGAACCAGGGCTCGGAATACTCCTGGTAGGGATCGCGCAGGAATCCGGGATAAGGAAGGAACGTCGACGCAGTCCACTCCCAGACGTTGCCAATCATCTGCCGCAGGCCGAAGGCGCTGTCGCCGCGGGGATAGTCGTGCACGCTGGCGAGCGCTCCTCCTTCGAGATTGGCAAGCGCGCTCGTCCAAGCGTCGTCGCCCCACGGATAGCGCCGCTTCGTGCGCGAGATCGGATCAAAGCTCGCCGCGTACTCCCACTCCGCCTCGGTGGGCAGCCGGCGTCCGGCGAACCGGCAATAGGCTTCGGCCTCGTACCCGCTGACATGCATTACCGGCTCGTCGGGGGGGATCGGAATCCAGCGGTCGAAGCGCTGCATGCGATCGCCGCTCCAATAAAGAGGTTGGTCGCGGTCTTTCCATGCCCAACCCGCATTGGACCAATACTCGCGCTTGCGGTAACCGCCCGCCTCGATGAATTCGCGGTACTCGGCGTTGGTGAGCGCGGTGCGCGACATGCGAAACGGCGCCAACACGACCGGGTGGCTCCATTTTTCGTTGTCGAAGGCGAAGCCGGCCCCAGGCCGCGCGCCGAGCTCGAACCGGCCCCCGGGGAGCTCAGCGTCGCCCGCAGCGCGGTTGCCGGGAAATCCGCCCGGCGCCGGGAGCTGCGGCGCCGGATAGCCGAGCGTCTGGCGCGTGTAGTGGAAGGCTTCGGCGTGCATGTCCTCGTGCCGCGCGGCGAGCCGCACAAAATACGCAGAGTCCGCCTCGCCGCCGGCATGCACCTGCTCGACCACCCTGCGCAGCACTTCGTCGCGGTATTCGAGCGTGCTCGAAAACGACGGTAGTGAGAGGATCCAGCGGTCGTCGTGCGCCACCGTGGCCGAGTTGTAGAGCGCGTCGGCATTCGGCAGAATCGATTCGCGTCCCGCGCGCCTCAGGCACCAGAACTCCTGAAACCACCCGACATGACCCAATTCCCAGCGCGGCGGATTGACGATCGGCAGCTTCGGGCCGAACTCGCGCGCGCCGCAGAGGTCGTCCGCGACGCGACGGGTATGCGCTCGGGCCGCGTGCAGTTCCTCGATCAGGGGTTGCATCGGCGGAAGTCTAGCGAATGAGAATCGGAATGAGAATCGCTTTAGTTACTCCGGCCGGCGCTAGAGCGCGAAACGGCAATCGCCATACGGCGCTGCGCTGGGCGGCTTTCCTGCGCGCGGCAGGACATCGCGTTGCGCTGTCCACGGCGTGGTCCGGAAGCGAAGCCGACTTGCTGCTCGCGCTGCACGCCCGGCGCAGCCACGACTCGATCCGGCGCTATGCGGCGAGCTATCCGCAGCGGCGGCTGGTCGTCGCATTGACCGGCACCGATGTATATCGCGACATCCATGTTTCCAGCGAGGCGCGCGAATCGCTCGAGCTTGCGCACCGCCTGATCACGCTCCAGCCGATGGCAGCGGCCGAGCTCGCCGCACCGCTGCGACGCAAAGTGAGAGTGGTAGTGCAAAGCAGCGCCACCACGCGGCGCCAGGGTGCGGTGGCGAAACAATTCCGCGTCTGCGTGATCGGCCATCTGCGCGAGGAGAAGGATCCGATGCGCATTGTCGCCGCCCTTCCCTATCTCGATGACATTCAAATCATTCACCTTGGCGCCGCCCTCGACGAATCGCTGGGAAGACAGGCGCTCGCCGCGATGCAACGCGACTCGCGCTATCGCTGGCTCGGCGGCGTGCCGCATGGGCGCGCCCTCGCGTGGCTCGCTTCGAGCCACGCGATGGTCATCAGCTCGCGCATGGAGGGCGGCGCCAACGTGGTGTGCGAGGCGCTGCGCATGGGGGTCCCAGTGCTCGCTTCGCGCATCTCCGGCAATGTCGGCTTGTTGGGCAGCCGATATCCGGCCTACTTCGCACTTGAAGATGAAAAGGACCTTGCAAGACTCATCCATCGCGTCGCGACGGACAAGCGCTTCTATGCAAAGCTGAAAAAACAGGTCGCAAGCTTGCGCCCGATGGTCGCGCCGCGTGCCGAGGCGCGCGCTCTGCTCGCCGCACTCAAATCAGATTCTTCTGGAAGAAAATCCTGACCGGCTCGAAACTGCGCCGATGGATGTCGCAGGGACCGAGGCGGGCCAATGCCTCCAGGTGCTCGGGGGTCGAGTAGCCCTTGTGGCGGTCGAAGCCGTACTGTGGAAATTGCTCGTGCAGGCGGGCCATCTCGGCGTCGCGCTCGGTCTTGGCGAGGATCGAGGCCGCCGAAATCACCGGGTGCAATGCGTCGCCGTCGACGATGGCGCGCGCCCGGAAATTAATCTCGGGACAATGCTGGCCGTCGATCCAGACTTCTTCGGGGGCCACGGCGAGCATCTCGATCGCGCGCCGCATGGCGAGCAGCGAAGCGCGAAAAATATTGAACTGGTCAATCTCCTCGACGCTCGCCCGCGCGACGGCCCACGCGATGGCGCGCTCCCTGATGCGCCCGGCAAGCACTTCGCGCCGCTCCGGCGCAAGGATCTTCGAATCGGCCAGGCCGTTGATGCGCCGCGCCGGGTTGAGGATCACGGCGGCCGCGTAGACCGGCCCCGCCAGCGGTCCGCGGCCCGCCTCGTCCACGCCGCACACCACCCGCCTAAGCACGGCCATGATCCATGACCTTGAGGACCGCGTCGGCGGCTTTTTCGGCCGTGTTCTGGCGCAGCAGATGATGAAAATCGTGGAAGCGCTCGACTTGCCGCTTTTGCGCCGCCGTATCGCGCAGCAGCGCGAGCAGCGCCGCGGCGAGCGCCGCCGGCGTGGCCTCGTCCTGCAGCAGCTCGGGCACCAGGCGCTCGCCGGCCAGAATGTTCGGCATGCCGACATACGGCAGGTAAAGCATGGAGCGCATCATGGCCCAGGTGATCGGCGATTGTCGATACGCGATCACCATCGGCGTCTTGAACAGCGCGGTCTCGAGCGTCGCGGTGCCGCTCGCCACGAGGGCAAGATCGGCGGCCGCGAGCGCGTCATGAGAATGTCCGAACAGCAGCGTGAGCGGCAGGTCGGTGCGCTGGTGCTCATGCACGGTGCGCTCGAACATGTCCCGCGTCTCGCGCGTGGCCGTGGGGCATACGAAATGCACGTCGTGCACTTCCTGGCGGAAGCGGTGCGCGGCGAGCACGAAGGAGCTGGCCATGTAATGCAGCTCCGAGCGCCGGCTGCCGGGCAGCAGCGCGATGATCAGCTTGCCGGCGGGCAGCCTGAGCTGCGCGCGCGCCTCTTCCTTGTTGGGCGCCAGCGGGATCACGTCGGCGAGCGGATGCCCGACGTAGGTGACCGGCACCCCGGCCTTCTGGTAGAGCGGCTCCTCGAACGGGAACATGACGAGGATATGGGTCACGCTGCGCGCGATCTTGCGTACGCGCCAGCCGCGCCAGGCCCAGACCGACGGGCTGACGTAGTGGATGGCTGGAATTCCCGCCTCCTTCAGCCGCGCTTCCAGGCCGAGGTTGAAGTCCGAGGAATCGACGCCGATGAACAGATCCGGCCGTTCGGCCAGCATGGCCTTTCCCAGCCGCCGCCGGATGCCCATGATCTCGTGGTAGTGCATCAGCACTTCTGCGTAGCCGCGCACCGAGAGCTTTTCCATCGGAAACTGCGACTGGAAGCCCTGCGCCAGCATTCTCGGGCCACCGATCCCGGCGAACAGCATCGCCCGCCTCCGACCTTTGAGCGCGGCGATCAGGTGCGCGGCAAGCAGATCCCCCGAAGCTTCGCCGGCCACCATGCCGACGCGCGCGAACGGGTCCACTAGCGAATGATTCCGCGCTTGGTCTTGCCCAGAAAATCCAGAATCTCGCGCACCGGCGCGCAATCCGGGGCTTGGGCCTCGAGCTCGCGCCGCGCCTCCTCCAGCCCCAATCCGCGCCGGTAAAGCGTGCGATACGCCTGCTTGAGCCCGTTGATGGTCTCCGCCGAGAATCCCCGGCGCTTCAAGCCCTCGCTGTTGATTCCATAAGGCCGGGCCATGTTGCCTGCGGCGGTGACGAAGGGCGGCAGGTCCTGCGGCAGATACGTTCCCATCCCGGTGAAAGCATGGGCGCCGATGTGCACGAACTGGTGCACCAGGGTGGTGGCGCCGAAGATCGCCCAGTCGCCCACCGTCACATGGCCGGCGAGCTGGCAGGCATTGGCGAAGATGGTATGGCTGCCGATCTGACAGTCGTGAGCGAAATGCACGTACGCCATGACCCAGTTGTCGTCGCCGACGCGGGTCACTCCCGCGTCCAGCGCAGTGCCGCGGTTGATGGTGACGTACTCGCGGATGGTATTGCCCTCGCCGATCTCGACGGCGGTGTCCTCGCCGGCGTATTTCTTGTCCTGCGGCGGCGCGCCGATCGAGGCGAAATGAAAGATGCGGTTGCGCCGGCCGATGCGGGTGCGGCCATCGAGCACCACGTGCGCGCCGATCCAGCTGCCCTCCCCCAATTCGACGGCCGGACCGACAATCGAGTAGGGTCCGACCTGGACGTCCGCTGCCAGCCGCGCGCCGTCATGGACGATGGCGGTGGGGTGGATCGCCGTCATGTGTCCTCGATCGGCCTGACCGAGCAGAGGATGGTCGCTTCGGCGACGAGCTCGCCCGCGACGCGGGCCACGCAGTTGAACTTGCTGATGCCGCGCAGCTGGCGTTCGAAGCTGACCTCGATCTCGAGCTGATCGCCTGGAATCACCGGCTTCTTGAAGCGGGCATCGTCGATGCCGACGTAGTAATAGACCGACTTGTCGTCCGGCTTGGCGCCCTGCGTGCGGAACACCAGCACGCCGGCGGCCTGCGCCATGGCCTCGAGGATCAGCACCCCGGGCATGATCGGGCGGCGCGGAAAATGCCCCTGGAAATACGGCTCGTTCGCGGAGACGTTTTTCACCGCCACGATGCGCTTGCCGAGCTCGCATTCCTTTACCCGGTCGATCATCAGCATCGGGTAGCGCTGCGGCATGTGCTCGAGGACCTGGAAGATGTCCATCTCAGCCATTGTTCTTCTCCTTTCGCTCCAGCGCGCGCAATCGGTCGGCCAGCTCCGCGAGGTGGCGCACCAGCGCGGTATTGCGCGCCCAGGACGCGTTCTCGTCGAACGGGAACATGCCGGTGTAGGTGCCCGGCTTGCGGATCGAGCGCGAGATCACCGTACCGGCCGAGACGTGGACGTCATCGGCAATGCTGAGGTGGCCTAGAATCACCGCCGCGGCCCCGAGGGTGCAGCGCCGGCCGATGTCCGCGCTGCCCGCCACCCCGACACAACCGGCCAAGGCGGTGTGCGCACCGATGCGCACGTTATGGCCGATCTGGATCTGGTTGTCGAGCTTGACGCCATCCTCGAGCACGGTGTCGTCGATCGCGCCGCGATCGATCGTCGTGTTGGCGCCGATCTCCACGTCGTCGCCGATCAGCACCCGCCCAATCTGTGGGATCTTGACCCATCCCTCCCCCTCGCGGACGATGCCGAAGCCATCGGAGCCGATCACGGCCCCGGCGTGCACGATCGCCCGCGCGCCGATCACGCATCGAGGGTAGACGATCACGCCGGGATAGAGGCAGCTGTCGTCGCCGATCGCCACCCCGTCGCCGACGACGCAATGCGCTCCGATGGAGACTCGCATGCCGAGCTGCGTGGTGCCCGAGACCACGGCCGTGGCATGCACGCCCGGCGCCTGGAGGGTAAGCGGATTGAAGAGCTGCGACAGGCGCGCGAAGTAGGCGTAGGGATTCTCGCAGACGATGCGCGGCAGGGTAGTGAGATCTTCCATCTCGGGACCCAGGATCACCGCGGCGGCCCGCGTGGCCGCGAGCTTCGCCTTGTAGCGCGGGCTGGAGAGAAAGGTGATCTCGCCGGCTGCCGCGCGCTCGAGGGAACCGACCTGCCTGATCAGGGTCTGCGGGTTGCCCGCGACGCGTCCGCCGAGGCGCGAGGCAATCTCGCCGAGCGTCAGCGGCCCCGGCATGTCACTTCGCGGGCGGCTTGCCTTCCAGCGCCTTGATCACCTTGTCGGTGATGTCGATGCGCGGGCTCGCGAAGACGGCGTCCTGGAAGATGATGTCGAACTTCTCCTGTTCGGCGATCTGGCGGATGATGCGGTTCGCCTGCTCCACCACCTGCGCGAGCTCCTCGTTGCGTCGCTGGTTCAGGTCCTCGCGGAATTCGCGCTGCTTGCGCTGGAAATCGCGGTTCAGGTCGCCGAATTCGCGCTCCTTGGCGCGGCGCTGCGTCTCGCTCATCGTCACGGAGTTTTTCTCCAGCTCGTCCTGCATCTTCTTGAGCTGGTCGGCCGTGCGCGCCAGCTCCTGGTCGCGCTTCTGGAACTCGGCCTCGATTTTCTTCTGCGCCCTGACCGCCGGCGCGGCATCGCGCAGGATGCGCTCGGTGTTGACGAAGCCGAACTTCCCCGTGATTTGCGGCTTTTCCTGCGCGGTGGCGGGAGTAGCGGCGCATAGCAGCGCCGCGCTCAGCACGATCTCTTGCAGTTTCATAATTGGTTGTTTCGGACGATCCCTCAGAATCCGGTGCCGAAGGTGAATTGTATCCTCTGGACGTGGTCTTCGGGCCGGGCGTTGAGCGGCTGGGCAATCGAAAAGCGCAGCGGGCCGAATGGCGACAGCCACTGCAGGCCCAGGCCGGTGGAGTAGCGTAGCTCACCGAGGACCACTTTTTGTCCTTGCGCGTAGACCTGCCCGGCATCCACGAATAATCCCAGGCGCAGAGCCTGCTCCCGCGTGGCACCGGGCATCGGGAACTGGAACTCGGCCGTGCCGGCGATCCTGCGGTTGCCGCCCACCGCGTTGCCGTTGATATCCTGCGGCCCGAGCGAGAAGCCGCGATAGCCGCGGACCGAATCGGGGCCGCCGAGAAAGTAGGCCTTGAAAAAGGGCAGCGGCTTGCCGGCTATGCCGGCGGCGTAGCCGATGTCGCCGCGCAGGAAGAGGGTGTAGTCGCGAGACAGGGGATGCAGCCAATGCTGCTGAAACCCCAGGCGGTAGTACTGCAAGTCGCCGCTGGCAAACTCGCTGCTCACGCGGGACAGGGCCCCCGACTTCGGTTGCAGTATGCTGTCGCGAGTGTCGCGCGACCAGCCGGCCGAGGCGCTGCCGTAGCGATAGTCGTGGCCGAACTGGCTGACGAAATTGAGGTACTGGAGCGGGCTGGTATCGAAGGTCTGCAGATTCACCGACTCGAGGTTCAGGCCGAAATCGATCGCCGTGATCTCCGAGGTGGGATAACCGAATTTCATGCCGCCGCCGACGGCATCGGTGATGTACGGGGCGACGGTCAGCTGGGAGGCGTCGGTTCGCCGCTTGTAGACGTCGAACCCCTGGCTGACGCCGTCGACGGTGTAATAGGGGTTGAGATACGACAGCGCGTAGACCTTGTTCACGCTGCCGCTGTTGATCGTCGCCGAGACGAACTTTCCGGTGCCGAAGGCATTCGACTGCTGGATCGACGTCGAGAAAGCGAACTTCTCGACGCTGGAGAACCCGACCCCGACCAGCAGTGCTCCGGTGGGCCTCTCCTTTACGCTGTATACGACGTCGACCTGGTCGTTGCTTCCCTCCACCGGGCGCGTTTCGACCGTCGCGTCGGTGAAGTACCCGGTCCGCTCGATGCGCCGGCGGGAGAGCTGGATCCTCGACGCGTCGTAGTAGGCGCCTTCGAGCTGCCGCATCTCCCTCCGTACTACCTCGTCCCGGGTCTTGGTATTGCCAGCGATGTCTATGCGCCGCACGTAAACGCGCCGGCCGGGATCGATGACGATGTTGAACGCTACGCTGCGTTTCTCCTTGTCGAGGCTGGGAATGGCGTTGGCATTGGCGAACGCATAGCCTTCGTTGCCGAGCCGGTCGCTGATGGTTTTGGTGCTGGCGGCCAGCTTTTCGCGCGAGAACACGTCGCCGGGCTTGAGCTGCACCAGCTTTTCCAGCTGCTCCTTCGGCAGCAGCATCTGGCCGCTCAGCTGCACGTCGGAGACGGTGTATTTGTCCCCCTCGATGACGTTGACGGTGATGTAGATGTCGCGCCGGTCGGGCGTGATGGAGACCTGGGTGGACTCGACGTTGAAGTCGAGGTAGCCCCGGTTCTGATAATGCGAGCGCAGCGACTCGAGATCCGCGGAGAGCTTTTCGCGCGAGTAGCGGTCGTGCTTGGTGTACCAGGTAAGCCAGCCCGGCGTGCGCAACACGAAAAGGTCCAGCAGCTGGCGCTCCGGAAACGCGGCCGCGCCGACGATGTTGATGCCGCGGATTTTCGCCACCTCGCCCTCGGTGACCGCCATGTTGATGCCGACGCGGTTGCGCTCCAGCGGTGTGACGGTGGTCTGGACTTCGGCCGCGTAATAGCCGCGCGACAGGTACTGGCGCTTGATCTCCTGCTCGGCAAGATCGAGCACCGAACGGTCGAAGATGCGTCCTTCCGCCAGCCCCAGTTCGCGCAATGCCTTGCGCAACTGCTCGTTCTCGAACTCCTTCATGCCGGAGAAATCGATCTGTGCGACGGCCGGCCGCTCCTGTACGAAGACCACCAGGACGTCATTGGCGACTTCGAGCCGCACGTCCTGGAAGAATCCGGTGGCGTACAAGGCGCGCAAGGCCTGCTGCGCCCTTTCCTCGTTCATGGTCTCGCCGACCTTGATCGGCAGGTAGCTGAACACCGTGCCGGCCTCGGTGCGTTGCAGGCCCTCGACGCGGATGTCCTTCACCACGAAGGGCTTGAACGACTGCGCGGCGGCACCTGCGGCCGCCACGACCAGACACGCGGCGAGCACCGCGGCGATGCCTCTGCGGATCATTCAGCCGGTCAGGAGGCGGTTTAGGTCGTTGTAGAAAGCGAAAGCCATCATGACCAGCAGCAGCGCAAGACCGACACGCTGCCCGAGCTCCATCGCGCGCTCGGAGACCGGCCTGCCTTTTATTATCTCGATCGCATAGTACATCAGGTGTCCGCCGTCGAGCAGCGGAATCGGCAGCAGGTTCAGCACGCCCAGGCTGATGCTGATGAGAGCGAGGAAAGTGAGATACGAGACCCAGCCCATCTGCGCCGACTGGCCGGCAAAGTCGGCGATGGTCACCGGGCCCGACAGGTTTCTCCAGGACACTTCGCCCAGCAGCATCTTGCCCAGCATGCGCAGGCTGAAGATCGCGATGTCGGCGGTCTTGGCGAGCGCCTTGCCGAGGCTTTGGAGCGGGCCGTGCTGCACGCGGATCAGCATTTTTTCGGCATGCGACGGCGGAATGAGCGGCGCGGCGCCGATGCGTCCGACACGCGTGTCGCCAGCGCTCACGCTCTCGGGCACGACTTCGATGGTCCGTGTCGTGTCGCCCCGCTCCAGCGTCAAGTGCAGCGGCGTGCCGGGACGCGCGCGCACTGCCGCGACGAGCGCCTCCCAGGAGTCGATCGGCTTGCCCTCGACGCGAACGATGCGGTCGCCGGGGGCAAGACCCGCGCGCTCGGCAGGCCCGCCGGCAACGACCTGGCCGAGCACCGGGTCGAGTGGCGGCCGGTACAAACGCAGTCCGATGCGCTCCAGCACGTCGCTCTCGACCTCGGCGGCGGGAAATCCGCTCAAGTCGAGCGTCGCAGCTGAGATGTGCCCGCGCTCGTCGACCGTCTCGAGCTTGACGGAATGGCGCTGGAGCGCGGCCTGCAGCACCCGCCAACGCAACTCCTGCCAGGTGGTGACGGGCTCTCCATCGACCGCGCCCACGGTGGTTCCGGCGCGCAGGCCGGCGCCGGCCGCGATCGTCCCGGGCGGCGGCGCCGCCAGGACCGGCCTCGCTTCGGGCAGGCCGTACATGAACAGCCCCGCATACACCAGCACCGCGAAGAAGAAGTTGAACAGCGGTCCCGCGACGACGATCAGGAACCGCTTCCACACGCTCTGGCGATTGAAGGCGCGCGCCGCTTCGTGCGGCTCCACCGGGCCTTCTCTTTCATCGAGCATCTTGACGTAGCCGCCGAGCGGGATCGCGGCGATGACCCATTCGGTGCGGTCGGCGCCGCGGCGCCACACCATCATGGGGCGGCCGAAGCCGACGGAAAAACGCAGCACCTTGACGCGGCAAAGACGCGCAGCGAGGTAATGCCCGTACTCGTGCACCACGATCAGCACGCCGAGCGCGACGATAAATGCAATGACGGTCTGCAAGAGACTCATGCGGCCTGCGCCATGACCAGCGCGCTCGCCGCGCGCCTTGCCTGGGAATCCGCGGCCAGCACCGCGGCAAGGTCTTCCGCGGGAGCGGCGGCCAGGTCATCCAAGGTCTCGTCGATCACCCGCGCGATGCCGTTGAACGGCAGCCGGCCGGCGAGAAACGCGTCGACTGCGACCTCGTTGGCCGCGTTCAGCAGTGCGGGCGCCGTGCCGCCGGCGCGCAGCGCGGCATAAGCGAGCTGCAGGCAGGGGAAGCGAGCCTCGTCCGGGCGCTCGAAGGAGAGCTGGCCGATCGCGCCGAGGTCGAGCGGCTTTGCACCGGAGGCGATGCGCTCGGGGAAGCCGAGCGCATGCGCGATCGGCACTCGCATATCGGGATTGGAGAGCTGCGCGATCACCGAGCCGTCGACGTACTCCACCAGGGAGTGAACGATGCTTTGCGGATGGATCACCACCTCGATGAGCTCGGGCGCGACGTCGAACAGCCAGCGCGCTTCGATCACCTCCAGCCCTTTGTTCATCATGGTGGCCGAGTCCACCGAGATCTTGCGTCCCATCACCCAGTTCGGGTGCGCGCACGCCTGCTCGGGCGTCACGGCGTCGAGCTTGTCGAGCGGCACGGCGCGGAACGGCCCTCCGGAGGCGGTGAGGACGATGCGCCGGACCGATTTCAACGGGTTATTGGACAGGCATTGAAATACCGCGTTGTGCTCGCTGTCGATCGGCAGCAGCTGGGCGCCTGCCGCGTGCGCCGCGCGCATGAAAAGCGGACCGGCCATGACCAGCGCTTCCTTGTTCGCCAGCAGCACCCGTTTGCCCGCAGCCGCGGCGGCGAGCGTGGCTGGAAGGCCGGCGGCACCGACGATGGCCGCCATGACGGCCTGACAGTCATCGCTGGTCACGACCTCTTCGAGCGCTGCCGCCCCGAACAGCAGCTCGGTTCCCGTTTCAGAAAATCTTTTTTGCAAATCGTGATTTTGGCCGACCCCCGACAGCACCGCGTAGCGCGGCCGGTGGTTGCGGCACAGCGCAAGCAGCGCTTCCGCCGCGGTGTGCGCCGTAAGGGCGAACACGCCGTATCGGTCGGGGTGGCGTGCGACCACGTCGAGCGTGCTCGCGCCGATGGAGCCGGTCGCACCCAGGACGGTCAGATTCATTGCGGGCCGAGGATCAAGGGAGAGAGCACCGCCGCGAGAGGCAGAGTGGAAGTTGCGCTGTCGATTCGATCCAGTATGCCCCCATGTCCGGGCAAGATTGCTCCGCTGTCCTTGACGCCTGCCTGCCGCTTTGCCGCGGACTCGAACAGGTCGCCGACGATGCTCGCGGCGCACAGCCCTGTGGCCCCGACGAGGTAAACGGCCCACGGCGCGGCGGTAAAGCGGGCCCCTAGTTGCGGCACAAATACCGCGCAGATGATAGCGTAGCTGAGGGCGCCCAGCAGCGCGCCGGCAGCCCCTTCCCAGGTCTTTGACGGGCTGATGGACGGCGCAAGCTTGCGGCGTCCGAACCGGCCGCCGATGAAATAGGCCGCCGTGTCGGCAACCCAGGTCAGCCCGAGAACAAGCAAGACCTGCGCTGCGGGCATCGTCACCACCGCCAGGCCGGCTGGTATCAGGACGCCGAATCCGGCTGCGGCGAGAAGCCCTGCGTGCCGCGCCTCCACGCCGCGCCACAGCCAGAACGGCACGATCGCCACCCAGAATGCGGCACCCAGCGTGAGTAACACGTCGGTTTGACCTGTCCACACAGCAATGCCGAAGGCAGCAGCCACGAGCGCCGCATAGGGCACTGCGCCGATACGACACAAGCGGCCCCATTCGAATGCGGCAAAGGCGAGCAGCGCGCCGATCACGCACTTCAGCCAGAACGACGGAAGAAAGAACAGCGCCGCCAGCAGCCCGGCGATGAGGACCGCCGCTGTTGCGAGCCGCGCAGCCAGCACGCCGCGTTGGGCCCCAATCATGACCGTTGGGCCCAAATCACAACTTCAGGCGACTTCGGTGCGCTTCGCTGCCCCGAGCTGCTCGCTGGTGCGGCCGAAGCGGCGCTCGCGTTGGCGGTAGGAGGCAAACGCCTCCTCGAGCGCGGCAGCGTCGAAGTCCGGCCACAACGTGTCGGTGAAATAGAGCTCCGAGTACGCCAGCTGCCAGAGGAGAAAATTGCTGATGCGCCGCTCCCCGCCGGTGCGGATGAACAGGTCCGGCTCCGGCGCATAGCTCATCGCCAGATAGGGCGCCAGCGCCGTCTCGTCGAGCGGCCCATCAGCAGGCGCAGAATGCTCCGCCAGCAGCCGGGACAGAGCCTGAAGGATGTCCCAGCGGCCGCCGTAGTTGGCCGCGATCGTCAGCGTCAGGCGGCGATTCCCGGCGGTGAGACGCTCGCCCTGCTCGATCAGCCGCCGGATGGCGGGATCGAAGCGCTCGGTGTCGCCGACCACCTTCAGCCGCACGCCATTGCGGTGCAGCTTGTCGACCTCGTTCGCGAGCGCGACCTGGAACAGCTGCATGAGCAGCGCCACCTCGTCGGCGGGGCGCCGCCAGTTCTCGGAGCTGAACGCGAACAGCGTCAGGTATTCGACGCCCCGCTCGACGCAGGCGCGCACCGTTTCGCGCACCGCCTCGACCCCGCGCCGGTGTCCCGCGATGCGCGGCAGCCGGCGGCCCTTCGCCCAGCGGCCGTTGCCGTCCATGATGATCGCCACATGGCGCGGCACCTCGCGGTGCCCGGGGATTTCCTGCGTCGAACTGGGATGCGTCATACGGCCAGCAGCTCAGTTTCTTTCTGTTGCAGCAGCTTGTCTATCTCGGCGATATGCCGGTCGGTCATCTTCTGCACTTCGTCCTGGGCGCGGCGCTCATCGTTTTCCGACACTTCCTTTTTCTTGAGCCCCTCCTTCAGCGAATGGATCGCGTCGCGGCGCAAATTGCGGACCGCCACGCGCGCGTTCTCGGCCTCGTGCTTCACCACCTTGATGAGCTCCTTGCGCCGCTCCTCGGTGAGCGGCGGCATCGGCACTCGCACCGTGTCGCCGGTGGTGGCGGGATTGAGTCCGAGATCGGCTTCGCGGATCGCCTTGTCGACCGCCTGGATCACCTTCTTCTCGAACGGCGTGACGCCGATGGTGCGGGCGTCGATGAGGATCACTTTCGCCACCTGGTTGAGCGGGGTCTGCGTGCCGTAGTAGTCCACCGTGATGTGGTCGAGCAGGCCGGTATGCGCGCGCCCGGTGCGCACCTTGGCGAGGTCGGACTTGAAGGCCTCCACGCTCTTGTGCATCTTCTGCTCGGTGGTCTTCTTGACTTCAGCGATCACCATTGCCGCCTCCGCTGCCGCAGATCATACGTGAACCAGGGTGCCCTCGTCCTCGCCGAGGACGACGCGCCGCAGGGCGTCCTTCTTGAAGATGCTGAAAACGTTGATCGGCAGCTTCTGATCCCGGCACAGAGTGAGGGCGGTGGCGTCCATCACTTTGAGGTTGCGGTTGATCGCCTCATCGAAGCTGATGCGGGCGTAACGCTGGGCCTGGGGATCGCGTCGCGGATCCGCGGTATAGACCCCGTCGACCTTCGTCGCCTTGATCACGATCTCGGCGCCGACCTCGCTGCCGCGCAGCGCTGCCGCGGTATCGGTGGTGAAGAACGGGTTGCCGGTGCCGGCGGCGAAGATCACGATCTTGCCCTCCTCCAGATAGCGGATCGCCTTGCCGCGGATGTAGGGCTCGACCACCTGCTCGATGTTGAGCGCCGATTGCACCCGGCTGGCAATTCCCGCCTGCCGCATGGCGTCCTGCAGCGCGAGGGCATTCATGACGGTGGCGAGCATCCCCATGTAATCCGCGGTCGCGCGATCCATGCCGGCCGCGCCGGGCGCCAGCCCGCGGAAGATGTTGCCGCCGCCGATCACCACGCCGATCTCGACCCCGAGCCGGGCCACCTGCGCCACCTCGGCGACGATGGTCTCGATGGTCTGGCGGTTGATGCCGAACGGATCGTCGCCCATCAGGGCTTCGCCCGAGAGCTTGAGGAGGATGCGTTTGTACTTCGGCGTCAAGGGCGGTTCGCTCTAGTGAACGTTCCTGGCGATGCCTTCACCGACCACCAGAAAGGCGTAGCCGTGGATCTTTGCCTTGCGCGCGGCGAGCATCTTTTCGATGGTCTGCTTGTCGTCCTTAACGAACGGCTGGCCGAGCAGGCTGACTTCGGCTAGAAACTTGTTGAGCGAGCCTTCCACCATCTTCGCCGCGATCTCGGCGGGCTTGCCCGATTCTCTCGCACGGGCGACCTGGATTTCGCGCTCGCGCGCCACCACGTCGGCCGGCACTTCGGCTTTGTTCAGGTACGCCGGCTTGGCGAAAGCGATGTGCATGGCGAGGTCCTTGCCAACGTCATCTGGACCTGCGAAATCCACCAGCACGCCGATCTTGGTGCCATGCAAGTACAGCGCAAGCCTGCCGACAGCTTGCGTGCGCCGGAAGCGCCGGATCGAGATGTTCTCGCCGATTTTCTGCACCAGCGCCTGGCGCCGCTGCTCGATCTTCTGCGTAGCCAGTTGCGCAAGATCCTTGGGGTTCTCGGTTGCCACGGCCTGCGCCAGCGAGCCGGCGAAGGCGAGGAATTCGTCGTTCTTCGCCACGAAGTCGGTCTCGCAGTTGAGCTCCACCAGCGCGCCGACCTTGGTGTCCGGGGACAGCCACGCGCCGATCACGCCCTCGGCCGCGACGCGGCTTGCGGCCTTGCTCGCTCTTGCGCCGCTCTTGATGCGCAGCAGCTCCTCGGCCTTGCGCAGGTCGCCGCCCGCCTCGGCCAGCGCCTTCTTGCATTCCATCATGCCTAGGCCGGTCATTTCCCGAAGTTCCTTGACCTTGCCTGCACTGATCTGCGTCATTCCTCAACTCCTTGAGATTGAAAAAAAGGGGCGCTCGGCCCCTTTTTCGTTCACATGGCGCCGGCCTATTCGGCGCCCTCGCCTTCTTCCACTTCGACGAACTCGTCGCGCGAAGCGGCGACGACCTCTTCGAGGGATTGCGTGCGCCCTTCGAGCACCGCGTCGGCGACGCCGCGCGCGTAGAGCCTGATGGCGCGGCTCGAGTCGTCGTTGCCCGGAATCACGTAGTCGATGCCCTCGGGGGAATGGTTCGTGTCGACCACGCCGACCACCGGGATGGCGAGCTTGTTGGCCTCGGCCACGGCGCCCTTCTGATAGCCGACGTCGATGACGAACAGGGCGTCGGGCAGGCTGGCGAGATCCTTGATTCCGCCCAGCGAGCGCTGCAGTTTCGCCATCTCGCGCTGCAGGCCGAGCGCCTCTTTCTTCGAGATGCGCTCGAGGCTGCCGTCCAGCGCCATCTGTTCCATCTCCTTGAGGCGCTTGATCGACTGCTTCACCGTCTTGAAGTTGGTGAGCATGCCGCCGAGCCAGCGATGGTCGACGTACGGCATGGCGCAGCGCTGGGCCTCCTCGCGCAGAATGTCGCGCGCCTGCCGCTTGGTGCCCACGAAAAGAAGTGTTCCTCTATTAGCAGCCAGCTGGCGCGCGAACTTGAGCGCTTCCTGGTACATGGCCAGGGTGCGCTCGAGATTGATGATGTGGATCTTGTTGCGGTGGCCGAAGATGTACGGCGCCATCTTCGGGTTCCAGTAGCGGGTCTGATGTCCGAAATGGACCCCGGCCTCCAGCATTTGACGCATCGTCACTGACACGAATATCGCTCCTAGGGTTAGGGTCTGCCGCCTCGATCAAGAACCCGATTCAGTCCGGGCACCCTAATCGATCGGGCGGGAAATTTGACTTGAACCAGCGCAAGTCAGCCTAAAATTCTAGCATAATCAGGCATCAATGGCCGTGGCTCTGAAGACCGCCGAGGAGATCGAGCGGATGCGCGTCGCCGGTCGCCTCGCCTCCGAGGTGCTCGATTTCATCACGCCGCACGTGCGTCCCGGAATCACCACCGGGAAGCTGAACGACCTTTGCCACGAGTACATGGTCGGCGTGCAGCAGACCGTGCCTGCGCCGCTCAACTATGCGCCGCCGGGCTACCGCCCGTTCCCGAAGTCGATCTGCACCTCCGTCAACCACCAGGTCTGCCATGGCGTGCCCGGCGAACGGCTGCTGAAGCCGGGTGATATCCTGAATATCGACGTGACCGTCATCAAGGACGGCTTCCATGGCGACTGCAGCCGCATGTTCTTCGTCGGCGAGCCGAGCATCCAGGCGCGCCGCCTGGTGGAGGTCACGTACGAGTGCATGTGGATCGGCATCCGCCAGGTGCGGCCCGACGCCCGGCTCGGCGATGTCGGCGCCGCCATCCAGCAGCACGCCGAAAGGCACGGCTACTCGGTGGTGCGTGAGTTCTGCGGCCACGGCATCGGCCGCAAATTTCACGAGGAGCCGCAAGTGCTGCATTACGGCAAGCCGGCCACCGGCCTGCCGCTGGAGCCCGGCATGACCTTCACCGTCGAGCCGATGATCAATGCCGGCAAGCCGGGCATCCGCGAGCTGGCCGACGGCTGGACGATCGTGACCAAGGACCACAGTCTCTCCGCGCAATGGGAGCACACCGTGCTGGTGACGCCGTCGGGTCACGAAGTGCTGACCCGTTCGGCGGGCAGCCTGCCGCCCCCGGCCTTTGCCCAATAAGAACGAGCTGATCGCCGAGCGCCGGGCGCTGCGCGAAGCCTATTTGAAGCGGCCGAGCCCGCGCGCCCTGTTGCGGCAGCATGCCCAGCTGATCGACCGCACGGTGAAGATGCTCTGGCAGCACGGCGGCATGTCTGCCGATGCCGCGCTGGTGGCGACCGGCGGCTACGGGCGCGGCGAGCTGTACCCGTGCTCGGACATCGACCTGCTGGTTCTACTGCCGGAGGAGCCGCGCGCCGAAGAGCGCGAGCGCGTCGAGCGCCTGATCCGCACCTTCTGGGACATCGGGCTCGAGATCGGACACAGCGTGCGCACGGTGCATGATTGCGTCGAGGCGGCGGCGAGCGACATCACCGTCAACACGACCCTGCTCGAGTCGCGCTTCCTCGCCGGGAGCCGGCGCTTGTTCGCGCAGATGCAGGCCGCGCTCGGCCGGGTGGCGGATGCGGCGTCGTTCCTGAAGTCGAAGAAGCTCGAGCAGGAGCAGCGCCACGCCAAGCACCAGGACTCCCCCTACTCGCTCGAGCCCAACCTGAAGGAGGCGCCCGGCGGGCTGCGCGACCTGCAGGTCATTCAATGGATCGGACGCGCCTCCGGCATCGGCAATCGCTGGAGCGACCTGGTGGCGCACGGCTTGATCGAACGCGAGGAGGCTCGTCAACTCGAGCGGCACGAGGCGCTGCTGCAGGACCTGAGGATCCGCCTGCATTACCTGGCCGGCCGGCGCGAGGACCGAATCGTGTTCGACTTCCAGGCTGCGCTCGCCGCCCAGCTCGGCTACGCCGATACGCCGCATCGCCGGGCGAGCGAAGCCATGATGCAAGGCTACTACCGCACCGCGAAGGCGGTGACGCAGCTCAACACGATCCTGCTGCAGAACCTCGAAGCGAGGCTGCTGCCCGAGGCGGATCACGCGCCCCGCGTGCTGAACGAGCGCTTCCGGGTGCGCGGTGAGCTGCTGGAGATCGTAGAGGAAGATCTTTTCGACAAGCAGCCGACCAGCATCCTCGAGAGCTTCCTGCTGATGATGCAGCACCAGGAACTGCGCGGCATGACCGCGCCGACGCTGCGCGCGCTGTGGCGCGCGCGGCGGCGCATCGATGCGAAATTCCGCCGCGATCCGCGCGCGCGGCTGCTGTTCCTGCATATCCTGCAGCAGCCGCGCGGCATCGTGCACGAGTTCCGGCGCATGAACCAGTACGGCATCCTGGGCCGCTACCTGCCGGAGTTCGGCCGCATCGTTGGCCAGATGCAGCACGACCTGTACCACGTCTATACGGTCGACCAGCACATCCTGATGGTGATCAGGAATCTGCGCCGCTTCAGCATGCCAGAGCTGGCGCACGAATTCCCTCTTTGCAGCGAGCTGATGAGCGGGTTCGAGCGGCGCTGGCTGCTCTACGTGGCGGCGCTGTATCACGACATCGCCAAGGGTCGCGGCGGAGATCATTCCGAGCTCGGCGCCCAGGAGGTGCGCCGCTTCTGCCGCACGCACGGGCTTTCCGCCGAGGACAGCGAGCTGGTCGCTTTTCTCGTCGAGCATCACCTCGCGATGTCCAGAGTGGCGCAAAAGCAGGACGTGCACGACCCCGAGGTGGCGCGCGCGTTCGCCGAGCGCGTCGGAGCCGAGCGCCGCCTGGTGGCTCTTTATCTGCTCACTGTCGCCGACGTGCGCGGTACCAGCCCGAAGGTCTGGAATGCGTGGAAAGCCAAGCTGCTGGAGGACTTATTTCGAGCCACCCGGCGAGTGCTCACGGGTGAGCCACTCGCCAAGGATGCGGCGCTCGCCGAAAAGCAGGCCGAGGCGCTGCGCCTGCTGCGGCTGTACGCGCTCTCGGACAACGTCAAGGATCAGCTGTGGGCGCAGCTCGACATCACCTATTTCCTGCGGCACGACGCGCAGGAAATTGCCTGGCACACGCGCAATCTCCACTACCGCGTGGCAACCGAGCGGCCGGTGGTCAAGGCGCGTCTTGCGCCTTTCGGCGAAGGCCTGCAGGTCATGATCTACACGCGCGACCGGGAGGCGTTGTTCGCCCGCATTTCCGGCTACTTCGAGCGGGCGGGCTTCAACATCGCCGAGGCGAAGGTGCATACCACCCGCAACGGTTATGCGCTCGACACCTTCGCCGTCATGGGCCAGGGACGCGGGTCGCATTACCGCGACCTGATCAGCCTGATCGAGGCCGAGCTGGCGGAGGAAGTGCAGTCGCAGGCGCCGCTGCCGCCGCCGCGCGGCGGGCGCGTGTCGCGCCGTGTACGCCACTTTCCGATCTCGCCGGTGGTCGACATCCGGCCCGACGAGCGCGGTGCCTACCACGTGCTGTCGATCGTGGCGAGCGACCGGCCGGGTCTGCTCTATGGGATCGCACGCATCCTGGCGCGTTATCACGTCAACCTGCAGACGGCGCGGATCAACACCCTGGGTGACCGCGCGGAAGACGTGTTTCTGGTCTCGGGCGAAGCCCTCGCACACCCGAAGACCGTGCTGCAGCTGGAACAGGATTTACTGAAGGAACTTACTCTTCAGCAGGCAGCTCCTGTCCCGGAAACAGTGCCTCGTTGAAGCCGAAGCGGGTGAAATCACGCAGGCGCATCGGGTACAGAATGCCGTCGAGGTGATCGCATTCGTGCTGCACCACGCGGGAGTGGAACCCCTCCACCTCGCGCTCGAAGCGCCGGCCGGTCTCGTCGTAGCCGCTGTAGCGGATGCGACGCCACCGCGGCACCCAGCCGCGCATGCCCGGCACCGACAGGCAGCCCTCCCAGCCTTCCTCCACTTCATCGGCGAGCGGCTCGAGCACCGGGTTGATCAGCACTGTATCCGGGACCTCTTCGACGTCGGGGTAGCGGGGGTTCGATTTGACGCCGAAGATGACCACGCGCAGGCCGACGCCGATCTGCGAGGCGGCGAGGCCGGCGCCATTGAGGTGCGCCATCGTGTCCCGCATGTCTTTCAGAAGTTCGTTCAATTCTTGCGTGTTGAAGCGCGCGACCGGCGCCGACTTCTGCCACAGCCGCGGGTCTCCCATGCGCAGCACTTCGCGGATCATCGCCTGCAGAGCCTTTCGATGATGTTTCGCACTCGACCCATCGCTTCCTCCAGCACCGCGCCGATGCGATCGAGCGGCACCGCCCGCTGGCTGTCGCCTCGCCCGGCCGCGTAGTTCGCCACCACCGCGATGGCGGCATACTCGAGGCTGATCTCGCGCGCCAGCGCCGCCTCGGGCATGCCGGTCATGCCGACCACCTCGGCGCCGTCGCGCTCCAGCCGGTTGATTTCCGCCGCGGTCTCGAGCCGCGGACCCTGCGTCGCTGCGTAGACGCCGCTGTCGACGATCTGCTCGCCGCAGGCGCGCGCCGCCTCCAGCAGCCGCGAACGAAGTTCGCGCGAGTACGGCTCGGTGAAATCAATGTGGTTCACGGGCGCGCCTCGCCCCTCGAAAAAAGTGGAGGGGCGACCCCAGGTATAGTCGACGATCTGATGCGGCAGCAGCAGCGCCCCCGGCTCCAGGCCGCCGCGGATGGCGCCGACGGAGGCCACCGAGACCACCTGCTGCGCGCCCGCGTCCTTGAGCGCCCACAGGTTTGCACGGTAGTTGACGTCATGCGGAGCGATGGTGTGGCCGTAGCCGTGACGCGCCAGGAACACCACCTCGCGATCGGCAATGCAGCCGAAGGTCAGCGCGCCGGAAGGCTCGCCGTAGGGCGTGCGCGCCACCTTGCGCCGTTTGACTTCCAGGTTACCGAGCTGCGACAGACCGCTGCCGCCGATGATGGCGAGCACCGGATCAGCCTTCCTTCATGGCGCGGATCTCCGGCAGGTTGCGCCAGAATCCCTTTGCGTCCATGCCGCAGCCGAACACGAAGCGGTCCGCAATCCGCAGGCCGACGAAATCCGGGGTAATCGGCTTGGGACGCGACAGAATCTTCTCGACCAGCACCGCGCAGTAAAAGGCCCGCGCCCCCTGCGACATCAGCCGCTCGCGGATCGCGTTCATCGTTTCGCCGCCGTCCAGGATGTCGTCCAGCACGAGCACCGTGCGTCCTTCGATGCCTTCGGGCGGCGTCACCCGCCACTGCACTCCGCCGCCTCGGGTCGCAGGCCCGTAACGCGATGCGTGGATATAGTCGTAATCCAGCGGAAAGCGCAGCAACGGCAGGATCTGACCGGCGAAAACCACCGCGCCGCCCATGACCGCGAGCACGAGCGGGTAGCTGTCGGCGAGCTTGGTCTGGATCTCGGCCGCGACGCGGCGGATGGCGGCCTGGACCTCTTCGGCGCTCGACACCGGGTCCGAATTGCGCAGAAAGGCCCAGGCCTTCGCCACGTCGGGCATGGATTCAGTCTAGCGCTTCTTCAGGAAGCTCGCGAAATCCCGGCCGACTTCGGGGTGCCGCACCCCGTATTCCACGGTGGCCTGGAGATAGCCGAGCTTCGAGCCGCAGTCGAAGCGCCTACCCGGCAGGCGCACGGCGAGCACGCGCTCGTGGGACAGAAGCCGCGAAATCGCGTCGGTGAGCTGGATTTCGCCTCCCGTGCCGGGCGTCACTTCGCCGAGCAGGTCGAAGATGCGGGGCGTCAGCACATAGCGGCCGATGACGGCGAGATTGGACGGCGCTTCGGCAGGCTTTGGCTTTTCGACGATGCTCTGAATGCGCGCCATGTCGCCGTCCATCCGGTCGATGGTGACGATGCCGTAGCTTTGCGTCTGGTCGCGCGGCACTTCCTCGACGCCAAGCAGCGAGGTGCCTTCCCGCGAGAAGATCTGCGCCATGCGCGCCATCGCCGGCGGCTGCGAATCCATCAGATCGTCGGCGAGGATCACCGCGAAGGGGTCGTAACCGACGACCGGCTGGGCGCACAAAACAGCGTGGCCGAGGCCGAGCGGCTCCGCCTGGCGGATATAGATGCAGCGCACGCCCTCGGGCAGCACCGAGCGCACCATCTCGAGCAGCACGTCCTTGTTCTTGCGCCCGAGCTCCGTTTCCAGCTCATAGGCCGTGTCGAAGTGGTCCTCGATCGCGCGCTTGTTCCGGCCGGTGACGAAGATCATCTCCGTGATCCCCGCCGCTGCTGCCTCCTCGACCGCGTACTGGATCAGCGGCTTGTCGACGATGGGCAGCATTTCCTTCGGGCTCGCCTTGGTCACCGGCAGAAAGCGGCTGCCGAGGCCTGCGACCGGGAATACCGCTTTTCTGAGCTTGGCGTACATCAGGTCTTTCTCAACAGTTCAAGAAATTTTTTCTCGTCGAGCACCGTCACGCCGAGGCTGCGGGCCCGGTCGAGCTTGCTTCCCGCGTCCTCGCCGGCAACGACGAAGTCTGTCTTCTTCGACACCGATCCCGCCACCTTGTGGCCTTTCGCCTCGATCGCAGCCTGCGCCTCGTCGCGCGTCATCGACGACAGGATGCCGGTGAGCACGAACGTCTTGCCGTCGGCCGCCGGCCGCACCCCGGTCTGCTTTAAGTCGATAGCGTCGGCCAGGCGGCGGATGACGTCGCGATTGTGCCGCTCGTGGAGGAATTTTTCTATGCTGTCCATCAGCTCCGGACCTATGCCTTCCAGCGGCACCGGTTGGAGGGGCTCGCCGCGCTTCCTTCGCTGCGCATTGTCCTTGCGTGCCGCCTCCTTGTCTGCCGCGGCCGTAGCCCAATCGGCTTCGAGAAAGGCCTCGAGCGAGCCGAAATGGCGCGCGAGGACCTTGGCGACCTCCTCCCCCACGCCCGGGATGCCCAGGGCGTAGATGAAGCGGCCGAGCTCGGCGTGACGCGATTTCTGGATATTCGAAAGCAGATTCCCGGCGGATTTCTCGCCCATGCGCTCGAGGCCCGCGAGGGTCTCGCCGTCCAGGCGGTACAGGTCGGCAGGGCTTTTCACCAGGTCGCGCTCGACGAGCTGGTCGACCAGCTTCTCGCCCAGCCCCTCGATATCCATGGCGCGGCGCGCGGCGAAATGCAGCAAGGTCTGCTTGCGCTGTGCCTTGCAGTAGAGCCCCCCGGTGCAGCGTGTTGCGGCCTCGCCCGGCACCCGCACCACGGGTGAGGCGCACACCGGGCATTTCTCGGGCATCGCGAAGCGGTCCGACGGCCGGCGCGGGCCTTTGGTCTTCACGCCGACGACTTCCGGAATGACATCGCCGGCACGGCGCACGATGACCGTGTCGCCGATCCAGACATCCTTGCGCCTCAGCTCGTCCTCGTTGTGCAGGGTCGCGTTGGTGATGGTGGCGCCGCCCACGAACACCGGCTTGAGGCGCGCCACCGGGGTCAGGGCCCCGGTGCGCCCCACCTGCACGTCAATACCGAGAATTTCCGTGGTCTGCTCCTCCGCCGGATACTTGTGGGCGAGCGCGAAGCGCGGCGCGCGTGCCACGAACCCGAGCCGTCGCTGCCAGTCGAGGCGGTTCACCTTGTAGACGACGCCGTCGATCGCGTAAGGCAGCCGCTCGCGCGCGCGGCCGACGCGCTCGTAGTAGCCGAGCAGCCCTTCGACGCCCTGCACGACGGCGCGGTCGGGGCACACCGGAAATCCGAGCTCGAGGAGCCGCTCAAGCGCCTCCGAATGCCTGCGCCACCGCGCCTGCGAGGCGTGGCTGACGGCGTAGGCGAAGAACCTGAGCGGCCGCGTCGCGGTCACGCGCGAATCCAGCTGGCGCACCGCACCGGCGGCGGCGTTGCGCGGGTTAACGTATTCCTTTCCCCCCAGCTCGCGTTGGCGCGCGTTGAGGGCGTCGAAGTCGCGGCGGTACATCAGGACCTCGCCGCGCACCTCGAGTTCGCGCGTATCCGCGGCCTTCGGCAAACGCAGGGGAATCGAGCGCAGTGTGCGCAGGTTGGGGGTGACGTCCTCGCCCGTAGTGCCGTCGCCGCGCGTGGCTCCCTCGGAGAGCAGGCCGTCGCGGTAGGTCAGGCTGATCGCCAGGCCGTCGAACTTCGGCTCCGCGGCGTACTCCACCGCGTCGACTTCGAGCGCCTCGCGCACGCGCCGGTCGAAGGCGCGTACCGCTTCCTCGTCGAAAGCGTTGGCGATCGACAGCATCGGAATGCGATGCCGGACTTCGGCGAACTCGGGCAGCGGCGCCCCGCCCACCCTTTGTGTCGGCGAGTCTGGAGTCGCTAGTTCGGGATGCTTTGCTTCCAGACGAAGAAGTTCTTGAAACAGCCGGTCATACTCGGCGTCATCGATCTCCGGGTTGTCCTCGACGTAGTAGAGCCGGTTATGGTGCTCGAGGGTTTTGCGGAGACCTTCACTTCGTTCCCGGATATTTCTCGGCACGCTCATGAGAAGAGCCGCAGCGCGAGCGGGCTGCCGGGCTCGATGCCGCGCTCGACGAGCATCTGCCGCACGGCCTCAAGCTCGGTACCGATTGCCGCCAGGGCGCGCTCGTCCACGAGGTTGCCGTTATCGTCGACCAGGCGTGCGCCATGGGTGGCGGCGAGCTCGCGCCCGGTGCGCGCCATCGCCTGGAAGCTGCGCGCAGGCTCTGTGGTCCGGGCGACGTCCAGCGTCAGCGTCACCCCGTCTTCGCGCGCCGTGACCTGGAAGGCGTGATCGCCGCTCTGCGATCCGGGCAGCGGCGCGCCCACGACGTGGAGCGCCACCTGGATGTCGGCTCGCGCGCAGACGCGGTCGAGGCTGCGTGCAGCATCGAGGGCTTGGCGCATTTCCGGCGCGGAAACCGCTGCGCCGATTTTCGCGGCGAGCGTCTCCAGCGCGGAGCGAAATTCAAGCAGCTCGCTCTCGCTCGCAACGCCGGCACGGCTCACCAGCTGGAACGCGGCGTGCCATTCGCTGCCGCTCGAGGCGGCGAGCAAGACGCGCTTCGCGAAGCGGTGCTCGAGCGGCGCCCACAGCTCGCGCAAGCTGGCGGTCGGCACGCCGCGCGGCAGGCTAAGCTCGACCAGGTAATCGAGGCGCGCATCCGGCTCGCCAAGCAGCGCATCGGCATGGCGCGAACCGAAGCTGCGCTCGGCCTGGCGGCCGGCGGCGCGTTCCTGCATGCGGTTGTAAATCAGGACTGCGGCCACCGCCACGGCGCCGATGAGGAGCAGACCGAACTGGAGATCGGTCATGTCTTCAGGCGGCCAGCTCCTCCCGGATGCGCAGCGCCTCGTCGATGTCGACCGCCACCACGCGCGAGACGCCCGACTCCGGCATCGTCACGCCGATCAGCTGCTCGGCCATCTCCATCGAGATCTTGTTGTGGCTGATGAACAGGAACTGCGTCTGCGCCGCCATGCGCTTGACCAGGTCGCAGAAGCGCACCGTGTTGCTGTCGTCGAGCGGAGCGTCGACCTCGTCAAGCAGGCAGAACGGCGCCGGGTTGAGCTGGAACAGGGAGAACACCAGCGCGAGCGCGGTCAGCGCCTTTTCCCCGCCCGAGAGCAGTTGGATGCTGGTATTGCGCTTGCCCGGCGGCTGCGCCATGACCTGGACGCCGGCGTCGAGGATTTCCTCGCCGGTCATGATGAGTTTTGCATCGCCGCCGCCGAACAGGGTCGGGAACAGCGAGCCGAAGTGCCGGTTCACGCTGTCGAAAGTCTCGCGCAGCAGCTCGCGAGTCTCCCGGTCGATGCGCCGGATGGCGTCTTCGAGCGTGTGTACCGCCTCATCCAGATCGGTGGCCTGCGAGTCGAGATAATTCTTGCGTTCCTGGCTGCTGCGCAGCTCTTCGAGCGCCGCAAGGTTCACCGCGCCAAGCTCGTTGATGGCCTGCGATAGCCGGGTGAGCTCGCCTTGCAGCGCGGCAGGCCGGGGGGCCTTTTCGGCTTCGAGCGCCAGTCTTTCCTCGTCGGCGTTCGCCTCGCGCAATTGCGTGGCGAACTGATCGCAATTGATCTGCGCCGCCTGCTCCTTCAGCCTCAATTCGCCGAGTCGCTCGCGCAGGGGCGCGACTTTGCCTTCGATCTGCAAGCGGCCTTCCTCCAGCTCGCGCAGCGCGCCGGCTGCCCCTTCGACGGCATTGCGCGCCTCGGCGAGCGTCTTTTCGCAGCCGATGCGCGATTCGACTGCCGCGTCGAGCCCGCGGCGTACTTCTGGAATGGGATCGGCCGCCAGTTCCTCGGTCAGCTTCGCGACTTCCAAGTCAGCGCGCTCGATCTGCTGGTCGATCACGCGCACCGAGTTGTCGATCTCGGCGATCTTGGAGCCGCATTCGCGCTCGCCGAACAGCGCGTCCTGCGCGTCGCGTTCGGCTTGCTGCACGTCGCGCCGCTGCTCGGAAAGAGCGGTCTCTGCCGCAAGATGCCCGGCCCGCGCCGTCTCGAGCTTGTCGCCAATCGCGGTGATTTCTGCGGTAATGCGCTCTGCGGATTGCCGGCCATCCTCCAGCGCCTGGCGGCCGCGGGACGCCTCTTCATCGATTTCGGCCAGCTCGGCGCGCACTTGGTCGCTGCGCTCGCGGTAGCGCTCCTGCGCCTGCGCCAGCTTAAGGTGCTCGATCTGCGCGTCGTGCTGCGCCTTCTGCCTCTCCGAGATCACGAGACGCGCGTGCTCGAGAGCTTCGCTGCGCTCCGCCGCCTGGCTTACCAGTGCGCGCTGGGCCTCCTGCGCGGCGCCGACCTTCTGCTGCAGTTCACGGCAGCTTCGGTCGAGCGCCTCGATTTCGGCCTGTCTCGCCAGCAAGCCGGCGTCCGCCGGTTCCGGAGCGTGAAAGCTGACCGTATGCCGGGTGAATTGATCGCCATTGCGCTCGACGAGCATCGCGCCGGGCAGCAGGGCGGCCCGCGCCGCGGCATCGGGAGTTGTTTCTGCGGCGTAGGCGCCGGCGAGCCAATCCGCGAGGGCGCCTGAAACTGCCGGGTCGACCGCTTGGATCTTGGCGGCCAGCGGCTCGAAGCCAGGCCCGAGTGGGGCAGCGCCAGCATTGCCGCGTGCAAACACGCTCGCTTTGGCCGGCGGCCGATCGGTGAGTGCCGATTGCAGCCGGTCCGCGTCGGAAAGCTCGAGCGCATGCAAGCGCTCGCGCAGAACCGATTCGACGGCGGTTTCCCAGCCGGGAGCGATGCGCAGGTTCTGCCAGAAGCGCGGCAGCGCTTCCAGCCCATGCCGCTCGAGCCATTCGCGCAGCGGTGCATTGTCCTCAGCCGCGGCCTGAATGTGGCGAAGGGTGGCAAGCTGCGCTGCGGCCGCCGCGTGCTCGCGCTGCGCGCTACCGAGCGCCTCGCCGGCTGCGGCGCTGCGCTCTTCGAGGGCTGCGCATTCCGATTGCAAAGCTTCAGAGTCGGTCTGCGCAGCTTGCACCGCTGCCTCCAGGTCGGCGATCCTCGCCTGCAGGGCGTTCAGCGCTGCGCCATCCGGCTCCAGCAGCGTCTGCAGCTCGCTTTCGAGGCGCTCGCGGCGCTGCTCGAGCGCCTGTGAGCCGCGTTCCAGGTGCGACAGATTGGCCTGCTCGAGCTGCAGGCGGCTCTCGGCCTGCAGCAGCTGGCTGCGGGTCTCGTTCAGCCGTTCCTGGGCGGTGCGGAATACCTGCTCGGCTTGCGGCAGGCGCGCGTTCTGCCGAGCGAGATTTGCCTGGGCCTCGGCGCTGCGCTGCTTGGCCGTGCCGGCGCGTGCCGCCCACATGTGAAGGGCCTGCGTGAGCTGCGAGCGCTGCTCGCGCCAGGAGCCCAGCTGCGCGAGCCGCTCCGTATGCTGGTTCTCCAGGCGCTGGCGCGTCTCTTCGACATGGCGCAGCTCCGACTCGAGCCGCGCGACCTCGGCGTTGGCGGCGTAGAGCGCCGCCTGTGCTGCGTTCAGCGCGTCGCCGGCGCGGTAATGCGCGGCACGCGCCGTTTCGATGCGCGACTCGAAATGCCGCAGCTGAGCGTTTTCCGCTTCGAGCTCGTTGGTGACCCTGGACATTTCCTTGGTGTGCCGCTCGCGCTCCGCCGCCGCGTCGCGCCGCCGTGCGTACCAGAGCAGGTGCTGCTTGAGCCGCAGCTCCGAGTGGTATTCCTTGTAGCGCGTGGCCACGGTGGCCTGCGCCTCCAGCTTCTCCAACTGTGTCGCGAGCTCGGCGCGGATGTCGGTGATGCGCGCCAGGTTGTCGCGCGTGTCGGCAAGGCGGTTCTCGGTCTCGCGGCGGCGTTCCTTGTATTTCGACACGCCGGCCGCCTCCTCGAGGAATACGCGCAGCTCCTCGGGCTTCGCCTCGATGACGCGCGAGATCATGCCCTGCTCGATGATGGCGTACGCGCGCGGCCCAAGGCCGGTGCCGAGGAACATATCGGTGATGTCGCGGCGCCGGACGTGCACGCCGTTGATGTAGTAGCTCGACTCGCCGTCGCGCTGCAGGACGCGCTTCACCGAGATCTCCGCGTACTGCGACCACTGTCCGGCCGCGCCCCCTTGAGCGTTGTCGAAGATCAGCTCGACCGACGCGCGCGCGAGAGGCTTGCGGTTCACCGAGCCGTTGAAGATGACGTCCTGCATCGAGTCGCCGCGCAACGCCGCGGCGCGCGACTCGCCGAGCACCCAGCGCACGGCGTCGATGACGTTGGATTTGCCGCAGCCGTTCGGCCCGACGACGCCGACCAGCTGCCCTGGCACGTGTATCGAGGTGGGATCGACGAAGGACTTGAAGCCGGCGAGCTTTATTTGAACGAGTCGCACGGAAAAAATGATACCATCGCTCGCCGTTACCCTCGTGATGCGCTCGCGCCCCAGCAAGCGGCTGCAAACGTTTCCCAATCCTGCGCCCGGGCGCGACTACCGCATCCACATGGAAATTGCGGAGTTCACCTGCGTCTGCCCGATGACGGGACAGCCGGATTTCGCCACGCTGTTGCTCGAGTACGTGCCCGATCGCATGTGCGTGGAGCTGAAATCGCTGAAGCTCTACATCTGGTCCTACCGCGACCAGGGGGCATTCCACGAAGCGGTGACCAACAGGATCCTCGCTGACCTGGTCGCCGCGACCAGGCCGCGCTACATGCGGCTCGAAGCGCGCTTCAACGTGCGCGGAGGCATCCATACCAGCGTGATCGCCGAGCACCGGAAGCGGGGATGGAAAGCCTGAATCCGCTTCTCGACAAGCTCCAGCCCTACCCGTTCGAGAGACTTCGCCGCCTGCTCGCCGGCGCGACGCCGAACTCGGCGGCTGCGCCGATCAATCTTTCGATCGGCGAGCCGAAGCATGCGACGCCGGCGCTGGTGAAAAATGCGCTCGCCGCCGGCCTCGACGGCCTCGCCGCCTACCCGGCCACCGTCGGCACCCCTGCGCTGCGCGAAGCGATCGCGGCCTGGCTCGCGCGCCGCTATGGCATCCCGGCGCCCGATCCCGAGCGTCAGGTTCTGCCGGTGAACGGTTCGCGCGAAGCACTCTTCGCGTTTGCCCAAACCGTGATCGACTCGGGCCGCAAGGCGGCCGTGCTGTGCCCCAACCCGTTCTACCAGATCTACGAGGGCGCCGCGCGTCTGGCGGGCGCAACGCCCCTCTACGCGACAAATCCGCTCGAGAACACACGCTGGCAGGACGTTCAGCTCGTCTACGCGTGCTCGCCGGCCAATCCCACCGGCAAGGTGATGTCTCTCGAAGAATGGAAAGCGCTGTTCGAGCTTTCGGACCATCACGGCTTCATCATCGCGTCGGATGAATGCTACTCCGAGCTCTACTATGGCGAGCCCTGCCTCGGCGCTCTGCAGGCGGCCCACCGGCTCGGGCGCGAAGGCTATCCGCGTCTGGTCGTCTTTTCGAGCCTGTCGAAGCGCTCGAACGCTCCGGGCATGCGCTCGGGATTTGTCGCCGGCGATGCCGCCGCGCTGAAGAGCTTCCTGCTCTATCGCACTTATCACGGCTCGGCGATGAGCCTGCCGGTGCAGCAGGCGTCCATAGCGGCCTGGAACGACGAGGCGCACGTGCAGGAGAACCGCCGCCTGTATCAGCAGAAATTTCGCGCCGTCCTGCCGCTGCTGCAGGCGCCGCTGTCAGCCGGCATGCCGGAGGGCGGTTTCTATCTCTGGCTGCGCACGCCGATCGACGACTGCGAATTCGCCCGCCGCCTGCACCATGAATATAATGTTCTCGTGCTCCCCGGAAGTTTTCTCGCGCGCGATGCGGGTGGCGAGAATCCCGGCCGCAACCATGTGCGGATCGCGCTGGTCGCGCCGCTCGCGGAATGCGTCGAGGCCGTCGGCCGCATGATGCAGTTCAGCAGAGGCTTATGACCGCCGAAAAAAAAATCATCGAAGACGCCTGGGAGAAGCGCGCCGCGCTCAACCCGGCGAACGCGCCGCGGGCGCTGCGCGAGGCGGTCGAGCACGTCATCGCTGCGCTCGACGCGGGCCGCCTGCGGGTCGCGGAAAAGGCGGGCGGCGAGTGGCTTACCCATCAGTGGATCAAAAAGGCGGTGCTGCTTTCGTTCCGGCTCGAGGACAAT
>Ga0209220_1000078_pt1 | contig 48761 bp, 42 predicted proteins | sample BlaSpr_A8_OM3_M3_FD_187984 | JGI IMG/M metagenome (GOLD analysis project Ga0209220, IMG submission 187984) | Forest soil microbial communities from Thunder Bay, Ontario, Canada - Black Spruce, Ontario site 2_A8_OM3_M3 (SPAdes) (version 2) | ecosystem: Environmental > Terrestrial > Soil > Boreal... | reverse complement strand
CCGCAACAATTGATCTGACCCTCACTAAAGCGTCGGACCTGGCGGCCCAGCTCTCGAACGCGGAATGGATCGCCAGCGTGCCGGGCACGCACCAGCAAAGAAGAACGCTCCTCAATTGCGTCGGCTGCCACACGCTGGAACGGGTGATGCGATCCAAGCACGACCCGGAAGGCTTCCTGCAAGCCCTGCGACGCATGGCCGGCTATGCGAATCAGAGCACACCGCTGCGGCCGCAGAGGCGCCTTGCGGACCGGGATCGCGAGCTGGTTGGAGAAGAGCGTGCGCGGTTTCAGCGCGAGCAGGCGGAGTGGCTGAGCACGGTCAATCTCAGCGCGGTGCCGAGTTGGCAGTTTGCGCTGCAAACCTTACCCCGCCCGAGCGGCCGGGGAACGCGCGTCATCATCACCGAGTACGACCTGCCGCGCCCGACGATCGAGCCCCACGACGTGATCGTCGACGCGGAGGGCATCGCCTGGTATTCCGATTTCGGCGACCAGAGCATCGGCAAGCTCGATCCGCAGACCGGCAAGGTCAATGAATACCCGGTACCGGAGCTGAAGAAGGGCTGGCCGACCGGCCTGCTGTCCTTGCGCTTCGACCAGGAGCAGAACCTGTGGGCCGGCATGATGTACCAGGGAGCGATCGCGAAGCTCGACAGGAAGAGCGGCAAGCTGCAGGTGTGGAGCATTCCGCCGGAATTGAACAAGGCCAACACACAGATCAACATGACCAGCCCGCTTCACTTCACCGTGGACGGCAAGATGTGGACCCAGAACAACGGCTTTGCGGCCGTGCACCGTGTCGACCTGGCTTCGGGCAAGTGGGAGACCTTCGAGCCGTTCAAGGACTCGAAGCGCAACCACAACATCTACGACGTGATCGCCGACTCGAAGAACAATGCGTATTTCACCGACTTTGCCAATGAGCACATCGGCAGGATCGATGCGAAGACCGGTAAGATCACCCTTTATCCGACGCCGACGGCGGGCTCGTCGCCGCGGCGCGGCATGATGGACGCGCAGGACCGCCTGTGGTTCGCCGAGTACCGCGGCAACAGGATCGCTTCATTCGACACCAGAACGGAGCGCTTCCAGGAATGGGAAGCGCCCACGGCATGGTCGGCTCCCTACGACATCGCCCTGGACCGCGACGGCGAAGTCTGGACGGGCTCGATGCTGAGCGACCGCATACTGCGGCTCGATCCGAAGACAGGACGCTTCATCGAGTACCTGCTGCCCCGGTCGACCAACATCCGCAGGGTGTTCGTCGACAGCTCGAACAGCCGCGTTTCGTTCTGGGTCGGCAGCAACCACGGCGCGTCCATCATCAAGCTGGAACCGCTGGACTAGCGCGCCGCGACTGCGGCGGGGTTAAGCGAACTTAGTGGTCTTCAATGCGCGGAACCGAGTCTTCCGCGGGCACGCCGCTGTCGGGATCGATCCACTCGGAGATGCCGAGCTCGGACTCGGCTTCCTGCAGCGTGGAGGAGGACTCGAGCTCGCCGTCGCCGGCCGACTGCATGTCGGCCTCCGCCTCGGCCAACGTCGAAAAAGGGCCAGACTCCTCGCCGCTTTCCTTCGACTGCCAGTAGAAGCCGTCGGGACGTTCGATGATGCGCCCGCGCGGGGCTTCTTCCTTGGGCGAGGCCGGCGCCTCGGCGGGTGGATCGGTTCGCAGGTGAGTTCCCTTTGCTTTGCGCACCATCGTTCCATGTTACGCCAAAATCGCCGCCATGGTGCAAGACTGCCGTTCGCTCGATGCCACCGCGCTACTCATCGCCGCGGGCATCGTTCTGGTCAATCTTCGGCGCTGAGCCGGCTTCCGCGCCGAGCAGCTCGGCGATGTCGCGGCGGCCCTGCTCGGTGAGCGCGACCAGCTTCTTGATGTCGTGGCGGTGAGGCGCGTTCTGCACGATCTGCTGCTCGTCGTATTGCTTGAAGCGCTGCACGATGCGCTCGGCGTCTGTCTCTTCGAATCCCAGAATTTTCAGGGTGCGCGCTGCCGCGTCCAGCGCCGAGCCGAAGACTTCGCGCACCGCGGGAATGCCCATCTCGGCGTATTCGTAAGCATCGGTGCGGCTGTGCGCGCGCACGACCATCGCTAGCCGCGGAAAGCGCTGGCGCACGCGCTTCACGATCTGCATCGCGGCCGCGGGATCGTCGATGGCGATGAGCAGCAGCCTCGCGCTGCCCGCGCCGGCGGACTCGAGCAGGTCAAGCCGCGTCGCATCGCCGTAGTAGGCCTTCCAGCCGAAGCGCCGCACGGTGTCGATCTGGCCCGGATCGTGGTCGATGACCGTGGCGCCGATGCCCAGGCCGCGCAGCACGCGAACCACCACCTGCCCGAAGCGGCCGAAGCCGGCGACGATCACGGGATTGGTCTCGCGGATCGCGTCGGGCGCGCGCTCCAGCGGCCGGTCGAGGCGCCGCATGAGAAAGCGCTCATAGCCCATGACGAGGAACGGTGTCGTCAGCATGGAGACCACTACCGCCGCGTTCAGGACTGCAACCACCTGCGAAGAAAGAATGGCGCTTGCCGCGGCAAACAGCACGAACGCGAATTCGCCCGCCTGCGACAGCGCCACGGCAAAGAGCGCCGCGTCCGCGCGGTTGCAATAACCAAATGCTTGTGCGATCGGGAAAAGAATGAGTCCCTTGAGCACCACGACGCCCAGCGCGAGGCCGAGCACGAGGTGCGGCGCGCGCAGGAACAGCCCGACGTCGACCGACATGCCCACCGCGATGAAAAACAGGCCGAGCAGCAATCCCTTGAACGGCTCGATGTCGAGCTCGAGCTCGTGCCGGTACTCGCTGTCGGCGAGCATCACCCCGGCGAGGAAGGCGCCGAGCGCCATCGAAAGCCCGACCCACTCCATCAGCGCCGCGGTGCCGAGCACTACCAGCAGCGAGAAGCCGACGAACACCTCGCGCAGCCTCGCCTCGGCGACGTAGCGCAGCACCGGGCGCACCAGCAGCCGCCCGGCGACGATGAGGAGCGCGATCATGCCGAGCGCCTTGGCAGCATCGCCCCAGTGCATCGTCTCGGCCTCGCCGCCGAGCACGCCGACCACGAGGAGCAGCGGGATCACCGCCAGGTCCTGGAACAGCAGCACGGCGAACGAGGCCTGGCCGCCCGGCGTCGGCAACAGGTTCTTCTCGGTCAGCGTGGCAAGGCCGATCGCGGTGGAGGACATCGCGAATCCCATCCCGGCGATCATGCCGACGGCGAGCGGCTGACCGAGCGCGACCGCGATTCCAGCGACCGCGGCGATCGTCGCCGCGACCTGCGCGCCGCCGAGGCCGAAGATCGAGCGCCGCAGCGCCCAGACGCGCTGCGCGTTGAGCTCCAGGCCGATGAGGAACAGCAGCAGCACGACGCCGAACTCTGAAAATTGCAGCAAGGTCTGCGGATCCGAGATGAGGCGCAGGCCCCAGGGGCCGATCGCAACTCCCGCGACCAGGTAGCCGAGCACCGAGCCGAGGCCGAGCCGCCTGCATAAGGGAACGGCGATTACGCCCGCGGCGAGGTAGACGAGGGCTTGCTGGAGAAAGCCGTGAGGTTCCATGGTTAGAATGTTCGAATGATAACGAAGCCCCTGGCGTGGACGCGAAGCCTGTAGAGGCCGACCAGTTTAAGGTCGGAATGCGCACGCTCGCCGGCGCCGTGAACATAATTACCAGTCAACAGGCCGGCCACCGCTATGGCATGACCGCCACCGCGGTGTGCTCGGCGACCGCCGATCCACCGACGGTGCTGGCGTGCCTCAACCGCCTTGCCACGACGCACGGCGCGGTGGCGAAGAGCAAGGTGTTCTGCGTCAACGTGCTGCGCGCGGAAGACTGGGAGCTGTCCACCACCTTCAGCGGCGCGCAGAGCGGCGAGGCGCGCTTCAAGTCGCGCGACTGGACGCGGCTTGCTACCGGCTCGCCGGTGCTGATCGACGCACTGGTGTCGTTCGATTGCCGCGTCGTGAAGAAGCTCGTGTATGGCACGCATACCATCTTCCTTGGCCAGGTCGAGCAGGTGCTGTTCGGCAAGAAAGGCAAGCCATTGCTCTACTCTGACGGCCAGTACGCCAAACTCGCCTCGCTCACCCTCGGCGAGCCGCTTCCGGAAGGTCTGGATTATTGGGGTTTCTAGAGCTCGACCGCCGCATCCGCGTGGTCGTGGCGGCCAATTTTCTGGCCGTCGCCGCGCGCATGAGCCTAGTCACCTTTCTCGGCATCTACTTCGTGCGCGTGGCGGGCATCAGCCTTGCCACCGTCGGCGTCGCGTTCCTCATCGAGAGCCTGCTGCGCGGCACGCTCGCGCCGATGTTCGGGGCGCTCTCCGACCGCATCGGCCGGCGCTGGCTGCTGCTCGCCGCGGCGTTGACCACCGCGGTCGTGCTGCCGTGCTTCCTGCTGGTGAGCGGGCCGGCATCGCTCTTCGCCTGGAGCACTGCCATGGGCATTGCCGGCGCGGTCAACATGCCGGTGGCGAGCGCATTGCTGCTCGACCTCGCGCCGCCCGAGCGGCGCCAGGCGGTGCTGGCGGTGAATTACACCGGCATGAGCGTCGCGTACACGCTCGGCGTGATGCCCGCGGGCTATGTCGCAGAACAGGGCTATGTCCTGTTGGGAGCCATTAGTTCCATCGGTTATCTGCTCGTGGCCGCGCTCTATGCGGTGGCATTGCGCGGCGCGCTTCCTTTGGAACGGGCCCGTACCGAAGCTCGACTCCTGACAGATATGCTGTCGGTTACGCGCGACCGCTTGTTTCTTGGCTTCGCGGCGCTCGCGTTCATCTTCCCGTTAGCGATGGGGCAGGTGGTGACCGTTTCGCCGCTGTTCGCGGCGGATGAGGGCCTGGGCGAGGGTTACATCGGTCTGGTGCTCGGCGGCAACAGCATCATCGTCGCGTTGCTCGCGGTTCCCGTTGCGACCCGGATGGAGGCCTCGGGGCCGTTTCGCCTGCTGGGTCTCGCGGCGTGCCTTGTTTCCGCCGCCTTCTGCTGCTACGCCATGCTTCCCGACGCGGCTGCCGCGCTGCTCCTCGGCACCGTGATCTTCAGCTTCGGCGAGCTGGTCTTCAGCTCGGCGGTGCCGGCCGCGGTAGCGCGGCTCGCGCCGCCTGGACGCAGAGGCGCCTACCAGGGCGGCTGGACTCTCATCGCCTCGCTCAGCATGGGCAGCGCGCTCTTTCTGAGCGGCCTGTTGCGCGATGCGATCGGCTGGCGCGGCGCATGGCTTACCTACGCCGTCCTGGCGCTCGCGTTGGCGGCCATGCTATTTGTGACTCGGGATCGCTTCCTGAAGGCTCAGAACGAGTAGGCGGCGAAAGCGCCGGCGCCCCAGCTCGGGCTGCCCTCGGCGACTCCCTTCAGGAGAAAAACCTGCGTCTTCCAGACCCGGTCGAGCTTGCGCGACCAGAAGGCGACGAGCTCGCGTTGCGGCGGCGTGAAAGGTGACAGGCGCTCGCGCGCGTCATAGCTCATTCCGGCAGCGCTGCGTTCGAGCAGCCGGTGGTTAGCGTCCACGGCATAGCTGAAGGCGTCCTCGCGCTGGATGAACGGCAAGCGCTCGGAGGTTGTGGAAATGTGCGGGTAAGGATCCTTGGCCTCGGACAGGATACTGCTATCGAGGCGCAGACTCAGCTTGGAATCGCCGTTCTCCGCGCCGAGCGCGAACTGGACGCAGGCGATCATGCAAAGAGCGGCAACGGATCTGGCGATGGTCTTGCGCACTGTCCCATGCTACGCGCGCGGTTTTTTTCTCCGCATCGAAAAAGTCACAGAGTACGGTTTCTTACAGGAGCAGGCACCCTACTCGGCAGTGAGGCTTTCTAGGAAAGCGACCAGGTCGTCGCTGTCGGCCTCGGACAGATGAAGCGGCCTGAGAATCTTCTCGCCGTCGGCGTGCAGCCGCTCCTCGTTGAGCTCGGAGTAATAGCGCACCACATCGCGCAGCGTCGCGAGGCTGCCGTTGTGCATGTAAGGGGCCGTACGCGCGACGTTGCGCAGCCCCGGGACGCGAAACTCGCCGAAGTTGCGCTGCTGGGCGTCGACGTGGCGCGTGCCGGTGGCGGTGGCGCGCGATGCGTCGTCGTTATAGCGGCCGAGCAGATTGTGCAGGCTCGCCTTCAGCCGCTGGATGCCGCCGTGCCGTCCCGGATCGACCCGGCCCGGCGCGACGAAGAACGGCACGCCGATGTCGGCGAACTCGCCGTTGGTGAACTGCGGCCCGAAATGGCACACGCTGCAGTTTCCCTTGCCGACGAAGATCCGCAGGCCGCGTTGCGCGGCCTGCGGATAGCGCGCGGCCACGGCAGGGTCGCCGCGCTCCAGCGCGTCGCGGAACTCGTCGAACGGCGTGCGGCCCGTGACGAGCGTTTCCTGGAACGCGGCCAGCGCTTTTCCAACATCGACGAGAAGCTCTTCATCGGCGGGAGGGGATCGCCCGAACGCGCTCCGGTACTCCTTTTCATAGATCGTTCTAACCACTTTTGCGACATGCGCGGCGCTGGATTTCATTTCCCTCGGATCGAGAAGCGGCCGGATGCTTTGCGCCCATAGGTTGTCCTGCGCGCCGTCCCAGCCGAACCAGCGGTTGAAGCGCGCGTTCAGCAGGCTCGGCGTATTTCGGTCCACCTGCTCGAGGCCGAAGGCGCGCGGGCGTGCGTCGTGGAAGCCGCGGAATGGCACGTGGCAGCTCGCGCACAGCACCGAGCCGGGGCCGGAGAGCCGCGGCTCGAAGAACAGGCGCTCGCCGAGCTTGATCGCCTCGGGCTTGCCGGAGACGCGGTTGCTCGGATCCGGGCGCCACGGCGGCGGCCAGGGGCCGTGGCGAAGAATTGCCTGCAATTCTGCAGGCTCGAACTGCAGCAGCTGCGAAAGCGAAATCGAGTGCGCCATGCGCTCGCCGTCGACCACGAAGACGATTTCCCACTTACCCGGCATGTGGAACATCAGGCCCTCGGCGCGCCAGCGGCCGGGCGCGAGCTGCTTCACTTGCGGCGCGTAGTTCATGCCGTGGCCGTGCTCCGGCATGGTTGCCTCCAGTTTGAGAGTCCGGGGCGCGGGGCTGCCGGCCTTCGCGCAAGCCGCGACTTCCACGGCGAAATGCCGCGCTACCTCAATAGCCTCTGGTCTGAAAGCGAGAACGTAGTGCGGCGATTCCAGGCGCGTGCCATCGAGTGGCGGCGTGCACTCCGGAATGATGAGATCCGGTGCCGCAGCATAGAGGCGCTGCTGCCCGTCGTCGCCGGCGCTCGAGACGAGGGCGCGCTTCACGCCCGCCTTGCGCAGGATCGCGATCACGTCCTGCACCGGAACGACGTCCCAGGCGTCGTGGCTGTAATGGAGGTGGGCATCGAAGATGGGCAGGGTCTGCGCTTTCGCCGTCAGCGCGAACGCGGCGAGGAGGGCTGCCATGAAGACCTTCATGGACGGAAGTGTAAAATGCCTTTTCAATCCGGAGGAGAGAAAAATGAAACGCTTCGTCGCGCTGCTATTCGCAGCGATGATTGCAGCTCCCGCGCCGGCCCAGGACAAGCCGCTCGTCGTCGGCGTCGACGGCACCTTCGCACCCCACGCCATGCCCAAGCTGGGCGGCGGGGTGGAAGGCTTCAACGTCGATCTGATCAACGCGATCGGCGCCAAGATGGGCCGCAAGGTCGAGATCTTCGCCGGGCAGTTCTCGGGCCTCATCCCGGCGATGAACGCCGGACAGCTCAGCTTCGTCGGCGCGCCGACCACCGTCACCCCGGAGCGCGCGCAGCAGCTGCTCTTCACCGAGGGCTATCTCAACACCTATTACGCGTTCGTCGTGCCGGTGAAGTCGCCCGACGTGAAATCGTTCGAGCAGCTGAAAGGCAAGACCATCTCCGTGAACCGCGGCTCGGCCTACGACAAGTGGTTGCAGGAAAACGCCGCCAAGTACGGGTTCAAGGCAGAGTCCTTCGGCACCAATGCCGACGCGGTGCAGGCACTGATCTCGGGCCGCGCCGACGTGCACATGTCGGGCAACACCGTGGCTGCGTATGCGGTGCTCAAGCAGAACGACCAGATCAAGCTCGCCTCGCTCAAGGTCGACGAGGGCCTCGTGTGGGGTGCGGCTTTCCGCAAGGACGACGCGCCGCTGCGCAACGCGGTCGAGGAGGCGCTCGAATGCCTGAAGCAGGAAGGCACCGTTGCGAAGCTCCACGAGAAGTGGTTCGGCTTCAAGCCTGCAGCCGGCGCCGCCGCCGTTACCGTGTACCCGGGCTACGGCGTACCCGGGCTGCCCGGCCACGACCCGAAGCCCCACCAGCCCAACTGCAAGTGATTCTCGATGTTTCAGCCCTTCATAAGTCGTTCAGCCATTTGGAGGTGCTGAAAGGGGTTGACCTCAAGGTCAATCCCCGCGAGCTGGTGTTCGTCATCGGCCCATCGGGCTCTGGCAAGTCGACGCTGCTGCGCTGCTGCAACCGGCTGGAAGAGCCGACCTCGGGCTCGATCAAGGTCGAAGGCGTCGACATCCTTGCGCCCGGCGTCGACATCAACGCCGTGCGCCGCCGCATCGGCATGGTGTTCCAGTCGTTCAACCTGTATCCGCATCTGGACGCGTTGGGGAATGTCACCCTCGCTCTGCAGCGAGTCCTGAAGAAATCCAGAACTGAAGCCAAAGACATCGGCTTGACAGCTCTGGAGCGGGTCGGCCTGGCCGAAAAGGCAAAGGCCTATCCCAACGAGCTCTCGGGCGGGCAGCAGCAGCGCGTGGCGATCGCGCGCGCTCTCGCGCTCGAGCCGGCGATCCTGATGTTCGACGAGCCGACCAGCGCGCTCGACCCCGAGCTGGTCGGCAGCGTGCTCAACGTGATGCGCGAGCTGCGCGAGTCGGGAATGACGATGGTGGTGGTGAGCCACGAGATGCGCTTCGCGCGCAGCGCCGCCGACCGCGTCATCTTCATGGACCAGGGCCATATCCTGGAGGAAGGACCGCCGCAGCGCATCTTCAACCATCCCGAGCACCCGCGCATTCGAGAATTCATCGCTTCCATCGAGCACTAGATGAGCCGCTTCGCCGACACGTTCCTCAACTGGGCCGTGATGGCGCAATACGCGCCCAAGATCGTCGAGGGGACGTGGGTAACCATCCAGCTCGCCCTTGCGATAGTGATCGCCGGAATCGCCTGCGGGCTGTTTCTTTCCGTATTAAGGGCATTTCGCTTCAGGGCGGTTAATTTTTTTATTGTTTTCTCGGTGGACGTGCTGCGCGCGCTGCCGCCGCTCGTCATCATCATCGCTTTCTACTTCGCGCTGCCCACGGTCGGCGTGCGCATGTCGGGCTGGGTCTCGACCTGGCTCGCGCTGGCGCTCGTGCTGATGGCGTTCTCGGAGGAGATTTTCTGGGCCGGGATCCTGGCGGTGCCGCGCGGCCAGTGGGAAGCGGCGCGCTCCACGGGCCTCAGCTTTCTGCAGACGCTGCGCGACGTCGTTCTGCCCCAGGCGGTGCGGCTCACCATCCCGCCGCTCACCAACAGGACGATAGCGATTACCAAGAATACGGCTCTAGGGGCAGTGGTGGCGGTCGGCGAGATCCTCTACCAGGCGCAGAGCGCGTATTCGTTCTCCTACAACCCGTCGCCGCTGCTGCTCGGCGCGGTGGCCTACCTGATCCTCTTCATCCCGGTGGTCTACTTCGGCCGCTGGATCGAGACGCGCTTCGCATGGAAGCGTTAATTCGCAGTTTTTTCAACTTCGACATCCTGGCGCAGGCGTGGCCGATTCTACTCGCCGGCTTCTGGATGACGGTGATGCTCGCGCTGGTCGTCGTGCCGCTCGGCCTCGCGGGCGGCCTCGCTGTGGCGCTCGCTTCCACGACGAAGAATTTCTTCGTTCGGGCGGTCGTCGTCGGCTACGTCGACTTCTTCCGCGCCTTTCCGCCGCTCGTGCTGCTGATGCTGGTCGCCTACGGCCTGCCGTTCCTCGACATCCGTCTCGGCGCGTTCGGCTCGGTGGCGCTCGCTTTTTTCCTGAATACCTCGAGCTACTACGGCGAGATCCTGCGCGCCGGCATCGAGTCGGTGCCGCGCGGCCAGCTCGAGGCGGCGCGCTCGACCGGCCTCTCGGCGCTGCAGACCATGACCTGGGTGGTGGTGCCGCAGGCGGTGCGCAACGTCGTCCCGGACCTGATCTCGAACACGCTGGAGGTGATCAAGCTCACTTCCATCGCGAGCGTGGTGGCGCTGCCCGAACTGCTGCACGCGGCGCGCGAGGCGCAGGCGCTGACCTACAACGCGACGCCGATCATCGCCGCAGGTATCATCTATCTCGTCTGCCTGTGGCCGCTGGTGCGGCTGCTTTCGCGCTTCGAGCATCGCCAGATCGCCTTGCATTGATGGACAAGATTCTCGTCATCAACCCCAATTCCAGCGAAAGCGTCACGCGCGGCATCGACGAGGCTTGCGCGCCGCTGCGCATGGCAGGCGGCCCGGCGATCGAATGCGTCACGCTGCAGGAAGGGCCGCCCGGCATCGAGACGCAGCAGCACGTCGACAGCGTGGTGCAGCCGTTACTGAATTTGGTGAGGGAGAAAGAAAGGCAATATGCTGCGTTCGTCATCGCCTGCTACAGCGATCCGGGGCTGCACTCGCTGCGCGAGGCGACGAAGAAGCCGGTGCTCGGCATTGCGGAATCCGGCATCCTGACTGCGCTCACGCTCGGGCAGAAATTCGGCGTCATCGCCATCCTGTGGCAGTCGATCCCGCGGCATCTGCGCTACATGGGCGCTTTGGGGGTCACGGGCAGATTGGCCGCAGAACTCCCGGTGGGCCTGCCGGTGGTGGAGCTCGCCGACGAGAAGAAGACTTCCGGCCGCATGATCGACGTCGGCAGGCAGCTGCGCGAGCAGGGCGCCGATGTGATCGTGATGGGCTGCGCCGGCATGGCGCGCTACAGGAAGCCTCTGCAGGACGCGGTCGGCATCCCGGTGGTCGAGCCGACTCAGGCGGCGGTGTCGATGGCCATCGGCAGAGTGCGCCTGGGCTGGGAAGCGGCTTGAACCCGGGCGTCACGCCGCCGCGCAGCCTCGGCGAGCTGTTTCTCGGATTCCTTTCGATCGGCGCGCGCTCGTTCGGCGGCGTGCTGCCCTGGGCGTACCAGGCGATGGTCGAAGAACGCCGCTGGCTGACGCATGCGGACTTCACCGAGACCATCGGCCTTTGCCAGGTGCTGCCCGGCCCGAACATCGGCAACGCCTCGATCGTGCTCGGCAAGCGCTGGTTCGGCCTGCGCGGCGCCATCGTCGCCTTTCTCGGCCTGTTTGCGCTGCCGTATTTCTGGGTGCTGGGGCTCGCGCTGCTTTACACGCAATGGGCGGATCACCCGCTCGTGACGGCGGTGGTGACGGGTGTCGGCGCCTCGGGAGCGGGGCTGTTCCTCGCCACGGCGGTCAAGCTCGGCCGTCCGATCGCAGGCAAGCCCGCCGCGATGGTGCTGATTGCCGGCTGCTTCCTCGCGATCGCGATCGCCCGCGTGTCGCTGCTCGTCGTGATGCCGGTCGCGGTGGCGCTCGGCATGTTCCTCGCCCGGAAGCGCCTGCTGTGATCCTGCTCGAGCTCGGGCTTTATTTCGCGTTGCTGTCGCTGCTCACCTTCGGCGGCGTGAGCTCGGTGATTCCCGAGATGCAGCGCTACGTCGTCGACGTCAAAGGCTGGACCACGGCAGCCGATTTCATGCAGCTGTTCGCCGTCGCGCAGGCTGCGCCCGGCCCCAACGTGCTGATCACGAGCCTGATCGGCTACCGGGTGGCGGGCTTCGCCGGCTCGATCGTCGCGCTGCTCGCGACCTGCGTCCCCGCCGGAGTGCTGGCGTGGTGCCTATCGGGGCTGTGGGATCGCTGGCGTGGCTCTCCCTGGCGCAGCGTCGTGCAGCGCGCGCTCGCGCCGCTCGTCGTCGGCCTCATCGCCGCCGGCGGCTACATCATCGCGACGCCCCACGCACCCGACTGGCGCCTGTGGCTGATCGCCGGCGGCACCGCGGCGGCGATGCTCGCCACGCGGCTGAATCCGCTCTGGATCCTTGCGGCGGGCGGCGTCGCCGGCGCCCTGCTGCTTTAGCTTTCGGCGTGCACGCCGGCGGCCTTCAGAACCTTCTCCCACTTCACCATCTCGGAGCGGATCAGCGCGTCGAACTCTTCGGGCCTGCTGCCGATGAGCTCGATTCCCTGACCCGAAAGGCGCGCCTTGACCTCGGGCTTGCGCACGATCTTGACGATCTCGGCGTGCAGCCTGGCGATGACGCTCTTCGGCGTCTTCGCCGGCGCGACGACGCCGTACCACGGCACGACCTCGTAGCCCGGCAGCCCGCTTTCGGCCACGGTCGGAACGCCTGGCGCGAGCGGTGAGCGCTGCGCTCCGGTGACGGCAAGCGCCTTGAGCTTGCCCGCCTGCACGTGCGGCAGGCCGGTGATGTTCGAGACGAACATGAGCGGCACGTGGCCGGATAGCGTGTCGGTCAAGGCGGGCGCCGTGCCCTTGTAATGCACGGCAGTGATGGCGGTGCCGCTCATCAGCTTGAACAGCTCGCCGGCGAGATGCGGCGCGCTGCCGGCATCCGATGCGGCATAGTCGAGCTTGCCCGGCTGTGATTTTGCGAGAGAGATCAGTTGCGCCACCGAACTGACCGGCAGCGACGGATGCGCGACCAGCAGCATCGTCTGCGCGCCGACCTGCGTCACCGGCGCGAAGTCCTTCAGCGTGTCGTAGGGCAGCTTTGCGACCAGCGTCGGATTGGTGGCGTGGGTAATGAATACGAAGGCGAGCATGTAGCCGTCGGGCGGCGCTTTCGCGACGGCGTCGGTCGCGATGACTGCGCTGGCGCCGGAGCGGTTCTCGACCACCACCGGCTGACCAAGAGCTTCCGAGAGATCGGGCGCGATGCTGCGCGCCACCGCGTCGGTCGGGCCGCCGGGCGGCACGCCCACCAGGAGCTTGATCGGCCTGACGGGATAGTTTTGCGCAACGGCAGTGCAAACCAAAAAAAACAGGGACAGACCCCATTTATTCATGGCAGCTCCGCGAGCTTCAGGTCCATCAGCCGGCGCGCCGCCAGAGGTGGCGCTGGCGCGAGGCGAGCAGCGGCACCGCCTCGGCGAGGTACTTCTTGAAGTGCACCGTCTGCTGGTGCGCCTCGAAGGCCTGCTCGTCGGTGTAGACCTCGTAGAGCATGACCTGGGTGCGATCGTGCGGATCGACCAGCACGTCGAACTGCTTGCAGCCGGGCTCCTTGCGCGCGTTCTGCGCGTTTTCCAGCACCTGCTTCATGAAGCGGTCGACGTTCTCCGGCTTGATGCGGAGCTGCACCTCGAGCACGAAACTCATTTGTTCTCCTCGTTGGCGGGGGTGACCTCGGCGCCGACGCGCTCGACGATCAGGCGGTAGTGCTCGGGGCGTCGGTGCGCGGCGAAGTTGAACATGGTCCGCTTGAGATTGGCGGCGAGGTCGATGTCGCAGTTGTAGACAATCACCTCGTCCTCCTCGGTCTGGCTCTTCACCGCGATCTCGCCGGTGGGCGCGACGATCAGCGAGTGCCCGAACATGCGGAAGCCGTCCTCGTAGCCGCACTTCGCGGTCTCGACGAGCCAGGTGGCGTTCTGGAACGCCATCGCCTGCGCCATGATCAGGTGGTGATGCACGCGCAGCGCCGGCGGCTCCGGGTAATGCAGGTTCTCGGTCGGGGTGTTGAAGCCGAGCGCGACGATCTCCGCGCCCTGCAGCGCGAGCACGCGGAACGCCTCGGGCCAGCGCCGGTCGTTGCAGATCAGCATGCCGGTGATCGTGTCCATGAAGCGCCAGACGCGAAAGCCGAGGTCGCCGACTTCGAAGTACTTCTTCTCGAGATGCTGGAAGGCGGCCTTCGGTTTGTGCTCGGCGTGGCCCGGCAGATGGACCTTGCGGTACGTGCCGATCTTCGAGCCGTCGGGCCCCACCAGGATCGCGGCATTGAAGCGGTGGCCCTCCGGTGTCAGCTCCGCATAGCCGATATAGAAGCCGATCCCCAGCTTCTGCGCTTCGATGAACAGCGGTCTGGTCTCGGCCGAGGGCATTTCGCGCTCGAAGTATTTGCGGTCGACTTCGGCCTGATCCTCGATCCACCAGCGCGGAAAAAAAGTGGTGAAGGCGAGCTCGGGAAAGACGACGAACTTGGCTCCCATGCTGTGCGCTTCTCTCAACAACGCAACCAGTCTTTTCACTGCAGAGCTTCTGGTATCCGCTCGATGGAGCGGCCCCATCTGCGCGGCGGCGATCTTGAGGTGTCGGCTCATAGCTGCAATGGCGCGTTCCAGGTTTTGAGTTGCGCAATCTCCGGCACGTCGCGGCCGAGCGGCTCGAGCGCGGCCGAGGGCGCGCGCTCCAGAAACCGCCCGCGGCCCGGCACGGCGGCGAGCTTGCCGTCCTGGACGATAACCTCGCCGCGCGAGAGCACGGTGACCGGCCAGCCGGTCAGCACGCGCCCTTTATAAGGCGTGTAGCCGGTGCGGTCGTGGGTCGTTTCGACAGTCACTTTCCTTTCCGGGTCCCAGATCGCGATGTCGGCATCGGAGCCGACGGCGACGGTTCCCTTCCTCGGATACAGGCCGTAGGTCTGCGCGTGGCGCGTCGAGGTCAGGTTCACGAACTCCTCAAGTGTTATGCGGTTTTTCCCGTAAGTGAAAAGGAGCGGCAGGCGCAGCTCCAATCCCGGCACGCCGTTGGCCATCTCCTTGAAAGTGGTCTTCTCGCCCTTGGGCAGCTTGTCCTCCATGCCGTAGGGCGCATGGTCGGAGGAGTAAACGTGCAGCGTGCCGTCCTTCAGGCCGCGCCAGCAGGCTTCCTGCGCTGCGGCGTCGCGCGGCGGTGGGCTGCAGCAGAACATCGCGCCCTGCAGGCCGATATCGATGTCCTTCGCAGTGAGAAACAGGTATTGCGGACAGGTTTCGCCAAACACCTTCAATCCTCTGGCGCGGGCTTGCCTGATCGCTTCGATCCCGTCCGGGGTGGAGACGTGCACGATGAGGATCGGGCAGTCGACGAGCTCGGCGAGCTTGACCACGCGCTCGATCGCCTCGGCTTCCGCGCCGCGCGTGTGGCAGATGGCGTGGTAGCGGGGCAGGGTATTGCCCTGTTTCACCATGCGGCCCGCGAGCCACGAGATCATGCCGTGGTTCTCGGCATGCACCATGACGAGCGCGCCGTTCTTGCGCGCCGCGGCCATCACGTCGAGGATCTGCTCATCCGTCAGTCGCGTGCGTTCGTACGTCATGAAGATCTTGAAGGAGCGCACACCCGAGCGGATCGCCGCCGGCAGATCCCGCTGCAGCGTGCGCTCGTCGGGATTGGCGATGATGAGATGAAAGCCGTAGTCGATCACCGCCTTCGCGCGTGCCCGCTCGTGATAATCTGCCAGCACCTCCGCGAGCAGGTCTCCGCGATGCTGCGCGCAGAATGGAATCACGGTCGTCGTGCCGCCGTGCGCCGCCGACACCGTCGCGCTATAGAAATCATCCGCCGTCATCACCCCCATCGAGGAGAGCTGCTCGATGTGGCAATGGCTGTCGACCCCGCCGGGAAGCACCAGCTTTCCCGCTGCATCAATGGTTTTTTTTCCACTGAGACCCAGCTTCAGCTCGACGATCCTGTCGCCCTCGATGCCGACGTCGGCGCGAAAAGTTTTTTCCGCCGTGACCACCGTTCCGCCGCGGATGACGAGATCGAGGGTCATGCTGTCATGCAGGGACGACTTGCCCGGAGGCCTTGCCTTCCAGCGTCTTGACGTACGCCTGCGACAACCGCGCTTCCGATCGTGCCGGTAGCGCCAACGACGACGATTCTCTTGGGCGGCATGCCTTCTCCATAGGGAATTGAGAGCGGCGGGAACAGCGATTTTGCTATAATTCTCGCCCTTCGCGCCCGTAGCTCAGATGGATAGAGTACCTGGCTACGAACCAGGGGGTCGTGGGTTCAAATCCTGCCGGGCGCGCCAGACAAATGAAGGGGTTGCGATCATGCAGCCCCTTTTTCATTTCCGGCGCGTAGCCCAATCGTAGCCACGCCCTCTGATGCAACCAGCCTCAAGCTCGACACGCGGTCCACGTAGTCCGTGAGATGCGCAGTCGATAGATGCGCGTACTTGCGCACCATCTCCACGCACTCCCAGCCGCCGAGCTCCTGCAGCACATGCAACGGCGTTCCGGCCTGCACATGCCAGCTCGCCCAGGTATGCCGCAGGTCGTGCCATCGGAAATTCTCGATCCCGACCCGTTGCAACGCCAGCCGCCAGGCTTTCGTATTCACCTGACGCACCGGCTTCCCTCGGAAGCTAAACACGTGCGTTGAGTGTTTGCCGACCTGCTCCCGTATCACCACCACGGCAGCCGCACTCAACGGAACCGCAATCGCCTTTCTCGCCTTCGCCTGGTCCGGATGAATCCACGCGGTACGCCGCGCAAGGTCCACCTGAGACCATTCAAGGCCGGTCACATTGGAACGCCGCAATCCGGTTTCCAACGAGAACCGCACCATCGCTGCCAGATGCTCAGGCAAAGTCGCGATGAGCCGGTCGGCTTCCTCCCGAGTGAGCCACCGAACGCGCCGACTAGGTTCCGGCAGCATCCGCACACGCGGAACTCGATCCAACCACTCCCACTCATTCGCGGCCCTACGCAGCACCGCCCGGACTACCTCCATCGTTCGGTTGACGGTACTATTTGCCGCACCGCTCGCCTGACGCTCCAAGAAAATCCGGTCCAGCACATCGCGGTTGATGCTTCCCAGCTCGACGCCGCACAGGTACTTATCAACCCAACGCAAATGCGCCTTATCGTCGGACTGTGAAGCCTTGTGCGTCGTTTCCGCCAAGTAGCGGACAACCGCTTCATTCCAGGATCGGCGAGGCTTAATTCCCAACCTCTCCTGATCCCACAACGAGGCCTTCAGCTTGTCGTGGTACTCCCGCGCTTTTGCTTTGTCGGCAGTCCCAGTACTTTGCTGTATTCGCCTTCCGTTGTGGCCGAGCTTGACCCACCAATTCGGTGAGTCCTGACGTTTGAAGAGTGACATACAGACCTCCGTAGAGTCACCCTGCAACGCCCGCCGCGGGCATTTTGAACGGATGTACTCGATCAGGTCAACGCGAATGAATACCCAAGCCCTGCCGATCTTTGCCGCCCCCGGAATCTCGCCGGCGCGCGCCTTGTCCTGTAGCGTCACCGGGTGAATGTTCAGCAGCGCCGCCGCTTGTTGCAAACTGAGCGTGTCCACGGCCTCAGAGCCTCCGCAACTCGTTGTCGATCCACACGAGCGTGACACCGTAGGCTTCGCAACTCCGCGACCGTACCAATGCCTCCCACGACTGCCGGAAGCCCAACCACAGATACTGATTAAAGGCTCGGGTGAACTCCTCGGTACTCAACCCTTGACTGAGCCGATTACCGAATTCGTAACGCTCGGGAAGACCCTTAATGACACGCAGCAGCTGCGCACGGCGGGCATCGAGAAGACGCGCGTTGTAACGCCTTCCAACCTGATCCGCTCATTTGCGTCCATCTTCCTCGAGGATCCACACCGGACCACTCGAAGCTATCGCGCACTCTTGGAACGTGTGGGTACCACAATTTTCGCGCCCAACGATCGTCTCGAACCGTACTACGTCGCCGCCTTTGCGCTGTACCGCCTGGAGTATCTATTTCGAAACCAGATACTTGACAGCAAGTTCAAGCCCGCACGGTTTCAAATTCTTCTCGCCTTGCGCCTACTACTCGCGGATAGCACGTTGCCGCGTATGAATTCCCACGACATGGAGAAATACTGTATCCCGCTTATGGAAACCTTGTGGGATGCAGACAGATCGGAGAAAGCGTTTCAGGCAGCGGCGGCGGCTGTTGAAGATGTTTCCAGCGGAAAATTTGATTCTGACCTTCTTCGCACCCAGCCATTTACTGAAAAGCTTCGCGCATATTGCGACAAGACACGCCCTAAGCCGAAGCCGCAAACTAAGGCTAAGGGCAAGAAATAAGCCCTTGTGAGCCGCGTTCCGCTGTAGCAATTCACCCATGCAGATATCCCCTGAATGGAAATTGAGGCTTGTTGCGCTAGGCCTCAACGCTGCTTTTGTCCTCGCTCCGGTGATTGTTGGAATTGGTTTGTATTGGTATTGCCAGTCATACGAATCAGCGTGCAAAACCCAACGTGAACACGAGGAGGAGAGAAGAGCGCAAACAAACAGGTCTGATAGAGATGTGTATGTTCTCGATGTCTCTAATCACTCGTACGGCCGGATAGCCGAGAGTAACTCTATAAAGAGCGAACAGTCGCCTACCTGTTCCTTGCCCTGCCAAATCGTAAAGGAGACCCAGCGGGATGCCGTAGCCTTCTTTACCGGCGTTCTTGCCTACTTCGTCTATCTACAAATCATCTGGATGACCAGGCAGGAGCGGGTTTTACAAGCCAGTGTTAGGGCTGCGGAGAAGTCCGCGAGAGCTGCGGAGCAAAGCGCGCAAGTTGCCGTTAAAGCCCTTACTGATTTGGAGAGGCCTTGGATTTTTTTCGAGGCAACTCACGTCCAGCGACGAGAACACCCAGGGGAGCCAATGATCCCGAATAACTTCTTTATTAGCTTCGTGTGCAGAAACGTTGGCCGCGCTCCGGCCATCATAGAGGCGTGTTTCGCAAAAATTCAGAACATCACCACTCTTCCAGAAATCCCCGATTATTCTGCGCCAATCATTCCCCTTCGCTGTCCTGCAACCGTCGCCACCAACGTAGACTTTGAGACAAGTGCGTTTGGACCAGCTCCGCAACCTGGGATAGATCCCAATAGCGCAATCCGCTATGTCGTCTATGGAAAGATGACGTACAAGGAATTGAACGGCACAGTGCATCACACGGGCTTTGCTGTAGAAGTTTCCCCGCACATGGCTGCCGCGAGCGCCTATTCCAGCAACGCTTACGACTATTACGACTAGGCCGAGCGCCGCACCAAGCTTGTCGCGCGTGTAGCCAAAATGTAGCTCCGCATCACTTGAAGGCGTTCTCTTCAGGCTTCGTAGGACTGCATTTCAAGATGGCGGGCGCTGCAGGTTGTTGATTTAACGAGCAGCAGTTTTCATCTTTGCACCTACGAACCCGGGCGCACACTGCCTCAGTGGCGCGCAGTACGCCGCGCCTATTCAGTGCTTTAGCAATTCCTGCCGCCCACCAGAGTATTCACGATGTAGCCATTTCGTACCTACGACCGCTTTCGGCCATAAGCGGACATTGGTCAGGGTTGAGATTTCCGGTTGTATCAGCGATGCATCATGCCAGCCCCTATGCCGTTTACCACTACAACAACAGCCCCACCGATTACGATGAGGATGATGAGAGCAGGAATAGTGGCAAAGGCCCACTTAACCATGAATCCAACCATGGACCAGAACCGCATTTGAACATCGACAACGACAACCTCTTGCCTCTCTGATTGATTCATAGAACCCCCTTTATGGTTCCCCGTAGTACTTCCGATATCGTCAACTATGGAACGTCCGCGTTGGGTCGATAGCCGCCTTTGAGTGTAGCCAAATCGTAGCTTGGCAGGCTTGGGGCCAACCGCTTTGACGCTGTTTCTGGCTACATTCGAAGATGGCGGGCGCTGCAGGTTGTTGATTTAACCAGCCGCAGTTTTCACTTTGGCCCCTACGAACCCGGGCGCGCACGACCTCAGTGGCGCCTCATACGCCACGCCTATTCAGTGTCTTAGCAAAACTGCCGCCCACCAAGAGTATTCACGATGTAGCCATTTCGTAGCTCCGTCCGCTTTCGGCCAGGAGCGGTCACTCGCATAATATTCCACCCCGTCCCTATCGTTGAGCTTTCGTGCAACACTCTGCTCGAGCTTGGCCTCGGCTTTGCAACCAAGAAGGAGACGCCCATGAGACTCCGAGCAGTGTTTTGCAGCGCCGCCGCAGCTGTCTTCATGTTCGCGGTGAATTGTTCTTGCCTGGCCGCGAGCCCCGACGCCGCAGAAGCTAAGGCCCTTCTCGACAAAGCGGTGGCTTACTTTGATAGCAACGGAGTGGCACGAGCATTCTGCGCATTCAACGACGCCAATGGCGCCTTCCACAAGGGTCCGCTCTATGTATTTGCCATCAACATGGACGGAGTCTACTTTGCCCACAGTGCAGCCCCGACCCTCATAGGAACATCGTTGCGCGACACGAGAGATGCCACTGGCCAGCCCATTGGAAACCTGGTCATGGAGGCAGTCGCAACTCAGCAGAGTGCTCCGGTGGAATACATGTGGCTCAATTACGAGACCAATAAGGTTGAAAGGAAACATACCTTTCTGAAGAGAGTGGAAAACTTCGTTCTCGGTGTGGGTTATTACACGCGGTAACATCCGGGCGACCGGGTGGTTTTCCGCCTCGCGGGCGGATACCACTTTCTTTCTCATTGTGCGGTCCAGCCGCCGTCGATGCTGAGCGTCGTGCGCCGAATCTGGTCCGCGGCGCTCGAGCAGATATTTGCCATAAGGCCGCTTGCATCCGCCTTGCAGCCACAATGAATCATTGTGACGAGAAGCACCGTTCACCGAACCGAAATATGCCGGAGCCACTCACTTTTCGCGGCACGGACGCGAAGGAATTTCCCGTCGTTTGATGTCCGTGTCCGATCTCCAGGCTCCTGCCAGCAATGTCCGCTTCGGGTCGATAGCAGCCGTTCACTGTAGCCAAATCGTACCTTCGCAGGCCTTCTGCAAACTGCTTTAACGCTGTTTCTGGCTACGTTGGAAGCTGGCGGGCGCTGCAGGTTATTGATTTAACGAGCCGTCGTTTTCACTTTGGCCCCTACGAACCAGGGGGTCGTGGGTTCAAATCCTGCCGGGCGCGCCAGATAATCAAGCCTCTGCTTCATGCAGGGGCTGTTCGCCTCTGGCGTGCCGCAAATATGCTTCGTTTCCTTCGTGATGCAAGTGTGCAAAGCTGTGCTATGCATACGTCACTTCTGCGTGTCTTTGTCGCGCTTTTTTTACCGCTGGCTACGAGCCTGGCGCTTGCGCAGGCGTGGCCGTCGAAGCCGATTCGATGGATCGTGCCTTTTCCGGCGGGCGGCTCGACCGACATTGCGACGCGCCCGGTAGCCGAGCGGCTCAGACAGGTGTTTGGCCAGGCCGGTATCGTCGAAAACCGGACCGGCGCGGCGGGCAATATCGGCATGGAGTACGTCGCCAAGAGTGCACCGGACGGCTACACGATACTCGTAGGCACCGATGGAATGACAACCGCGCCGCATCTGTATTCCAACCTCGGTTTCGATCCGCGCAAGGATTTCCTGCCGGTAACGCAGCTCTCGCGCCAACCGGTGCTGCTCGCGGCGCATCCGTCGCTCGGGGTCGGTTCCGTCGCGGAGCTGGTAGCGCTTGCGAAACGGAAACCCGGCATCGCTTATGCAACCTCCGGAGCGGGGAGTCCACAGCATATCGTCGCCGAATGGTTCGCCAGTATCGCGGGGATTGCGCTTACACATGTGCCATACAAGGGAGGCGGGCAGGCGATTACCGATTTGCTGGGAGGGCAGGTGCAGCTTGCCTCGCTCGGCTCCTCCCCTCTGATTCCGCACTACAGGGCGGGCAAGGTAAAGTTGCTCGCGCAAAGCACGCGCGTGCGCGTTTCCGGCCTGGAACAGGTGCCTACGTACGAGCAGGCCGGCATCAAAAACCTCGTCGTGGAGCAGTGGCTCGGGGTATTCCTGCCTGCCGGAACGCCAAAGGAAATTCTGACGCGTCTCAATGTGGAGATCGTCAAAGCGCTCTCCGACCCGGCGATCCGCGCGAATTATCTCCAGGCGGCGCTCGAGCCGGTCGGAAACACGCCCGAGCAATTCACGAAAGTGGTGCGCGACGACTATGAGAGATACGGCCTGCTGCTGCGCGATTTGAAGATCAAGATCGATTGAGCGCGCGATGCCGGGAAATTCCCAGCCGCCGAACATCGTCCTGATCCTTGCCGACAATCTCGGCTGGGGTGAGCTGGGCTGCTACGGCGGGGGAATGCTGCGCGGGGCGCCGACGCCGCGTATCGATAAGCTCGCCTCGGAGGGGCTGCGATTCCTCAATTTCAATGTGGAAAGCGATTGCGTGCCCACTCGCTCTGCGTTGATGACCGGCCGCCATCCGATCCGCACCGGAGCGCTTCAATCGATACCGGCAGGGCTGCCGCAAGGAATCATCCCTTGGGAAGTCACGATCGCGCAGCTCCTATCCGCTCGCGGCTATGCCACTGCCATTTACGGCAAATGGCACCTTGGAGACAGGGAAGGCCGGTTCCCAAAGGACCGCGGCTTCGATGAGTGGTACGGTATTCCGCGCACGACCAACGAGACGATGTTTGCCAGCTCGGTGGGATTCGATCCCTCCGTAGTCGAACAGCCGTATGTGATGGAGGGCCGTGTGGGCAATCGGGCGCGCAATGTGGAACCTTACGACCTTGAAATGCGCCGCCGGATCGACGCGGAGCTTACGCGGCGAACAAACGAGTTCATGCGCCGGCAAGTGCACGCCAAGCGGCCCTTCTTCGCCTACGTGCCGCTCACGCAACTGCATTTCCCGACACTGCCGCATCGGGACTTCGAAGGCAAGACGGGCGCGGGCGACTTCGCGGACTCGATGGCCGAAATGGATCACCGGGTCGGCCAGATCCTGGAAGAAATCGAGGCGCTGGCAATCACCGATGGCACCGTCGTGCTTTTCGGGAGCGACAACGGGCCGGAATTCCGGCGGCCGTGGCGCGGCACTGCCGGGCCCTGGACGGGCACGTACCACACCGCAATGGAAGGCTCGTTACGCGTTCCGTTCCTGCTGCGCTGGCCCGGCAATGTGCGAGCTGCCCAAGTTACCAACGACATCGTCCATGTTGTGGACCTGTACCCGACGCTGGCGCGAATCGCCGGGGCCACGCTTCCGACGGACAGAGCGATCGACGGCGTCGACCAGCTTGATTTCTTTCTTGGGCATCAGGAGCACTCAAACCGCGAAGGGTTTGTGTACTACATAAAAAACGAGCTTCGCGCGGTTAAATGGCGCAACTGGAAAATGCACTTCGTTTGGGAGGTCGAGCCGAACGCCGGACCGAATAGGCTTGAAACCCCCTATATCTTCAACCTCATCCGGGATCCGAAAGAAGAGACGAACGTAGCGACGGAAGAAAATTGGGTGCGTGGCCCAATGCTACGGATGCTCGCGGAATTCCAGCAAAGCCTTAAGACGCACCCACCAATACCTTCTGGTGCCCCGGACGAATACAAGGTCGGCTAAATGCGACTCGTGCAGATTGAGTGTGCCTGAATTGTGCCTTGATGTTACTGAGTAGCGAATCGGCAAGCGCTGCAAGTCGCTGATTTGCAATCACCACCATGACCTGCCGAACGCCTACGAACCAGGGGGTCGTGGGTTCAAATCCTGCCGGGCGCGCCAGACAATCCAAGGACTTGCAGCGATGCAGGTCCTTTTCTTTTCCACGGTTCTACGCCGGTTCTACGATTCAAGAGATTTCGGGTAGGCTGAAGAAGCTGTGCTGTGGCTAAGGGTCGTTAGTAGTCCCACACGGTCCTTACCTTCCGCATCCTTAAGAATCTTTTTGAAGTGCTTGTGAATAAGATGTTCAGCGCGTAGCAGCTCTTCCAATTGCGCCGTAATGCGTTTCAAGCCCCTTTAAAGTATTTCGCTTACTGGCCAAGTCCGCTGAAGTGCCTATTTATGATCGTAGGCTTTGCCGACCTGTGGTCAAGATAATGTTCTGCGCGTAACACCCTCACGAGCTTGCCTACATTGAGTCGCTCACCCCCCGAAATGCTGGACGTTGTAACAATGAATTCTCGGACTTAGAGCGCCGACAACAGGGTCCAATTGGGAAGCGGTTCACCGGGTGCGAGGTTTGAAACCCACACCGGCTGATCGCCGCCCTGACGGGGGGAGGGGCAAGGGGGAGGGCGCGTAAGAATGCAAAAGTGCAAGAACTAGTAAGTAGGATAGTTTTTGCATTGCAACCCCTTCAGCTTGTTCGGTAGTGTCCTAATTCGATGACAACGGCACGGGAGTTGCTTCGAGTGACCACTATGGAGCCAGACGCTCCATTAGAGGTTATCAGAGGCTTTCAAACGCTCAGTGAGTACGAATGCGGTCGTGCGCAGATCGCAATCGAATGGGTCGCCAGATCCGCCAAGCCAATCGTAGAAATAGGCGGCCGGGTCATCTCCGAGTGCGATATAGGAAAGCTCGCTGATGATCTAGACCGGTGCATCACGTTGAGCGGCGAGTTAGTCCAAGCCTTCATCATTCAAGACAAAGTACCGGACTATTGCTGCTACGGATTTTTTCGTCATCCGTGGGTGATCAACGCGCTGCTTTGCGCATGGGGAGTCCGGCCGCTAGACGCGGACCCCGATGATTCCCTCTGGCTACAAGGCTTGGTATTCGGCTACAGCCCTGATGCGATCCAGCAATTTATTTCGTCTGCGCAGCGCGCACGAGAATCCAAGTCGCCGCCGAGCCCTTGCAGTGCACCCTACCGCCACCGCAAGGTGGAAATGTATGGCCCCGCGGTATTGAGCGCTCTAAGCCGCAGCAATTCGAGCGATAGATGCCGGAAGTCTGACTAGACTCGCCGGTTGAAGGCATGATCGGATTTCCTCGTACGATTCGCCGCAGGGCTTCTATTAGTGCTTTGCTCTTATGCCCTCCGTTGAACATGGCGCATGATGGCCCTCTACGCAGGTTTGCTCGGCGCGCTGGCGCGCACTGAACTATTTCTTTTCTTATGCGAGCGAGCACGCTGTGTGCGCTTGATATTGCGGCTAGCCTGTTATTTGCCCCGATTTGCCCACGCTGCTTTTGCAGCGCGCCTTGCAGCTATTTGTTCTCGGAACCGGCCGCATCCTCCGCCCAGTGCAGCTTTCGGTAGTCGAAGCCGTGCACCAGGGTCGGCTTGACGATCGCGAAGTACGGCGAGATGTCGAAGTCGCGCGGCGCGTACAGGCTGTAGTGGCGGATGCGCCACAGCTCCTCTTGCGCATCGGCTGCGTGCTCCTTGGCCGCGGGCGTGCTGGTCTGCGGCGGCACGTACACGGGCAGGATCGGGTAGCGCACCGAGCCGTAGGCCTGCGCGATCAGCGTCGAGCAGATGGCGCGCGTCGGGTCGCCGCTGCCGAGCGCGAGCATCCTGCGGCGCCAGCGCGAAGGCACGGGCGGCGTGGGCAGCAGGTACCTCGCGAGGTCGAACACGTTTTTCAGGTCGTAGCGCTCGCCGATGCGCGATACCACGAACTCGATCACCTTGCGCAGATCCGCCGCGGAGATTCCCACCGGCCGGCAGATGCGCGTGTGCAGGCCCGCGTAGTGGGAAAGCGGCATCGCGCGCACCCCCGCGCGCATGTCCGCCTCGATGAGCACCTTCGGCTCCTCGCCGGGCGGCGGCGCGCCGAGCGCGTCGCCCACGTAGAGCGCCGCGTGCGACCAGGTGGACTGCGTGAGGTACTTGATCGCGACGCTGATGCGCGTGTTGCCCTCGATTAGCACGACGTCGCCGGGCTCGAGCGCCCCGGCGAGCTTCTCCGGCGGCGAAGTGGCGACCTGCGCGCCCTGCGGCAGCGGCGTAGAGAGATACTTGGCGAGCGCGCGTCCCAGCCAGGCAAGCAGTGTGTCCATCGTGCTAACCTCCTAGATCGAGTAGCCTCCGGCTCGCGTCGAGCTTCGCGCATTCGGTGCAGCCCGGCCGCGGCGCAGTCTAACAATATAGTTACACGCCATGACGACCCTGCGCACGCCGGACCTGGAAGCCGCGGTGGATGCGATCCTCTCGCGCGCTGGGGAGCGCGTGGTCTGCGGCACGCCGCTCGGACTGGGCAAGCCGGTACCGCTGCTCAACGCGCTATACGCCCGCGTCAAAGCGCAGACGCGGCTACGGCTGTCGATCATCACCGCGCTTTCCCTCGAAGTGCCGCGCGCCGCGAGTGAGCTCGAGCGACGCTTTCTCGAGCCCTACGTACGCCGCGCCTTCGCCGGAGTACCCGAGCTCGACTACATGCGTGACCTGCGCGCGGGCGGCCTACCCGCGAACGTCGAGCTAAGCGAGTTCTACTTCCGGCCGGGCGCGATGCTCGGCGTGCCGGCTGCGCAGCAAAGCTACATCAGCAGCAACTACACCCACGTAGCGCGCGACATGCATGCGCGTGGCGTCAATGCAGTGCTCGTCATGGTCGCCGAGCGCGGCGGCCGCTACAGCCTGAGCTGCAATCCAGACCTCACGCTCGACGTGGTGCGGGCGATGCGCGCCGGCACATCGGGTGAGCGGCAAGCCGCCCGGCCTTGCGTCGTCGCCGGCCTGGTCAACCGTAACCTCCCTTTCATGCTGCACGATGCCGAGGTCGGCGAGGACTACTTCGACGTGCTGGTGGACGCGCCGCGCTGGGAGCACCCGCTCTTCGGTGTGCCGAACCCCGCGGCCGAGCCCGTCGATCACGCGATCGGCATCCATGCCGCGGCGCTGGTGAAGGATGGCGGCACGCTGCAGCTGGGCATCGGCTCGCTCGGGGACGCGGTCGCGCACTGGCTGCGTCTGCGCCACACCGACCCGGGATCTTTCGCGGCGGCGCTGGAGACGCTCGACCTCGACCGGCATGCGCTCGTCGACCACGAGGGCGGGCGCGGGCGTTTCGGCGAAGGACTGTTCGCCTCGAGCGAGATGTTCACCTGGGGCCTGATGACGCTTTATCGCGCGGGCGTGATCCGGCGCAGGGCTAACGGCGTGGACGGCCCGCTGCTGCAAGGCGCGTTCTTTCTCGGGCCAAGCGAGTTCTATCGAGCGCTGCACGAGCTGCCCGAGGACGAGCGCCGGCTGATCGAAATGACCTCGGTATCGCGCATCAACGACCTGTACGGCGAGGAATCGCTCGACCGGCGGCAGCGACGCGACGCGCGCTTCATCAACATCTGCATGAAGGCGACCCTCTTCGGAGCGGCGGTTTCGGACGGCCTCGAGGACGGCCGGGTGGTGAGCGGCGTCGGCGGCCAGTACAACTTCGTCGCCATGGCACACGAACTGGAGGGCGCACGCTCGATCCTGCTGCTGCGCGCGACCCGCGAATCCGGCGGTCGCGCGGAGTCGAACATCGTGTTCAACTACGGCCACGAAACCATCCCCCGGCACCTCCGCGACGTGGTCGTCACGCAGTACGGCATCGCCGATCTGCGGGGTCGCACTGACGCCGAGGTGGCGGCGGCGTTGATCGCGATCGCCGACCGTCGCTTTCAGAGCGGGCTCGCGGAGCGCGCCAAGGCTGTCGGCAAGCTGCCGCGCGACTGGCGCGTGCCGGAGCATGCGCTCGGCAATACTGAGGAGCGACTCGCCGCGAGCCTTGCCCCGCTCGCGCAGCGTGGCCTGCTCCCAATGTTTCCGCTCGGCACCGACTTCGACGCCAACGAGCAGCGCCTCGTGCCTGCGCTACTCTGGCTGGTGAAGAATGCCTCGGGCTGGCGCAACGGTCTCGCGCTCGCCGGCGCCCTGATAGGGGCGCGGCCGCAGCCGCAGGACGTGCCGGCGCTCGCCCGCATGGGGCTTGCCAAGCCGCGTGGAATACGCGAGCGGCTGCTGCGCCGAGTCGTGGCGCTGGCATTGTCAAAATTGAGGCCCATTGCCATGAAAAGCCAGATGCAAAATCCATTCGCCCTGTTCTTGACTGCGTTCGCCGCCGCGTTGCTTGTCTGCGGTGCGGAAACAATCTCCGCCGCCGAAGAAGACTTCACCGCTCTGGTCAAACGACTCCGGCAGCAGAAACCGGCGTTCGCCAAACGCCATCGGGAGTTGCTCGCGGAACGCTATGACCTTGCCGACCGCACCGCCCAGGGCGTTACGATGTCCCGCGGCAAGCCAGTGCAGGAGGGCGTGCGCGTGCGGCTACCCAAGGACATGACGTGGGAGAAGCTCGCCGCCATGTCGCCGGAGGAAACCAAGGAAAAGCAGCTCTGGCCGGCCGGCTTTCTTCCGTTGCCGCATCCCCACCACGAAGCGGGCGGAATGATCTTCCCCAAATTCCTCATCGAGGAAACGAAGAAGCAGACCGACCGGGATCTGACTCGCTTCGACCTCGACTTCGACTTGCCGGATCATTTCCTGCCCGAGTTCCCGGCACCGATCTATCTGACGACGCGGCCGGATCTGGGCGACGCCTCGCAAGGCAAACTGGTGACGCTCAGCAACTTCAATGAATTGTTCAAAGACATCCTCAATCCCAAGCAACTCGAAGGATTGCGGTTGCTGGTCACGCCGTTTCCCCAGCAGCAGTTCAACGCCACCGAAGAGCGCCGCAGCTTGAAGGCCCATCAGGGCGTTGCCTGCTTCGACTGTCACTCCAACGGCCATACGAACGCCTCCACCCACACGGCCGGCGACGCTCGGCCCAACGAGCATCGCCATCGGATCGACACGCCATCGCTGCGGGGCGTGAACGTTCAGCGCCTGTTCGGTTCGCAACGGGCGCTCAAGTCCGTGGAGGACTTCACCGAGTTTGAGCAGCGAGGCGCCTACTTCGACGGCATCCCGGCCGACGCGACGCGTAAAGGCACCAACGTTCTCGAACGCGGCAGCCAGGTGCATTTCATGGCGGAGTTTCAGGCGCTGCTCGACTTTCCGCCCGCGCCGAAGCTCAACGTCTTCGGCAAGCTCAATCCCGCCAAAGCCAGCGAGAGCGAGATGCGCGGCCAGGAAATCTTCTTCGGGAAGGGCCAGTGCGCGACCTGCCACACGCCGCCGTACTACACCGACAACCTCATGCACAACTTGAAGGTGGAGCGATTCTTCAAGGAGGTCACGATTAACGGTCGCAAGGCGTCGGCCGACGGCCCGATCAAGACCTTCCCGCTTCGCGGCATCAAAGACTCGCCGCCGTACCTGCACGACGACCGTTTGCTGACGCTGGAGGACACGGTGGAGTTTTTCAACCTCGTCCTGGAATTAAAGCTGAGTGCCCAAGAGAAGAAGGATCTGCTGACTTTCCTCCGGGTGCTGTAGGCTCCGGACGTGGGTTCAAATTCCTGCCGGGCGCGCCAATAGTCTCCTTAGTACTTCAACGGCCTGGAGCTCTTAGCGCTTCAGGCCGTTTTTCTTCAGCGGGGACTTTTGCGGGACTCGCGATTCGCGGATGATCGAGGCGAGTGACACGTCATTCGCGCGCTTCTCGTCGGTGATCAATTTCAGCGCTTCGCGAATCTCAAGGACCTGCGCTACGGAGTAGTGCGCCGTCTTTTGTGGCCTGCTGTGCCACAGAATGTGTCGGTCGCGATGAGAGACTAAAACCGTCGGTACGGCATCGCACAGAGCGCCATGCTTGGCAAGACGACAATCCGAACTCTAGCCGAGCGACCTGCATACCCGGGATTACAAGATCCAAGGAGAAAAATCATGACCCGAACGAGAAAGTGGCTTGTCGGGATTGCCGGGTGCCTGTTGCTGCTCGTCGCGGCAGTGTATTTCTTCGACTGGAATCTCGCCCGGCCGTACATTGCGCGCAAAGTGACCAGTTCGACGGGCAGAAGCTTTGCGATCAACGGCGATCTGGAGGTGCGTCTTTCGCTGCGGCCGCGCATCATCGCCAACGACGTCGTGATGGGCAACGCGGAGTGGAGCAAGGATCCGATCATGGCGCAGATCAAGCGCGCCGATTTCAGGATCGACATTCTGAAACTCCTGGGCGGCCACCTGGCGTTTCCTGAACTCTCCTTGTCCGAACCTCACCTGGTGCTCGAAGTAAACAAGGACGGCACGCCGAACTGGGTTTTCGATCAGCGGGACAAGCAACGGGAATTTCCCACCATAGATGCGCTCGCGATAGATCGCGGAACCGTCAAGTACCGCGATCCCACGATCAATACCGACCTGGCCCTCGAGATCAATACGCTCGACGCGACCAAGGGCGATCCGGAATCCATGGTGGAATTGACTGGTAAAGGCCGGTTCAAGGGCATGCAGACCAGGCTCCAGGCGCGCGGCGGAGCGCTGCTCGCGCTGCGCAGCGCCGACCGGCCGTACCCGATCAAGGCGACCGCGACACTGGGGACGACGAAGGCCAGCGTCGACGGAACGCTGATCGATCCCCTGCACCTCAAAGGCGAGGAAGTGAACTTCCAACTCGAAGGCAGCGATCTTGCGCTGCTGTATCCGATCGTGGGCGTGCCGATACCGCCGACGCCTGCGTACAAGCTGGCAGGGTTCCTGAGCCATACCGGCGACATCTGGACATTCAAGCGCTTCAAGGGGACGGTGGGTAAAAGCGATCTCACCGGGGATTTCTCGGTGGACCGCGGCAGGGCTCCCCAGCTGATCACCGCCGACCTGGTATCGGGCAGCCTGGACATGAAGGACCTGGGCGGCTTCATAGGCGCGGACCGCGGCACCAAGCCGAGCGACAATCCGCCGCCTGGCGACAAGGTGCTGCCGACCGAGCCCTTCAGCCTCGAAAAGCTGCGCGCCGCGGATGCCGATGTCCGCTTCAAGGGCGCGAGGATCATTACCCAGAAGATGCCGCTCGAGAAGATGGACACGCATCTCATCGTAAAGGACGGCACGCTCAAGCTTGCGCCGCTGAACTTCGGAATCGCCGGCGGCAACCTGGTCACGGAGATCGCGATGGACGGGCGCAAGTCGCACATCGTCACTCACGCCGACATCACGGCGAAAGGCCTGCACCTCGACCAGCTGTTCCCGGCCTCGAAACTGAATGCCGCCAGCGCGGGCACCATGGGCGGACGCGCAAAGCTCGATGCCACCGGAAACTCGATGGCGCAAATGCTGGGGACGGCGAACGGCGAGGCGGCGCTGATCATGGACGGCGGCACCGTCAGCGAGCTACTGCTCAGGTTGTCCAACCTCGACATCGCCAATTCGATCATGGTGCTGCTGGGCGGCGACAAGCAAGTCCCGATACGCTGCATGGTCGCGAACTTCAAGGCCGTCGAGGGGAAATTCAAGGTCCAGGATCTGGTGCTCGATACGCCCAAGGTAGGCATTACCGGCGAGGGCGATGTGAACTTTGCCGATGAATCGCTCCACCTGAGATTGGTATCGCAGTCGAAGGGGTTCAGCCTGGCATCGCTGCGAGGCCCAATCGTTGTCACCGGCCCGTTCAAAAACCCGTCGGTGCATCCTGACATGGGCAAGGTAGTGGCACGCGGCGGCCTCGCGGCGGGCCTGGGCGCGCTGACCGCGGGCATCGGCGCGCTGATACCACTGCTCGAGTTCGGCAAAGACAAGGACAGCAACTGCGCCGCGCTGATGAGTCAGGCCAGGTCGGATGCGGGCATAAAGCAGAGCGATATCGCGCCTCGCCGCCCGGCTGACCGTTGACCGGGCGGATCGATCCCGCTTGCCCGTCACGTTCATAGAGTTGTTGCACCAGAACCGCAACGCGAGTGCGTCCTTCATCCTTCGGATGGGGAATGCGAAACCCGCCATTGTTCATTGTCGCACGGGTATAATTTTGCTCAGTCCGATACCGAACATAGTCTGTTTGTTCCCCTAGAGTCCGCGTTGATATCCGATCGCACCTCCAGCAATCGCCTGCTGGGAACCCTCTCGCCTGAGGCAGCTCGCCCGCTCCGCGACGAGCTGGAACCCGTCGCGTTGCCGCTAGGCTCGTCCATCCATGAAGCCGGCAAGGAGATGCCCTACCTGTATTTCCCCACCGAGGGAATCATTTCCCTGCTTGAGGTGACGCAAAACGGTTCGACCGCGGAAATCGCGGTTGTCGGCAACGAAGGCGTAGTGGGAATCGCGATGTTCATGGGCGGGGAGACCATGCCGTCCCGCGCGGTGGTTCAAAGCGCAGCCCATGCGCAGCGCCTTAGAGCAGAAGTCCTGCTTCGGGAGTTCAGACGCGGCGGGGAGCTGCAATTTCTTCTGTTGCGCTACACCCTGGCCCTCATGACGCAGCTGTCGCAGACCGCGGTCTGCAACCGGCATCATTCGCTCGAACAGCAGCTTTGCCGCTGGCTGCTGATGAGCCTAGACCGGCTGTCCGTGGACGAGCTGGTGATGACGCAGGAACTGATCGCCAACATGCTGGGCGTGCGCCGCCAAGGCGTCACGGAGGCCGCCGGCAAGCTGCAGGATGAGGGATTGATCCGGTATGCGCGAGGGCGCATCACCGCGTTGAATCGGCCCGGCCTCGAAAGGCGAGTCTGCGAGTGCTACACGGTTGTCAAGAAAGAATACGACCGCCTTCTGAGCGCACCTCCCAAGTAAGACAAGGGCTTGCGAGGACAATTGCTTTAGGATTAGCGTGCTTGCCTTCCTTCAAGGAGGAGAAACCATGCAACCCATTCGTTTGAGCATCGTCGCGGCCGCGCTCGCTGCCCTCAGCGCCTGCGCCCAGATGGGCTCGATGCCCGGCAAGCGCGAATTGATGATCGTCGGAATCGACGAGAAAGTCGTCTTCGAGGACGGCAAGCAGGTATTCCGCGCACCGGGGAAAGACCTGGTGTCGGTGGTTGACATCGGCACCGATCCGCTCGCGCCGAAGATCCTCGTCAGTCTGCCGCTAATGAACACGATCTTCGGGCCGCCAGTGAACCTCGCGATCACGCCCGATGAGCGCCTCGCGCTGGTAGCCAATTCGATGAACTGGCAGCAGGACGGCCCGGGCTGGAAGCCGGTGCCCGACAATAAACTCTACGTCATCAATCTCGCTTCCAACCCGCCCGCTCTTATCGACACGCTGACGGTCGGCAGGCAGCCTTCGGGCATGTCGATCAACCGCGCGGGCAACCTGGCGCTGATCGCTAACCGCGCCGATAACTCGATCAGCGTGCTGCGCATCGCCGGCGCCAGCGTGACGCTGGTCGACACCGTGCCGATGGGCGAGCAGGTCGCGCACGTTGTCTTCACGCCCGACGGCAAGCGCGCGCTCGCGGCCAAGTTCCCGGGGCACAAGATCGCGCTGCTGGAAGTGAACGGCGAGAAGGTGACCTACGCAAAGCAGGACATCCCGGTCGGGCTGTGGCCTTACAACCTCGATGTGACGCCCGACGGCAAGCTCGCGCTTACCGCCGATAACGGCGCCTCGGGAGCAGCCGACGGGCACGTGGACACGGTGAGCGTGATCGACCTCGAGGCGAACCCGCCTCGCGTCATCGACAAGGTGGTGGTCGGAGATGCGCCCGAAGGCTTCGCGATCAGCCCGACCGGCAGGCTCGCAGTCGCGGTGCTGCTTAAAGGAACCAATGCGCCCAAGAGCGCTTGGTACTACAACCGCAACGCGACGGTGGTGGCGTTGCGCATCGACGGCAAGACGGTGACACGCAGCAACGAGGTCGAGGTACGCGGGCTGCCAGAGGGCATCGTGTTCTCGAACGACGGGCAATACGTCTACGTGGGCAACTACATGGATCGGGACGTCTCGATCCTCAAGGTGGAGGGCGACCGGCTCGTCAATACTGGGCAATCGCTGCAACTTCCCGGGCAGCCCGCGTCGATGCGCGGGCGTACGCGCTAGCTTCAGACCGGCGATCGCGTAAAACCTTTAAGCGAAGCGTTGCGCGCCAGCTCGTAGATCGCTCCATCGGTGCGCGCGTCCCGCGCATGCTGGCCGCTCACCCAGTCGACGATCGGCATGAATTGCTTGCACTCGGCGATCGACAGGGAAAACTCCATCTCGAAGATTCCGACCCCCATTTCTGCGACTTTCAAATACACGTCCGAGTCGATGAGGCGCGCCAGCAACTTCAGGTTGAGCGAATTGAGAAAGCGCTCCAGCGGCGGGTACACGGGCATTGACCTGCGGACCTTGTTTCCCACCACCGCCAGCCGGGTGCTGCCCTCCCGGACCCGGCGCGTGAGAAGCACGTCCTGGATGAACTCCGATGTGGCGTGGATGTCGATGGCCGAAGGCGCCACCGGGATAATGATGCATTGGGCCCTGTCGAGCATCTCCTGCAGGACCGCGCCCGAAGCGCCGGCCGGCGCATCGATGATCAATTGCCGCGTTTCCGGGGGCACGTACATCTCGAAGCTGCGCAGGCGGCTGCCCTTTTGTGGCGCCGCGTTGGCACCATGAATCCGCGTCGCGTGCGGCGAGCGCAACCGCAGCCAGTTCAGGCTTGACCCTTGCGGGTCGTAGTCGAGGATGGTCGTGGCAACGTTGCTGGCGGCGAAATGACTGGCCAGATTGATCGCGACCGTTGTTTTTCCCGACCCGCCCTTCGAGTTGATCACCAGCGTGGTATTCATTCTTATTGGAGGGTATCCACAACCCTTTTCTTATCTGTTAGTTACACGCTGATAATGCTACTTGGCAGGACGAAATGCAAGTAGCGCTTTTTCATTGGGACCGACTCCGTGTCGCGAGGACGACGCCGACGAGGATGGTCGCAATTCCGGCGGCGTGGAAAGCATGGAATTCTTCGCCAAGAAAAACCATCGCCAGCAGCGTACCGAAAGCGGGTAGCAGATGCAGCGTGAACCCGGCTGCGTTGGCGCCAACCATGGCGACGCCGCGAATCCAGAAAATGAAGGCGCCGACGGAAGCGGCGAGCCCGATATAGAGCACACCGGCTGCCTCGTTCGCCGTCGGCCACCGCGGCGGCGCATGCAGCGCTTCCAGCGCGAACGCCGGCGCGAGCAGCGCAAGCCCGACAGCCGAAATCACGAAGAGCAGGCCGACGTCGCCCAGATCGCCCGGGCGGCGCTTCAGCAGCACCGAGTACATACCCCACGCCGGCATGGCGAGCAGGATCCAGGCGTCGCCGGCGTGGAACTCGAGCTGCAAAAGCTTGCCGGGCTCGCCCTGCGAGACGATCAGGAGGATGCCCAAGAGCGAGACCAGCATGCCGGCGATCTGCCGGCGTGTCGCCTTCTCGCCTTCGATCATCCACGAGCACAACAGCATGAAGAGCGGGCCGGAAGAATTGAGCAGCACCGCATTGATCGCCGTGGTCGTTCTCAGTCCGAGATAGACCAGGCTCTGGAATATTGCCACCCCGGTGAGCGCGAGCAGGGCGAGCAGGCCGGCGTGGCGGCGCAGCGTGTCGCGCTTTCCTGCGAGCTCCGGCAAAGCGAACGGCGCAAGGACCAGCACTGCGATCAGCCAACGCCAGAAATTGAGCGTGAGCGGCTCGAAAGCGTCGCGCAAGGCGCGTCCGATCACCCAGTTTCCGGCCCAAAGGAGGTTGCACAGCGCAAGTAGCGCGAAGGCGACTGCGCGTCTATGCCGGGCGGCGAGCATGACGTTTTGTTATCTACTGCTTTTCGCCGCGTGCATCAGGCAAATAGTAACTTCCTCCACGATCTATGGGGAATTGCAAGAAATGTAGTCGCACGACTGGCTTTGGCGTTCCTTCAATACTTCTACGCCAGCACCTACCTGGACATCGAATCCATTCGTTCGTTGATCGTCTTTGTCCTGGTGAACGGACAGTTGCCGCCGGTCTAGAGGCGTCCTTGACCCGGCCGGCGCGCGGCGCGGCCTGATTTGCCACCGACGCGGTTCTGCGATAGCGTCCCCAGGCGTGTCATCTGACCGCCAGACGACCGTACTCTTTGCCGACCTGAGCGGCAGCACGAAGCTTTACGACGCCGTCGGCGATACGGCGGCGTTCGAGGCGATCGGCGCCTGCATCGAGAGGCTGCGCCAGTCCGCGGATGCGGACGGCGGGCGCGTGGTGAAGACGATGGGCGATGAGGTGATGGTGCTATTCCCGACGCCCGATGCCGCAGCCAGCGCGGCCACGCGGATGCATACCGCCGTCGAATCGCTCCCGGTGGTAGGCAACAATAAGCTTGCCTTGCGGATTGGCTTTCACACCGGGCCGGTGGTGCAGCGGGATAACGACGTTTTTGGCGATACGGTCAACGTCGCCTCACGGCTCGCCGACGAGGCGGTGAGAGGGCAGATCCTCACGTCCGAGGAAACGGCGGCGCTGCTCAACCCGTTCATCCGCAATTGGACCCGGCGCCTGTACCCGATCCAGATCAGGGGGAAGTCGGGCGAGATTACGCTCTGCGAGGTGATCTGGCGCCAAAGCCCGGACGTGACCGAAGTGGCGCGCACCGGCGCCGCACCGAGGCAGGCCCGGATCGCGCTGCGCGTGATATACCACGGCGAGGAGGTGCTGCGCCGGCGGCGTAACGATGCAGTCATGGTCGGGCGCGGGGCGGATTGCGAGCTGGTGATTGTCGACCCGAAAGCCTCGCGCCAGCACTGCACGATCGAGCGGCGGCAGGACAGGTTCGTGCTGCAGGACCACAGCACCAACGGTACCTACGTTACCGTCGAGGGCGAAAGGGAGATCCTCCTGCAGCGCGAGGACCTCACGCTGCGCAACCACGGCTGGATCGCGTTTGGCCAGTCGCGGACGAACACCTCGGACGTAGTCGAATATTTCTGCGAGCAAGCCCGCAGCTAGTACGGGTCGGGCTGCAGGCCTTCGCTGACGCCGGCCCGCGCGAGCACTGCCTTCAGTAGCACATCGCAGCCCGCGGCAAGGTCGTAGGGCCGCGCGTTCTCGATCTCGTTGTGGCTGATGCCTCCTTCGCAGGGCACGAAGATCATTGCCGTCGGCGCGACGCGCGCGAGGTACACCGCATCGTGTGCTGCGCCGCTGACGATATCGCGATGCGTGAGGCCCAGCTCTTGTGCCGCGTGCCGCACCGAGTCGACCAGCTCCGCAGTGAACTTGCAGGGCGGGAAGTAGACCACCTCGCGCAACTCGACCGCCACCCGGCACTGCGCGGCGATCGCGGCCGCGCTCTTCTGCAGATCGTCCGCCATCGAGCGCAAAGTGGCGTCATCGGCGCTGCGCAAGTCGACCGTCATTCTCACCTCGCCCGGTACGACGTTGCGCGAATTCGGCCTCACCTGCAGCGAGCCCACGGTGCCGCGCGCGTAATCGGGGAAGCTGTTCGCGATGCGGTTGACTTCGAGGACCAGCCGGCTCGCCGCGATGAGCGCGTCCCTGCGCAGCTCCATCGGCGTCGGGCCCGCGTGCGCATCCTGCCCTGTGAACGCCACGTCGAACCAGCGCTGGCCGAGCGCTCCTTGCACTACGCCGATCGTGGTCCGGGTATCCTCCAGCACCGGGCCTTGCTCGATATGAGCCTCGAAATACGCCGCCACCCTGTGCGCGCGCGCCTCGCCGGCGTAGCCGATCGCCGTCAGCGCCTGCCCGGCCGTCAAGCCCTCGGCGTCTTTCGCTGCGAGTGCCTGTTCCAGCCGGTACACCCCCGCGAAAACACCCGAGCCCATCATCACCGGGACGAAACGCGAGCCTTCTTCGTTGGTCCAGGAAGCCACTTCAAGCGGGGCGCGCGTGACGATGCCGCGTTCGTTCAGCGTGCGCATGACTTCCAGTCCCGCCATCACCCCATACGCGCCGTCGAACTTGCCGCCCGAGGGTTGGGAGTCGAGATGGCTACCCATCACTACGGCATCGGCGCTGGAGTCACTGCCGGCACGGCGCGCGAAGATGTTGCCGATGGCGTCCCAGCGTACCGCCAGCCCGGCCTCCCGCGCCCAGCGCACGAACTGGTCGCGGCCTTCCCGGTCGGTTTCGGTGAGCGTAATACGCCGCACGCCGCCTTTGGGCGTCGCGCCAAGGCGCGCCAGATCCATCAGCGATGCCCAGAGGCGCTCCCCGTTTATGCTTGCCGTTGCCCTCAACGTGTTCGAATTATGCGCAGAACAGCTTTTCCGTGTCGGCATTGCTCGTCGATTCTTGCAGTTAGCGATGGTCTTTAAGGAGCTAACTCACAGTTTCGCGCGCACTGGCTTGAATGCAACTCCAGCACCCCTCCGAACAATCTTGCAACGGGCGCCACACTGACACGCTGGACTACTAGATAACGCTCCAGTAAATTGGAACACGGGGAACGACGGTCGATGATGGCGACCTGCTGCGGGGAGAAGGCAATCAAGAACAATGAACAGCCGTGAACCTCTGGCTCGATTATCTCCAGCTGTGGCAAGCCAACTGGGCCAAGGCCTTGGACATGCCGCCGGCTGAGAACGAGACGCGCCGCCGCGGCATCGACGCCCCGGGCGCGGACTGGTATTGGGAGCAGGACGAGCAGCTGCGGCTCACCTTCATGTCGAGCCGCACCAGCGAGAAAACCGCGCTCGACCTGGCCCTCGACCTGTCCCCCTACCTCGGCCACAAGCGCTGGGAACAGCCGGCCCTGAACCTCAAGCCGGAGGACTGGGACCGCCACCGCGGTCAGCTCGAGCGGCACGAGCGGTTCCGCGATTTCGAGATCCAGGTGGACGCGGGCGAGGGTCGCTCGGTCTGGCTGTCGCTCAGCGCCGAGCCGGTCTTCGACGAGGGCGGCGCATTCCGCGGCTACCGCGGCGCGGGGCGCGACACCACGGCGCAAAAGCGCGCCCAGCAGCTGCTCCAGCTCGAGAATTCGGTGATGTGCTGCCTGGCCGGGGCGGGCAGCATCGCTTTCGCGCTCAAGGGCGCTCTGCGCGCGGTCTGCGAAGGCGAAGGCTGGGATTGCGCCGAGCTGTGGAAGCTCGACGAAACCGGTGGCGCGTTGCGCCTTTTCGAGCATTGGAGCGCGCCGGACATCCAGGGCATTGCGGCCGTGGTCGAGGCTGCGGGCGATATCGGCGTCCAGCGGGGCTCTGGGATGGTGGGCTCGGTCTGGCAGTCGGGAAAACCGCTGTGGATCACCGACTATATGCAGCAGGCCGCGCCGGTGGGCGACGAGCTTTTCGAGAAGATCGGCTTGCGCGCCGCGCTGCTGGTCCCCTTGCGGTCCGGCCCGGATATCGTCGGGGTGCTGCGCTTTGGCTCGCGCACGGTCCGCGCGCCCGACGAGCGCCTCTCGGACCGGCTCAGCGCGCTCGGCGGCCGGATCGGCAGGTTCTTGCAACAGTCGGTGGCGGAGCAGGCCAGCAGCGAGCGCGAATCGCGCTCGCGCCGCCTCGCCGACCTGTCCTCCGACTGGTACTGGGAAACGGATGCCAGTCACTGCTTCACCCGGCTCGAAGGCCGCTACGTCACCGGCGGCGATGAGGATCTGCAGCGGCGCCTGATCGGCGTGCGCCGCTGGGAGAGCGGCCTCGAAATCGAGGCAGGATGGGAGGTGCATCGCGCGCTGCTCGATGCCCGCCGGCCTTTCTACGACGTCCTGATGTGGCGTGCGATGCCGAACGGGAGTCTGCGCTACCTCAGCGTCAGCGGCGAGCCGGTGTTCGGCGCCGACGGCAGCTTCCTCGGCTATCACGGAGTCGGCCGCGACGTGACCACCCAGAAGCAAGCCGAGCAGATGCTCAGGCTCGAGCACGAGGTGGCGCGCTCGCTGGCGGCGGCCGAAGACGCGGCGGGCGGCCTGCGCGCCGCCATCCGGGCAGTGTGCGAGGCCGAAGGCTGGGATTCGGGCCGCTATTACCGCTTGGACGAGGCGAGCGGCGCGCTGCGCTTTCAGGACGGATGGTGCGTCACCGAGCCGGCGGTCGACCGGTTCCTGGAGCGTTCGCGGGTGGTGTGGCAATTCGGCGCTGCCTGGTCGGGCGATCTGCACCGCGACCTGCGTGCGCACACGAAATCGCTGGCCGACGGCGCGGGCGCGCGCGGCGTGTTCACCTTCGCTGTCATCTCGGAAGGCAGGACCATCGGTGTGCTCGCCTTCTCCGGCGAGTCGGTGCGCGAGCCCGACCAGAGGCTGCTGCAGGCGGCGCGCGTCATCGGCAGCCACGTCGGCCAGTTCCTGCAGCGCAAGCGGATCGAGGAGTCGCTGCGCGAGAGCGAGGCGCGCTTCCGCAGCCTGACCGAGATGTCGTCCGACTTTTACTGGGAAACCGATCCGCAGCACCGGGTCACCAACGTCGCGCACGGCGCGAATTACTCCGCGGCCAAGATCGCGCTGGGCGTGATCGGCAAGACGCTGTGGGAGATTCCTTCGCTGAGCCCCGACGAGGCGGGATGGGCGGAGCACAAGGCCGCCATGGACAGCCGCATCCCGTTCCGCGACTTCGAGTTCGCGCGCGCGATGCCCGACGGCGGGCGGCGCTATTTTTCCGTGACCGGCGAGCCGCGCATCGCAGCCGACGGCAGCTCCCTCGGCTACCGCGGCGTCGGCCGCGACATCACCGAAACCGCGCTCATGCGCGAGCGCATCGAGACGCTTGCGTTCAGCGATCCGCTGACCGGGCTCGCCAACCGGACCAGCCTCGCCCCGGCGCTCGAGCAGGCGATCGAACGGGCGCGGCGCCACGGCGCGAGGCTCGCCGGTGCGTTCATCGACCTGGACGGATTCAAGCAGATCAACGACAAGCATGGCCACCACGCCGGCGACCAGTTTCTGGTCGAGGTGGCGCGGCGCTTGCGCGCCAAGCTGCGCGCCATCGACCTCGTCGCGCGGCTCGGCGGCGACGAATTCTTCGTGGTCCTCGAGGAAGTCAAGGACGCCGCTGCGGTGGAAAGCATCATCAGCAAGCTGCTGGCCGAGGCCGTGCGGCCTTATGCGCTGCCCGGGGGAGGGGAAGCGCGCGTGTCGGCGAGCATCGGCATCAGCCTGTTTCCCGATGACGCCGCCGATGCGGCCGAACTCGCCAAGAACGCCGACGCGGCGATGTATGGCGCGAAGGAAGCCGGCAAGAATTGCTACTTTTTTTACTCGTCCCTGAGCGCCGCGGAGCCTGCCCGCGGCAAAGGCAGCAACGCCGCGTCAGCGTGACGGGCGCCGCAGCGGCGCGATCCTGACCTTTCGCGCCGGTGTCAAACGCACCGCCCGCTTCTCCAGGTAGCCGGTGATCTCCTCGGCAGCGCGCGCCGGGGTGAAGAGGTGCCCCTGGTAGGCGTCGCAGCCGTTTGCGAGCAGGAAGCGCAGCTGCTCCTCAGTTTCGACGCCTTCGGCCACCGATACCAGGTCGCGCTGCTTGGCCAGCGCGATCATGGTGGCGACGATGGACGCATCGTGCTGGTTGCTGCGCACATCGCGCACGAACGACTGGTCGATCTTCAGTTTGCGCACCGGAAAGCGGTGCAGGTACGCGAAAGAGGCATAGCCGGTGCCGAAATCGTCCACCGAGATGTTTACGCCCATGTCCTTGAGCTCATGCAGGCCGGCGATCGCCTGCGCCGTGCCTTGCATGATGGTGGTCTCGGTGATCTCGAGCTCGAGGTATTGTCCGGGCAGGCCGGTGTCGCGCAGAATCGCGTCGATCGATTTGACCAGGTCCTTCTGCCGGAACTGCCGCGGCGAGAGGTTCACGGCCACGCGCACGTCCACATGCCCCATGTCGTGCCAGGCTTTGCACTGGCGGCAGGCCTCGCGCAGCACCCAGTAGCCGATCGGCACGATGAGGCCGGTTTCCTCCGCGATCGGGATGAACTCGACCGGCGGCACGAAGCCGCGCTCCTTGTTGTCCCAGCGCAGCAGCGCTTCCACGCCGATGATGCGCCCGCTGGGCAGGCCGACCTGGGGCTGGAAATGCAGCACGAACTCGCCGCGCTCCAGCGCGCCGCGCAGCCGGCGCTTGAGGTGCGCATGGCGCTCGGTGCGCGTCGCCATGTCGTGCGCGAAGCGCTGGAAATTGTTGCCGCCTTCGAGCTTCGCGTGATGCATCGCGAGGTCGGCGTTGCGCAGCAGCGTTTCGGCGTCGTGCTCGTCGTGCGGATAGACGGCGATGCCGATGCTCGCCGACAGGTAGACCTCGTGGCCGGCGACTTCGGCGCGCGCCGCCACGCTGCTGAGCAGCCGCTGCGCCACGCGCGAGATCTCCTCGAAGTCGGGAACGCTCTCGAGCAGGACGGCGAACTCGTCGGCGCCCAGGCGCGCAAGCGTGTCGGTGCCCCGCAGGCAGGATTGCAGGCGCCGCACCGCCTCGCTGAGGACCTGGTCACCGACCGCCTGGCCCAGCGTCTCGTTGATCTCCTTGAACTGGTCCAGGTCGATCACCATCGCGGCAAGCAGCGTGCGGCCGCGGTCGGCGCGCAACATCGCGTGGTTCAGCCGGTCGCTCAGCAGCGCCCGGTTGGGCAGCCTGGTCAGCCAGTCGTAATGCGCGAGGCGCACCTGCTCGGCGAGCTTGGCCTCGGTGATGTCGCGCCCCAGGCCCCGGTAGCCCGTGAACTTGCCCGTGCCGTCGAGCACCGGTTCGCCGCTCATCGAGTAGTGCCGCATCTCGCCGTCCGGGCCGAGCCGCGGGAATTCGAAATCGCGGAACGGCCGCCGCGCCTCGAGGGTCTCGCGCTGGCCCTGCCATGACGCCTCGTCGGGGAACACCGCGCGAATTTCCCAGTCGGCGCTGTCCGCGCGGTCCTGGAAGCGGTGCCGGGCGTCGGTCTCCCAGTAGAAGGCGGATAACAGCTGCAGGAGGCTGCCGAGGGGCTGATCTATTCCCATCTTTTTGGCCGGCCGATTCTTCTTCTTCTTCTTCTTCATTACCCGCTTTCCCACCAGACACCGCGCGCATCATAACCGATTGAAGATTTTTTAGCCCTGCCAGACCCCGTAGCCTTCTTCCCTTAGCCCGATCGCCAGCTCTACCTCCATGTCCCGCGCCGCTTCGTAGGGCATCGGGTTGTAGACTTCATAGAGCTCCGGCAGCAGGCGCAGGCCATAGCGCCGCACGAACCTGTTCGACTTGATCCCGGCCTTGTGCTTGTCGAATCTCTCGTCGGGGGAGAGGCCGGTCATCCCGACGTAGACGCAGGGCTTGCCTGCGTCGTAGTCGGGATTGCATTTCTTGAACCTCGGTTCGTCTAGGACTTCCCTCGAAAGCTCCACGACGTAGACCGAGTGGTGGGGGCGCTTAGAGATGGCTGGTCCACCTCCCGAGACCATTCTGCGCGCCGCTACAGCACTAACGCAACTTGCGTTACAAAGGGGCGTCAGGCTAGAGTGAATCGATGAGGGAGCCCGGCGGATGAATCCTGCCCTGCAAGGCTTGCTGATTGGCCTGGCGGTGGCGCTGTTTCTTCTAGCGGTGGACTACCTGCACCTGCGCAAAGGCGCGCACGAGCGCGCGAAGCGGCTGCGCCTTACACCCCATTTCGACGACACCGAACGGCGGCGGATCGCCTCGGTGATGCGTTTTTGCCTGTGCGTGCCGCCGGCTTTCGCAATCTTCTTCTGGTGGATTTGGGGCTGAAGCGGCTCGCTTGCCATCCCGACGCTCGTAGCGAGGCGGTGCGCAGCATCACTGCGCGGGTGGCTCGAGTGCGGGACGGAGCGCTGGCGGTGAACTATGTTCTGGAGGGAGACCTCGAGCGCCTGCGCATTCCGCCGCCGCGGGCGCCGCGCATCGCCGCTCGCCTCTGGCAGCACACGTGCTGCGAAATCTTCATCGCCCGCCAAGCCTCGCCCGCGTACCATGAATTCAACTTCTCGCCTTCAGGCGAATGGGCCGCCTACGCCTTTGCGCGTTATCGCGACGGCGCGCCGCTCTTGGATGAGCTGCTCGATCCCCGCATCAGCGTGCGCCGCACCGAGGAGAGACTGGAGCTTGACGCCTTGCTGCGAGTCGAACGCGCGGCGCTTTCGCTCGCGCTCGCGGCCGTAGTCGAAGACGCAGACGGGGCGCTTTCCTACTGGGCGCTCAAGCATCCGCCGGGCAAGCCGGATTTCCATCATCGCGATGCGTTCGCGCTGGAGCTCGATGAAGTTCGGGATTGACCGGCTGCTGGAAGATGCGGGCTTGCGAAAGCCGCTGGCGGGCCGCCGCGTGGCGCTCCTCGCGCATCCGGCGTCGGTGACGCGCGATCTCTCGCATTCGCTGGACGCGCTCGCGGCGCTCAGGGACGTCAAGCTGGTTGCGGCCTTCGGTCCGCAGCATGGATTGCGCGGCGACAAGCAGGACAATATGGTCGAATCGCCGGACTTCACCGACCCGGTGCACGGCATCCCGGTGTTCAGCCTGTACGGGAAAGTTCGACGACCGACAGCAGCGATGATGGACAGCTTCGACGTGCTGCTCGTCGACCTGCAGGACCTCGGCTGCCGCATCTATACATTCCTGACGACTTTGCGTTATGTGCTCGAGGCGGCGGCCGAGCATGGGAAGACGGTCTGTGTACTCGACCGGCCCAACCCGGCGGGCCGGCCGGTCGAGGGGCTGCGGCTGCGCGAGGGCTGGGAGAGCTTTGTCGGCGCGGGGGCGCTGCCGATGCGTCACGGCCTCACGCTGGGCGAGGCTGCGAAGTGGTTCGTGCGCACTCTCGGTCTCGATCTCGACTACCACATCGTAACGATGCAGGGCTGGGCGCCGGCCGCCGCGCCGGGCTACGGCTGGCCGCTCGGCGAGCGCGCCTGGGTCAATCCGAGCCCGAACGCGTCCAATCCGTGGATGGCGCGCTGCTACTCCGGAACCGTGATGCTGGAAGGAACCACGCTGTCCGAAGGGCGAGGCACGACGCGGCCGCTCGAGCTTTTCGGCGCGCCGGATATCGAGCCGGAATTTCTCGTGGAAAAAATGCAATCGCTGGCGCCGCAGTGGATGCAGGGCTGCCGGCTGCGGCCCTGCTGGTTCGAGCCGACATTCCACAAGCACGCCGACAAGCTCTGCGCGGGAGTGCAGATCCACGTCGATGACGCGGCTTACGATCACGCCGCCTTCCACCCGTGGCGCCTCGTCGCGCTCGCCTTCAAGGCGCTGCGCCAGCTGCGCCCCGACTACGAGCTATGGCGCGACTTCCCGTACGAATACGAGCGCGGACGCCGCCCCATCGACCTCATCAACGGCAGCGAGCTGCTGCGCGAGTGGGTGGATGAACCCGCCGCCACGCCCGCCGATCTCGACGCGCTCGCCAGTTCCGACGAGGAAACGTGGCGCGAAGAGCGCGCGCCGGTGCTGCTCTACCGCTGAGAACTCAGAGAATGCGCTCGCCGAATTTTTTCAGCGCGGCTTGCGACAGCGTGAGCCCCAATCCCGCCTGTTCCTTCAGCTTGAGCGTGCCGTTGGCGATCTGCGGCGGATCCGCGAACAGCTCGGCCTGCAGGGGATCGCGCTCCGGGTCGGTGAACGACTCGACGATGATGCCGGCGGGACTCGCCGCGACGATATGGGCATGGATGAAGCAGTCGTGGTGCGGCGCGACCTGCACATGGTTCATCTCGCACAACGCGGCGAGCTTGCGGCCCTCGGTGAAGCCGCCCATCATGGTGCAGTCGAACTGCAGGATCTGGATCGCCTCCTCCTCGAGCAGCGCGCGGCAGCCGTAGCTGGTGAGCTCGCTCTCGCCGGCCAACAGCGGGATGCGGGTGCGCTGCGCGAGCAGCTTCAGCTCCCGGCGGTCGTCGGCCCAGCGCACCGGCTCTTCCAGCCAGCGCGGCCGCAGCGGCTCGAGCAGCCGCGCGCCTTCGATGGCGGTGACGAGATCCCAGCCGCGGTTGACGTCGACCATCAGGTCCTTGTCATTGCCGATCACCTCGCGCACCAGCGCGAGGCGCTCCATGTCCTCGGCCAGCGGCACGCCGCCGGCCTTGGCCTTGAAGCCCTTGTGCCCCTGCGCCTTCAGCATCTGCATCTCGTCGCGCAGCTCCGACAGGGTCTTGCCGTCGCGGTAGTACGCGCAGGTGACATAGCAGGGCACTTCGCTGCGGTAGCCGCCGAACAGGCGATAAAGCGGCAGCCCGGCCACCTTGCCGATGATGTCCCAGGCGGCGATGTCCATGGCGGCGGAGATGCGGACCAGCGCTTCGCGCGACCAGCCTTTCTCGTGCGCGCGGCGCTGCCAAGTGAGCGCGAAAAGCTTCTGGTAGAGCTGTTCCGGCGCGAGCGGATCGGCGCCGACAATGACTTCGCCGATGCCGGTGCGAAAGGCGTGGATCGCCGCCTCGATCGGCGTATAGCTGGTGGCGAGGCCGATGCCCTCGATGCCCTCGTCGGTCTGCATGCGCACCAGAATCTCGTTGGCCTTCGGGACGGTGAAGTGGCTGACCCAGTGGGGGCGCCCGGTATCGGGTGCGCGCAGGATGTAAACCTGAAGCTGAGTGATCTTCATTCGGCGGGGATCCGCCACAAGTGTTTCATTCCGGCTCCTTGATTCCCGCTTCTCTCATCAGTTTCGACCACTTCGCCTGGTCCTCGCGGATGAAGCTGCCGAATTCCTCGGGCGTATTGCCTCCGGGATCGGCGCCCATCGCCTGCATTTTCGCGCGTGTGTCGGCCTGCGCGAGCACGCTGTTCACATCCGCGCTGAGCTTCTTCACGATCGCCTGTGGCGTCGCCGCCGGCGCGAGCAAGCCGAACCAGCCCACCGCCTGGTAGCCTGGCAGTCCCGATTCGGCGACGGTCGGCACATCGGGCAGAGTCGCCGAGCGCTGCGCACCGGTGACGGCGAGCGCCTTCAGCTTGCCGGCCTTCACGTGCGACAACACGGTCTGCGACGGTGCGAACAGGAGATCCACCTGCCCTGCCAGCAGATCGGTCAGCGCCTGGCCGGTGCCTTTGTACGGGACGTGCAGCAGGTCGACCTGAGCCATCGACTTGAAGAGCTCGGCGGAAAGATGCGATGCGGCGCCGACTCCCGAGGATCCAAAGGTCAGCTTCGCCGGATTGGCTCTGGCCAGCGCGATCAGCTCGCCGATGTTGGCCGCCGCCACGCGCGGGTTCGCGGTGACGACGTAAGCCGCGGCGGAGACCAGCGACACCGGCGCGAACTGATCGACGTTCTTCTGCGTGAGCGAGGCGGTCGAGCTCATCAGCAGCGTGTAGCCGTCGGGCGGCGACTGCGCGACGAAGTCGGCGCCGATGTGGCCGCTCGCGCCAGGCTTGTTTTCCACGATCACCTGCTGTCCCCAGCGGCTGGCGAGCTTCGGTCCGAGGAGGCGGCCGAGCGCATCCGCGCCACCCCCCGGCGGGAAGGGCACGACGACGTGTACCGGCCTGGCGGGAAAATTTTGCGCCAGCGTCCCGGTAGCGATCAACAACGCCCAAAGAATGGTGATCAGGCGCATCTACGAGGAGGTCGTACGGGCGAGCGACGGGGCGCCGATCTGCCTCAACCACTGCTGCGCCGGCCTCTCGAAGTATCGCGAGCTCGCCATGGAAAGCGCGATCAGGACCAGGAAAAACAGCGCCATCATCACCGGCGAGTAGAAATGCTCGCTGCGCAGACCGATGAGCGCAGCGGCGCCCACGAACACCAGCTGCAGAGGAAATTGGATCAGGTACGAAGAATACGAGATGTCGCCGAGGAACGAGAGGCGCCTGCCCAGCGTGCCGCGTTGCGTCTCGGCGAGCGCCAGGGCGAGCACCGTCAGCGGGAACAGCAGGAAGATCGACCACAGGGTGGGGATCGCCGGCGAGTGCTCGAATGGCCCGAACCAGGCCTGCGCCAGCGTGACGCCCCAACCTAGCGCGGCGAGCGCAACGCAGGGGATTGCGAGCGGCAGGCGGCGCTCAGTGATCCGGCGGTAGGCGAGGTACATGCCCCCGCCGACGAAGAAGGAGATCAGGCCGCGCCCAATCGGTAGATAGACCGTCCAAAGCGCAATCCCGGCCAGGATGGCGAGGAGGCAGAACGGCCAGCGCGGCATTGCCACGCGGCAGGAGAAAAAGAACAGCAGGTACAGGAACGCCTCCACCGAAATCGACCAGGCCGGCCCGTTGAACGAATAGCCGCGCTCCAGGCCGATCGACGAAGCAAGCGCCGAGTGCAGCAGGAAGTGGTAGGCGTCGTTTTCCGGGTAGATGAAGAACGAACCGGTGGCCTGCCAGCGGATGAATTGCGCAGCCGCCACGAAAATCAGCGTCGCGGCGTGCAACGGGTAAAGCCGCGAGAACCGAAGTATGAAAAACTCGCGCCCGGAAATCCGCGCGCTGCTGATTTTTTCCGCGTAAAGCCAGAAGAAGATGAACCCCGACAGGCAGAAAAACAGGTCCACGGCCCGCAAGCCGTTGGTGTAGAAAAGAATGAGAAGCGGGTAAAGCGGCTGGCGCTCAGCCCGGAAGCTCTCGGGCGGGAAGAAGTGCTGCCAGTGCCACAGGACGATGCTCAGGGCGGCCAGACCCCTGAGCGCGTCCAGCGAATAAAAACGTCCTCCCGGCTCACGCGGCATGATGTTCCCTCGAATCATTTTATCGTTGCTTTGCGGATCTCTGCGCGCTAACGTGGCGCCAGCGATTCCAGAGGAGGGGTCATGAAGAGCAGAGGAATGTTTGGCTTGAGCGTCGTGGTCTTCGCCATTGGCGCGTCAGCAGCCGAGATCAGCGGTGTCGTCACCGGGCCGAAGGGTCCGGAAGCGGGCGTCTGGGTCATCGCGGAAACCACCGATCTGCCCACCAAGTTCGCCAAGGTCGTGGTCACCGACGAGAGCGGCCGTTATCTGATCCCCGAGCTTCCGCAGGCAAATTACAGCGTTTGGGTGCGGGGTTACGGCCTCGTCGATTCCAGGAAAATAGAGAGTCCTGCGGGGAAAACCCTGGACCTGAAGGCGGTGGCAGCACCGAGCGCGAAAGCGGCGGCGGAGTACTACCCGGGCATGTACTGGTATTCGCTGCTCAAGATTCCGGACAAGAGCGAGTTTCCCGGCACCGGCGACAAGGGAAATGGCATCAGCGAAAACATGAAGACGCAGGAACACTGGGTCGACACGGTCAAGAACGCGTGCCAGTCGTGCCACGCGCTCGGCAGCCATGGCATGCGCACGGTGCCGAAGGTTTTCCAGGAATCCGGCAACTCCTTCCAGGCGTGGGCGCGGCGCACGCAGGCGGGGCAGGCCATGACGAACATGGCGACCGGATTGGGATACATGGGCGCCGAAGGAGCGTTGAAGCGCTTTGCCGACTGAGATCGG
>Ga0209220_1000077_pt1 | contig 48997 bp, 56 predicted proteins | sample BlaSpr_A8_OM3_M3_FD_187984 | JGI IMG/M metagenome (GOLD analysis project Ga0209220, IMG submission 187984) | Forest soil microbial communities from Thunder Bay, Ontario, Canada - Black Spruce, Ontario site 2_A8_OM3_M3 (SPAdes) (version 2) | ecosystem: Environmental > Terrestrial > Soil > Boreal... | reverse complement strand
ATGGTGGCGGCGATCCTCGGCGATGGCGATTTCCTGATGGGCGTCACGGCGCTGTGGACGGCGGCGCACTACCGCATCCCGTGCCTGCTGATCGTCGCGAACAACCGCTCCTTCTACAACGACGAGCTCCATCAAGAGCGCGTGGCGCACGAGCGCGGCCGGCCAGTCGAGAACAAGTGGATCGGCCAGCGCATCGACGAGCCGGACATCGACCTCGCGTCGATGGCCGGTGCTCAGGGAGCGTTCGGCATCGGGCCGGTGACCGATCTCGCCGAGTTGAAGCCGTCCCTGGAAAGGGCCATTGAACTCGTGCGCGAAGGCAATGTATGCGTCGTCGACGTGCGCGTGGTCCCGGGCTACGACATCGACATGACCGGATCGTCGGCGAGGCGCTGATGCCCAAGCTCTCTGCAAGCCGCCAGTTGATCCAGGATCTCGTCGCCGCGAGCCGTATCCTCGCCGCGCACGAGGTGCTCGATGCGTACGGCCACGTCAGCGCCCGCAGCGAGCGTCGCCCCGAGCGCTTCGTCATGTCGCGCTCGCGCGCGCCGGCGCTGGTCACGGCGGCCGACATGATGGAGCTCGATGCCGATAGCGAGCCGTTGCCGGGCGAGCGCCGGAAGGGATTCATAGAGCGCTACATTCACGGCGAGATCTATCGCGCACGGCCCGAAGTGATGGCGATCGTGCACAGCCATTCGCCCACGGTGATCCCGTTCGGCGTCACACGCACGAAGCTGCGTCCGATCTATCACATGGGCTCTTTCCTGTGGTCCGGCGCCCCGGTGTTCGACATCCGCAAAGTGCGCGCCGAGAACGATCTCCTGATACGCGACCGGCCGCTCGGGCAGGCGCTGGCGGGCACGCTGGGCGCGTGCAACTGCGTGCTGATGCGCGGCCATGGCATGACGGTGATCGGCGACAGCGTGCAGGAAGCGGTGTTCCGCGCCATCTACACGGAAATGAACGCCCGGCTGCAGTTGAACGCAGGGCAGCTCGAAGGGCCGATCGAATTCCTAAGCGACGAGGAGGGCCGGCGCTCGACCGCCGCCAATCGCGGCACGCTCGAGCGCCCCTGGGAGCTGTGGAAGAAAAGGGCGCTAGGCCGGAAGTAAAGCGCGCTGCGGCGTCGCTCGCCGCAGCAGCCAGAAAACGATCGTCAGGTTGAGCAGGTTCCAGGCGAGGCCGTTGACGAAGGCCGCCCGGTAAGAGCCGGTGAGATCGAAGATCGCGCCCGAGATCCATCCGCCGCCCGCCATGCCGAGAAGCGTCGCCATCAGCACCACGCCGAGGCGCGCGCCGGCCTCGCCGGGCTTAAAATACTCGCGCACGATGATGGCGTAGGAGGGCACGAGCCCGCCCTGGAACAAACCGAACAGGGCGGAGACGATGTAGAGCGACGCGAGCCCATCGAAGGGCAGGAAGAGCGCGAGCGCGATGCCCTGCAGCGCCGAGCCGAGCAGCAGGGTGCGCAGGCCGCCGATGCGGTCGCAGATCCAGCCCGAGGCGAGCCGGCTGACGATGCCGAAGCCGAGCATGACCGCCAGCATCTCGGCGCCGCGCGCGATGCCGTAGCCGAGGTCGCCGCAGTAGGCGACGATGTGGACCTGCGGCATGGACATGGCGACACAGCAGGCCAGGCCGGCGACCGACAGGAGCGCGAGCAGGGCATTCGGCGTCAGGCCCAGAGGCCTTGCGGATCGATTTGCAGTAGCGCTCGTATCTGCATGACCCGGCAAGGGCGGCCGTTTTCTCAGCAGCAGCGCGAGCGGCAGTATCGTCGCCAGGCAGAACAGCCCGAGCCCCGTATAGGTCGCCCGCCAGCCGGCGGTCTCGAAGAAGTGCTGCAGCAGCGGCGGCCAGACTGCCCCGGCGAGGTAGTTGCCGCTCGCGCAGATCCCCACCGCAATCCCGCGGCGCCGCGTGAACCACATCGAGGTATCGGCAACCAGCGGGGCGAAAGTCGCGGCGCAGCCGAGCAAGCCGGCGAGCAGCCCGTGCGCGAGGCTGAACTGCCATAGCGTGAGCGCCATGCCGCAGAGGATGAAGCCGGCGCCGAGGCTGAGCGCGCCGATCACGATCGGCACGACGACGCCGAAACGGTCCGAGAGCCTGCCCATCAGGATGCCGCCGACGCCGAAGCCGATCATGGTGAGCGTGTAGGGCAGCGACGCGTCGGCCCGCGCCACGCCGAATTCGGCCTGCAAGGTGGGCAGCGCGACGACGACGCCGTACATCGCGGCGCCGCCGATGGTCATGATCAGCAGCGCGGCGGCCAATCGGATCCAGGCGTACGCCGATTCGGCTTCGCCCCTCGGGGAAGTTTTGTTATCGTGCATTGCCGCTGAGGTTAACATCGCCTGTGAGGAACGGTCGGGCGCTTCCCGAACGGCGTGCCCGAAGGCTTGGTACACTAGCGGCTGGCAACTTTGAAAGGAGGTGATCCCGTGAGAGAAAACCAAGGCAACACCGGCCGGCAGGACTCTACCGACGGATCAACCCGCAGGTTCACGAGTCAGGCCAGTATCTAGGCCGGCTGCCTACGCAGTAAAAAACGCCCCGGCCGCGCAAGCGGACCGGGGCGTTTCATTTAAGGCAAGCCTTGGATCAGGTCCTTCGCCGCATGCTCGGCGATGGAGCGGAAGCTGATCGGGCGCTCCAGCCCGGTGTCCATCGCGAAGGTCACCTCGTCGATCCCTTCCCAGGCGATGCTGCCGTCGCGGCTGTCCCAGATCTGGAAAAACACGCGCAGGTTGGCGTATTGAGTCTGCAGGATGCTGAAGCCGAGGAGGCTCCACCGGCTTTTGGCGCTCTGCTGCATGTTGGCGAGCTTGAGCTGCGCCAGGTAGCGCACCCCGGCCGCCTGCGCCACCCGCCGCATCGTCGCGCCATCGAAGACCCCGGTGTCGCGGTAGTTCTGGTACATCGTGCGGTACGCATCGGCGAGCCCCGCCCGGTTCACCGCGCTGAGGGTTGCTGAAAGCGGAACCAAGCGGATGTCCGCTCGCTCGGCCTGCAGCGTGGTCGCGAACACATGGGCGAGCGCCTGCTTGTCCTCCTCCTGCCCGGTCACCGTGGACGGCGTCAGGAACGCGAGCCCGCCCTCGCGCAACTCGTGCTGCTGGAGGTGGAGCGTCTCATGCTCCGGCGACGAATAGACCTGGAGGGTCGAAGAGCACGCCGACAGCAACAGCGCCACCGCCGCGATCATCGTGTACGCGGTTGAGCGCGATATTCTCCTGCCTTGTTTGAGAATCATGGTGGCTCCCCGAGTAGTCTACGGCGCGAATACCACGAATCCAAGGGCTCCAGAGTCTCCGATAGGGTTGATGTCCTGCACCATCTGCGTACCGGCGGCGGTGCCGTCTGTTTTCCAGAGTTCCTTGCCGTGCACGCCATCATCAGCCTGGAAATAAAGCGCGCCATTGAACGCGGTGAAGTCATTGGGGCCACCGCTCCCCGTGGGGTTGATGTCTTTCACCATCATCGTACCCGCCGCGGTGCCGTCGGTTTTCCAGAGCTCTCTGCCGTGTACGCCGTCATCGGCCTGGAAATAAAGCGCGCCGTTGAACACGGTGAAGCCATTGGGGCCAGCGCTCCCGATGGGGTTGATGTCTTTCACCATCATCGTACCCGCCGCGGTGCCGTCGGTTTTCCAGAGCTCATTGCCGTGCACGCCGTCATCAGCGGCAAAGTAAAGCGCGCCGTTAAACACGGCAGGGACACTGGGGAAGGCGCTACCCCCATTCACTGCGGTGGTGTTGATGTCCTTCACCATCACCGTGCCGATAGTAGTGCCGTCGGTTTTCCAGAGCTCAACACCGTGCACGCCATCATCAGCGCCGAAATAGAGCGCGCCATTGAACGCGGTGAAGTCATTGGGGGAGGCGCTCGCCCCCGCCACGGCGGTGTTGATGTCCTTCACCATCACCGTACCGATAGTAGTGCCGTCGGTTTTCCAGAGCTCAACACCGTGCACGCCGTCATTGGCAGAGAAATAAAGCGCGCCGTTGAACACGGTAAAACCGCTGCTGCCAGAGCCCACCCCCGCGGTGGGGTTGATGTCCTTCACCATCACCGTGCCGGCGGCGGTGCCGTCGGTTTTCCAGAGCTCATTGCCGTGCACGCCGTCATCAGCGGCAAAATAAAGTGCGCCGTTGAACACGGCAGGGACACTGGGGAAGGCGCTACCCCCATTCAGTGCGGTGATATTGATGTCCTTTACCATCACCGTGCCGGCGACAGTCCCATCGGTTTTCCAAAGCTCATTGCCGTGCACGCCATCATCAGCGCCGAAATAGAGCGCGCCATTGAACTCGGTGAAGTCATTGGGGGAGGCGCTCGCCCCCGCCGCGGCGGTGTTGATGTCCTTCACCATCACCGTCCCGGCGGCGGTGCCATCGGTTTTCCAGAGCTCTCTGCCGTGTACGCCGTCATCGGCCTGGAAATAAAGCGCGCCGTTGAACACGGTAAAACCGCTGCTGCCAGAGCCCACCCCCGTGGTGGGGTTGATGTCCTTCACCATCACCGTGCCGGCGGCGGTGCCGTCGGTTTTCCAGGGCTCATTGCCGTGCACGCCATCGGTGGCTGTGAAGAACATCGGGGCCGGCGCCGGAGCGCTGCTACCACCTCTACCCGTACCGCTTCCACACGCGCTGATAAAAGGCAACAACAGCAACGCCGCAAGCAGCGTCGTACGGCTTGTACCGTATTCAATGATTGATCCGGACCTCATGATTCCTCCGATACGGATGCTGCCACTCAACGAGGTTGTAGACGAGGTGATTTCCTCCTGTGATCGCTGCAAGCCAAATGCCAGGATTGAGCTGGGAGCTGAAACAGTCGCCCGGTTCTTGCGCAACACGGAGGACATTAGCCGGGTCCGACGCAACCGCATGTGGGCTCGGACGCTGGAGGTAGGGACACCAGCTTGACCCTCAATCAATCACGGATGGTTCTTCGTCAAGCCATCTTCACATAACCACCGCTCTTGCCGTTGAAGCGCTCGAATTTTGCCCAGGTGAGACGCTGAGTTTCGAGACAGTTGATGCGGACTCTGCCATTCGCGATGTCGTAACGGACCACTTGCACGGTCCGAGTAACTCGCAAATCGACTTCCTTCCACTTCGATCCGACCGGGGGATATTGAGATCTCATTTTCGTGGCTTGGTAACAGCGTTGATCAAGCTAAAGGCCGGATTGTGCAGCCACTTGTTTGCTGAAGTGGCCGCGCCCAGAGCTACTGCAGGCGAAGACCTATCTGCCGCGCAATTGATCGCTGCTTCGGCGGCGGCTTGACGCCGTCCTGGACGATTCTTGCAGGCGAGTGGAGGGATTCATGACGCGCAGTTATGAATAGATGACCCCCTGGAATGGGTGGTTCGCGACCGCCGGGTGTCTAATCATCGACCGGGCATTTTTATCTTTTCGACTAGAAGTCACAAACAGCAACATCCGGTAGTCGGGTACGCCCGCCAAGGAATTTTGAGTTCGGAAATGGTCGGCATCGGCCGTCCCGAGCTTCACCAGCGGGAGGAGCGATATCGTCTGAAGCAGAGAAGCTTGAACACTTAGAGGAGAGGGATATGTACTTGTCATCGTGCAACGGTAGCAAAACGCGGCTAATCGCATTATCCGCCGCTACTTTGGCGGTTCTCGCTTTCAGCGCCAGTGCGCTGGCGGCGGATATAAGGCAAAGCGGCGAACAGAAGAACATGAAGCTGGTGGGACACGTTGCCCTGCAATTTCGTGGGTCCTATCAGCCGAACGTCATCCAGTACCCGGATGGAAGGACGATCGCGTTCGCGGGCCTGCATAGTGGACAAAACTTACCAGGCCCCCTGCCCAATCCGCTGAACGGCGGCAAATTGGAAGAGAACGGAACGATGATCATTGATATCACGGATCCGAAGCACCCGGTCGAGACGTTCCATATTCCGGTCCCGGTCGCCGGAGGCCAAGCGCAAATGGTGCGCCTGTGCCTCGGCTCCGATCTGCCGAAAGGCATACCGGGCAAGGTCTATCTTTTGCGCAACATTCAGGGGACCACCGCCCAGCTCTCAGGGTATGAAACCTGGGACGTGACTGATGTCAGGAAGCCCGTGTTTTTAGCAGCGCTGCGGAACATTCGCTCCACGCATAAGGACTGGTGGGAGTGTAAGACCGGCATCGCGTATATGCCCGGCAGCAAAGACGCGACGTGGGGCTCGCCTCTCTGGCGCACAAGCCAGTCGATGGTCATCGTCGATTGGTCAAATCCTGCTGCCCCCCCGCATTACATCCGGACTTACGGTTTGCTGGGTACACAACCGGGTTCAACCGGAGTCGCGCCCCCCTCGCTCCACGGTCCGATCTCCGCGCATGAACATCCCAATGCCGCCGGCAAGCTCGTGAGCGGTGTCGACGTTATTGGCAACCGGATTTACTTGGCATGGGGCGTTGGTTCCGACGGCGTGTTGCAGATTGTGGACCGGAAAAAACTGCTGCCTCCGGCCTATGGCGGCACATTCACCGGCAACCCCGACACCCCCACGGAGGCGGACCTGCTCTCAGCGCAAGTCGGGCGCATGGACATGTCGCCGGATCAGGGCGGCCACACCAGCATGCCGGTGTTCGGGCTAGCGCCGAGGAGCTTGCAGTGCTCCAGCTCAGCATGCCCTGGAACCCCCTCCCCTGATGTGCGGGACATCGTGCTGCTCTCGTCCGAAGCAGGCAACTGTAATTCGCAGCATTGGAGCTTCGTCGTCGACGTGTCGACGGAAAACTCGATCGGCGTAAGGCAGGACCCGTGGCAAGGGCCGATGGTGCTCTCGACGCTGTGGGTCAATCCGCAGTCGGGTGAGAAATACCCGCGTGGCAACTACTGCCTACGTGGCCAGCGCTTCGGCACGCACTCGCACGAGGAGAACTTCCGCAATCCGTACTACGGCAGGTTGACATTCACCTCTTACTTCAACGCCGGTGTGCGCGCGTGGGACATCCGCGACCCGCAGGGGGCCGTGGAGGCGGGGTTCTATGTACCGGCCGCTCCCAACAACACCTACATGACCAACAACGTCGAAGTCGACAACCGCGGCTACATCATCATCGTCGACCGCATCGGCAATGGGATGGACATCCTGAAGCTGACCGGTAAGGCGCGAAACATCGGCTTAGGGAAGTCTGACGATGACGATGACGATGACGATCACGATGACTGAGCGAAGCTGATGCGTAAAGGCGAAAGTCAACGCCCAACGCGATAGCGGGAACGGTCAGGCAGGCAAACAGGGCATGCCATTGCGGCGTGCCCTGTTTTTTGGTGCTCCATCGGGAGCGGGGCGATGAAAACGATTGAAGCGAAGCTTGCGGTTTTCGCGGCGTTGCTCGCGCTGGCCGGACCGGCCATGTCCCATGGCTGCGAGGATCACCTCCCTCTATATCTGCGGGGCTCCTATGAGGGCGGCTGCGATGAATCCGCTGAATTAGCTCACGGGCACGGCGAAGCGCGAGGAGCAGACCATTACGTAGGCGAATGGGTACAAGGCAAACCCAGTGGAAAGGGCATCTACACCTGGGAAAATGGCGCTCGATATGAAGGCGAGTTCAAGGATGGCAAGGCCGATGGAACGGGACTGTATACCTCTCCCAAAGGGGTGCGCTTTAAGGGCGGGTTCATAGGCGGAAAGTTAAAGGAATTAAAGCCACCTGACTGCCCCGCGACCCCGGGGCCGCTTAATTGCTGAGAGGCTGATCATGGGAGTGACCGGGACAGCCTCTAGCTTGGGAAGCATCATGTTGCGAACTAGCGAGCCCGGTTAACGGAAAGCGGACCAGCAGCAAGGAAAAGAATTGTCGGAGTGAACTGAACGCGCAGCTATGACCCGCAGATTGCCGCGAGCATGAACGTCCGGTTACGACCCAAAGCGGTCACTTCCGCTCTAATGGCAGCTGCCTTGCCTGCGCGATGTCTCTGGCAGTAGGCTTCGTGGAAGGGAGGAACCATGATTAGAACATTCTTACGCAGGTGTCTCGCCAGTCTCATCGTCTGCCAGCTTCTGATGGGCGGAATCGCCCTAGCCAGACCGCAGGAGGATGTGGCTGCCGCTTCAATGAAATGGGCAGCCGCGCTAGGAGAAAACGATCCCGACAAATTGCTTCCCTTCTACGCACAGGATGCCGTGCTTTGGGGAACGATTTCTCCAAAGGTGCGATCCGATCCGGCAGCCCTGCGCGAATATTTTGTCAATGCCTTCAAAGCGCTTCCTGGGCTGAAAGTTGCATTTGGGGAGCAGTTGATCAGAATTTACGGCAGCACTGCGGTCAATACCGGGTACTACACCTTTTCCTTCGTCAGAGATGGCGAAGCCAGGACCTTGCCTGCCCGATACAGTTTCACCTACGTTAAGAAGGGGAAAAACTGGATGATCGTGGATCACCATTCGTCGGCCATGCCTCAGCCCCCAAAGTAATTGATTCTCTAGCGCTCCGTCTTGCTGTTTGCGGGAAGCACATGGAAGCGAATCAAGTAAGCGTTGCGACTGTTTCGTCGTAACTTAACGGGAGGACACACCATGAAAACTCGCTACACCGTAGCAATGGCAGTCATCGCTGGTTTTGGACTCGGCGCCGCCGTAGTGGAGGGACTCCACGCTCAAGCCAAGCCGCCCGTGTACTACATCGCGGAGATCGAGGTGACGAACCTCGATGCTTATACGAAGGAGTACGCCCCGAAGGCTCAGGCCACGATCAAAGCGCACGGCGGCCGCTTGCTCGCCGCAGGACAGAATGTAACTGCGTTCGAAGGGGCGCCGCCGAAGCAGCGCGTCGCCGTCCAGCAGTGGGACAGCATGGAAAAAATCAAAGCCTGGCGCAATTCGAAGGAGTACAAGGAGGCGCGCAAGATCGGCGACAAGTACGCGAAATTCCGCGCCTTCGCCATCGAAGGCCTGCCGCAAAAGTAGCCGTCTGACATCGATCGGGGCCGCCGCAGCTGGCGGCCTCCCTCAGGCGCCCTGGGTAACTCGGGTGCGACCCAACGCCTGCCGCCCGGGTCAACGGCACCCTCAGTGAAGCGCAAGGAGATTATCGTGGCGCGCAAATATATAGACTGCCGTGAATTCCCAAGCGAAATGAACTGCACGGTTGCAATCGCGGCCGATACCGAGAAGGAGCTGATAGAAGTCGCCGTGCAGCATGCAGTGGCCGTTCACAGGCACAAAGACACCCCGGAATTTCGCAAGCAATTGCGAGCGATCATTAAAGAAGGGACCCCGCCCCGCTGAAGTGCCGGAAACGGCGCGCCTCGCCCGGGTCTTGCGGCCGCTGGAGAGCGTCAATTGCTGCAATGGCGAGATGAGCAATGCCCAGTGCCCTTACCACGATTCGCACATTGCAAACACGAATGTCGTGAAGCTCTACCCTACGGGTGAACTAATTGAGAAGCCGTGCTACAAATTCGCGGACCAAAAGAAAGCCCCGAGTGCTTTGGGGGCTCGTCGGGGCTAAGAGAAGGGGTCCTACTAACTTAGGAAGCACTTAGCCTTCGCGCCGATCGCCATTGTGCCGGCGCACGCTGGCTGTGAGAAATTGCCGTAGATCGAACGTGCTGCAGTGGCGACGCCACAACAATCTTCACAGCAAGGTCGTAGAAATGTCTAAATCGCTTGCCGCTGACTCCCCCGCAAGCAATATTGAGCCGCGAGCCTTAACGCCAAGGGGGATCAGATGAGGAAAATCTGGCGCGTCAGCAGCCTTACGCATGGTTTCCTGCGCGATTCTTACGAGCGAACCCTCGCGAACGCACAACAGCGTTTCCTCAGCCCAGGTTCTTTCGTCGTAGAGAACCGGGAGCGTCTGTACGTGGTGGCCGGTGGAATCGTTGGAATCTGGGCTGCCCTCGCGCTCATTGGGTGGGTGCTGATGAAGATTTAGCTTCGCGCAGTGCTTAATTTGACGGTGCGTGTTTCTTAGCTCGTCCCCCTGCGCGATACCAAGCGTACGTCGGCACCGCGGCGAACCGCCAGCGTGCGGAAGCCGTCGTACTTCAACTCGAATATCCAACCCGGCCGGTTGAAAGGCACGCGCGCCGCCGTTGGGTGCATCAACTCAGCGCCCGATAGCCATCGTGCTTTAGCTCAAAGATCCAGTCCGGATCGTTGAACGGCTTAGCTCTCTTGGTTGGCAATGCCCAATCGCGGTGAGTGATCGCAGCCACGTTATGGTTGGGTGGCGCGAGCGCGCAATCACTCGGCCGATGGCAGAGTGACTATCGTTAGCCAAAAGTTGTCTATTGCCTGGACGACAGACACAAACTTTTCTACATCGATCGGCTTGGTGATATAGCAGTTGGCGTGCATCCTGTAGCTGCGGACCACGTCTTCTTCCTCCTTGGACGTTGTGATCACGACCACCGGAATGCGCTTCAGCTCATCGTTGGTCTTTATCTCCGCCAGCACCTCGCGACCGTCCTTCCTTGGCAGGTTGAGGTCGAGAAGAATCACGTCGGGGCGTACCGCGTTCGTGTACTTGCCGCGCCGATGTAGAAACTCAAGGGCTTCAATTCCGTCCCCGACCGTATGCAGGTTGTTGTGAAGCTTGCCTATCGTTAGCGCTTCCCTTGTGCGGCGAACGTCTTCCGGGTCGTCTTCCACCAAGAGAATCTCGGCTGGGCGCGCCCCTTCTTCTGGGTCATTAATTGGCATGTAGAGCTTCTCCTCCAGTTAGTAGATGTTAGATTTTTCGGCTCAATGGAAAGTGTTTCACAAATTGGTCAGGACCGGCGCGTGCTCTCGCATTACTCTTCGCCGTCCCGTCGCGTAGGGGGGAGGCGCAGTCGAATGGATCTCACACCGAGCGAACGAGCGGTATTGGGTCAGATACGTGTGCTCTATGAGAATGCTCCTCGCCGCGACCATCCGCTAAAGGCATTGACGATGCAGTGGCCCCCATTGCATTACGACGCCTACAAGAGCGGATATGCGGGTCTACTTGCAAAACGCCTCATAAAGGATGGTGACGCGCATTCATTCAAAATTACCGATGCAGGCTTGAAGTTCATGGGTGTTGCGGCTTCTGCGCCATCCCCTCGCGTTGATCGCAACAAACGTACTGCCGAGGATGTTAAACGTGCTGCCTCATCTCAAGGGGTAGGTTCTCAGGTTGTAGCGGCCAAGGAGCCGGTTAAAACACGGCTTGTGATCCTTGCTGTCTCAGCGCTGGCGCTCCTCGCTTTGGGAATCCTCGCTGGGTTGGGCATTCTTGTAGATTGGCCATATGCGACTCAAATGCATCATTACCTATCGCACTTCGCGCGGCAGCTCGGTTTCTAGTTGGAAAACCGAGGGGCTCGGGACTAATCGTGTGTCGATTGCAGCAGACATGATTGCGCAATTACGCAAGCGCCAACGGCGTCGCGTGACTGTTATCGGTGTGATGGTGCATGACCGCGATGCAGCCGAACAGTCTGTCGACTTTGGCGCACGATGAGCGAGAGACGAGATCCCAACGACGGCCGCGACGACGAGGAGCTGCTTGCCGTTGCGGCCATCCTCGATGAGTTGCCGGAGGACCATGCCGCTCGTAGCGCTTTCCGCGCCGGCGCCGGCACGATTGAGCTCACGCACCTGGTAGGCCGGCAGGATCTAGCCGATCGGCTGAAGCAGGCCTACCTCGACGGCTACGGAAGGATGCTGCGGCGATCCGGCGGGCACTTCAGGCCCTGATGAGTATGGACGGCGGCGAACAGCGCTACTAGCAGAGAGGCTTTCGCACTAGCGCTCAATATGAACTCTTCCTTGGACCGAACAAGCGTAGCTCCTCGCGGCTACGGTTCCGTCGCCATAGCATTTCATTGGCTCACCGCGCTCTTGGTGCTGGCGGCGTTTGTTATGAGTCCGGGTGGCTCAGAGCAACGGGTTTATTCGGCAGCGATGGATTTCGATCGCCAGATCCACGAGGTACTAGGACTGACGGTGTTCGGTCTGACACTCTTGCGCCTCGTATGGCGAGCGTTCGCTCCGGCGCCGCAGTTGCCTTCCGCCCCGCGGTGGATGAACCGCATATCGAAGATCGTGCGGGGATTGCTGTACGCCTTGCTCGTTGCGACGCCCGTGACCGCAATAGTGGGCGCCTGGCTTGAAGGTCATCCCCTCACACTTGGAATATTGGGCAATGTACCGCCGATGATTCCCGAGGCTCACGCCGCCGGGCAAGCGGTCGCGCAGATCCACACGATCCTCGGTGATGCCGTCGTCTGGCTCGCTGGGTTCCACGCTGCCGCGGCGCTGTTCCATCATTTCGTTCTACGCGACGAGGTCCTCCTGTCCATGCTTCCGCCACGGTGGAGACACCGAAGCCTTCCGTGACCTCGCCTTGGCCCCTCCCGAGCGGCGGATTACAGATTTAGTAGGCTAACCTAAGTCGTTGTTTTTGGCCCGCCCTCACTCGTCAAGAACCGTAGCTAACCGCCAAGAACGCTACGTTTTCGCTACGTTTCCTAGGTGTACTGATCGTTCTGGGAATAAAGATGGCAATCGATGGTCTCGGCACGCCAGCGCTGGCGCAATTCCGGCTCTTGGCCGGGCGATGTGTTGGCGCTCGCCGCGATTCCGTTTAGTTCGATTTCCAGCGACTGTTGCAACTGGGCCAGCGCCTGGCCATCGCGGCATTTCTTTGGAATGACGGAATCGGCGCGTAGCGACGACCGCGGCCCTTCGGCGGGGAAGGATGCGCTCTTTCCAAGTCGCCGCGCCATGCTTTCGCCAAGCTCATTAACCAGGGATCCGTGAAAGCGCTTTCCAAGAAACGCGGCTACACATAGAAGGTACTCAGCAGTCGCTACATCGAGCGGGGTAGCGAAGATTTCCCTGAGTGCACTTTTAATGTCCGGGGCTTTGCATCCTTGGAGCCAAAAGAACGCTGGCACCTCATTGCGTGCGCAGTACATCGCGACGCGCAACCTTTGATCCGGAGTTAGGCGGAGGCCTTTGCGCTCTGAATACCACTTCCACGTTATTCCGCGGGCTGGGTGTGCATTTCTATCGCCCCCCGTCATGGCTATCCAAGCCGCAATTTCCTGCTCGGGCGTGGAGGGCGAAACGGTGAAGCTCATACCTTTCACCGCAAGTGCATCTGGTGCGTTGTCAATAACAAATTTCTTATGAGATTCGTTTGTCGCAACATTGGAAACAACGAGAATTTCGCTTGTCGGAGGCGATTCAACGACACGCGCAATCTTGTCGAGCAAAGTAGCCCGGAAGTAGTCCAATCGTCGGTTCACAATGGCGTCGAGATCACGCGAGTCCACTAGATGATTTCCAGCAACGCGCCGCACGTAAGAAGTACCCTGGCGCAGAACGACCTTTTCTTCGCCGCTAGGAAACTTGAAGGCACCGTCCTTCAGCACTAGGTGTGTTTGGCCTTGGGGCGGGGGGGTGAAGACAACCACGTAGGTCTTGCTTCCTAGCTGGATAGATCGCGAGCGCAAGGTCGTTATCGGTGGCTCGACATAACGGTTTACCTTTTGCATTAGCTGATTGGTGTCACAAAGCAGTTTTGCGGCTTCTTCATCGAGCCCAACCATCTCATAAGTTCCGTCGCGAACCCCGAACGCCAGGTACCCGCCGAAGGTATTGGCAAACGCCATTACGTCTTTCGTAATTTCTAGCCATTCGCGCTCCTCCGAGTGGAAAGTCAATTTGAAGTCGGCGCGGTCGGTTTCCTCTTGGAAATGAAGGACGCGATGCAGCGCTTCCTCGGAAAGAGGGTCCTGCGATGCGAGGAGTTCTGCGAGGCTTGCGGGCATTCGGGGGACTACCTGAAAGACTTAATCAACTGCGCTCGTTCATAGCTCGGGGAATGGACGTGACACTGCGGGCACCAGCTGGCCGGATCGGCACGTTGCTTCTCCAGGACGGCACGACGACCACGATTGACGCACCAGGACGGGTCACCGTCGACGCGGTCAACGCGCCGGCGCTTATGCGCATCGGGTTCGCGCACGTCCGCGTCAACAGGAGCGCGCAGGTGGGAATGACGGTCGCCGAGCGCGAGGCGCGCCGAATATCGGCATGGCCGTCGGCGCCTGCTCACGCGCCCAATGCGCAGCCTGCGGGCATCGTCTCGGTAGCGGAGCGCGAAGGCCTGCCGTTGCCCGATCCGAGCGAGCAGCCGCGTAGAGCGCTCTCCGTTGCCGAACGCGAGCGCCAGCGCGAAGCGGTGGACGCGCGCTGACGGATAGCCCCGCGCAGTGGCAAGCCCCAGCGTGTTCTTATCTGCGCAGCTTATCTTCAGGCGGATTGAGCGGCCCGCCGAGGCCTGGTTCCCTCGGCTTTTTGTCCTGTGAATACTCCGGCCGCGGTGCCCTCCATGATTCCGTGCTGCCGACAGTCAGCGACACCACTTGCGAGACGGAATTGAAAAGCTCGACCTGCTCTTGCAGCTCTTCGGGGCTCATCGGCTTCTTCACCTTGAAGAACGCCGAGCCGCCGTCATAGTCGAATCGGATCCCCATCCCGGCCGCGTGCCAAGAGCCATTCTTGGCCAGGAAGGAACGAGCGAGAAAGATGTCCATCCTCAAAGTGGCGATGGTACCTTGCGGCTTCAGCTTATCTGGCTTCGCAAAGAACGTATCGGCGACGTCCGAGGGCACGCGCCCCCTGCTGATGTGATCGTACACCGGCAGTGGCATCTGTGGGACTTCCGGGCCAGAGACGGTGGAATGCTCGCTTAGCAAAATCGCCGTGGACTTGCTGACGTCGCTGACGCTGGAAAGAATTTCATTAATCTCGCTCGGCGTCAGGCTGCGCTTCTCAACCTTTTGCCGGACGGCAATGAGATTCGATCGCACCACGCGGAGGGAATTCTCCATGCGCTCGCGCGTTGTCAGCTCTTGGGTGATGTGGCTCGTCAGGTCGGTATGCTGACGCTGCTCGGCGGCTTGAAGGTCGGTGCGCATCGCTCGCACTTCCGCGGTGACGTCCCTAAAGCTCTGCTTGAGATCCGGTATCGCGGCCACAAGGAAGTAGTACATGAGGACCGTAGTGCCGGCTGCGCCGAACAAACCGCCGACAATGGTGGGTAACCACCACCAATTTCTCTTCGCGAACTCGAGAATCCGATTCATCGCCCCTCTCGTCGACTGCAGCGGAGGATACTCCAAGGCAGGGCTGGAGCGTGCGAATTGGTCAGCTACTACAACTTTGGCTAGGCAGCTTGGCTGATAGCAGGTTGGTCGCCCTCTCTCTCGCGCAACACTCGAACGACGAACTCTCTTCTTTTCATTGTTTGTTATCTGGAAGAATCGTTACGCGCGTCACGAACGATTGCAGCGCAAGCGCGAATTCTTGCCAAGACGAGTCTGCCAAGTTGTTGACGGCCGATCCGCGAGCCAAGAGCGTTCCCCATCCAGAGTTCGTCGCAGACCCGCTTACTACAGGAGCGCCATCCTTCCATAGCGCTGCTGTTACTCGCATGGTAAATATGTTTGGATCAAAGTCCATCCGCAATTCCAAAGCGCGCGGATCATCGGACTTGCCAATAAGAAACCCGTTCGATTGGAGCAATGCAACGAATCGCGGTACATAGGGTGCGATTTCCGGATGCACATTAGCCGGCGCTTTGATCGTTCTCGGCACTGTAAGCGCCGTAGTAGTGCTGTATCCGGTCGACGAGCAGCCGTTCACGGCCATGACCAACAAAGCTGCGAGCAAGAAGCGTTTTGTGAGTGTCATTTTTGTCGATCCCTTATTCCGTCTTGTGGCAGTCGTGCCCGCTGGATCTCAGCAGGCGACGGCGGCTGACGAGGTACGCAACTCTCAGTCGCTCGGCGAGGTCGCGCGGCCGACCAGGTGCGTGAGCCGGCTAGCGTTGCTAAGGGCATACCAATTGCGATAGCCAATCACCATTGGTCTCGGGAATGATGAATGAATAGTTGGGTACTTTGCGTGAAGGATTTTGTGGCACAACATCTCCCTTCGCGTCATACACGACTCCATCTAAGTGCCTAATCCGCCGACCCTTGCAGTCGATTTCAAAATATATCTTGGTTATCGGCTGCACCGTTGGTGCGTTCGCTATAACTTCGTACCCTGTGGCAGTGGCAGCGGCCTCGTTGAGTGCTGATTTATCGGCGTACCCGCGCCTGACTGTAGCGAGTAGGAAAAAGCGAGGCGCATAACCGGTCGCGATTTTGGTCGCCGCTTTTTCTACGACATCCTTTTGGTGCGCCTCGTAATAGCGATCAAGGTTCTTCACCGTAACTGCCTTGACCCACACTCTCGCAATGTCTTTGGCGGGGCGATCAATATAGTCGGCATCGAAAAATTGATACAACTCGCTTTTGCCTTGTTTGTTGTAGCCAGCGAAGCGCCAGTCCGAGCCGAAGGAGGCGCTGGTGAATAGAAGGAGAGCTGAACTGCATGCAGCTAATGCTACGAACACCATCGGCGCGGGTGAACTAGTGCTGTCAATCCGTGTGTACGATCTGAACAAAGTCCATGCCTGGCACGAGCACCGAGTCTTTGTGTCGTATACCGTGTATGTCCAGCGCAGTTCCGCTCGGGGTGTTGAAGAGCTCAACAGTGCCCATCATCCAGCCGTCGTCCCTGACCTTCGCAATGCGGATGCGGATAACCCCCGCATCGGTTTCGACGGTAACGGCTTCGCCGAGTTTTGCCGGGCGCGGGGAGATGAACGGTCTGCCGCTGCCGGTCATGGACAGAATGCCAACGCGTTTCTTGATGCCAAGAATGTCTTTCGGCCCACCCGGAAGGCCGCTTATATCCCAATGCCGGGTTCCGTCGCTGGTGACGCCTGTAGGTCTGAGCTTCATGGTGTTCTCCATGTTAGAGGCGCTCAAAGCCGAGGCGGCGAGCCATTCCCTAGGAGTGAAACCCTAGGCTGCTTATAGGGGCGCGTCAAGGCCAGCGGAGCGCCGCTGAAAGAGCCGAATAAATGAGGTAAATGATCGCGATCAGCCCAGCGATCTTCAGCGTGCTCGTCAACCGGTAAACCCAGAGAGGGAATTGGCGCTGAAGCAGCACCGGAATAGGCGTCGCGAATCCCTGGTCGCACTTTATCCCGGCGTTCACCTGAGCCACGGTGACTGGTGGGAAGTAGAGATAAGAGATGGTGATTTGCTCTCCTGGAACCAACGTAGGAATGACGATGTCCTGCTGACCGTTGGGCAAAGCAGCCACGTGGTGGACGACCATCGGCCAGGTGATGAAACTTGGAAGGACTTGGTGAGTGAGACGAATGTTGGTGGCAGCTCGGCGACCGGCATTCCGCAGCACGACTTGATGAGTGTTCACCTGCGTGGCTGGGGCATTTGCCGGTGCGTGCTGAAAGCTCGCGACATGGCCGAAGTACGAGATCAACCTTGCACGGCTCTCAAACCAGCGGTCTATCCACACCCCCAGGAACAGCGCGATGATGGGTGCCGCTATCGTCGCGAGCGCGTTCCAGTCGATTGCCATGCGACCCCCCTAGTGGCGTACCCGAGATTCTAGGCGCGCTGGCGTCAGGAGCGCTTTTTGCTCCTCGCTTCGTTCCACAGCTTCACGGCAATACTCGGAAGCTTTACAAAATCGGTGGTCCATCCACACGCGCGGCACTGGACGGCAAATGGGAAACGCGAACCCCCGTTGCTCGCGAGCTCGCCCTTTTTCTCGCCGCAGACCGGGCAGGCTTTTAGTTGGGCGCCGCCTTCAGTTGGCTATCTGTCGCGGGCTGCTCGGTCCGTTTACGAGCCGCCATCAGTGCGCTTCTGCCAATCGCTTGTGCTGCCGAGCGGTGTCCGCCGCTCGAGCGATCCCTCGACCGGCTTTGCGGACTCGCCGTAGCGCTCGCGCGCCTGCGCCTCGGTGAGCCGATACCTCGTCCGCCGCCGCTTCCCGAATTCGTCGGTGTATTCCCATAGCCAGAGTTCGATGTACTCCTCCACGGACCATTCTTTGCTTACTTCGATGGCCCAGCTGCGAGCTTCTTTCGGCCTTTGGCGCACTCCGCTATGACGTCTTTTGCCCCCTCAATTGCCTGTTCAGCCTGCTCAACGCGAATAGTTTCCTGAAGCTCGTAGCTGGCTAGTTCACGCAACGGTTTCAACATCCGCATCTGCGCACCGACATCCTGGCTTATGACCTTCAGTCCGTAGTCGAGCTTAGGGTTGGGGCATTCAAGGCGTTGAAATAGCCCATCGTGCGATCCGGTCTTATCCGTAGTTACCTGGCTACGGTGCGGAAGCGCCTCTTCAAATTGCCGAGCCGCGTGATACGCGCCGTAATAGGCTCGATCAATAACTAGGCGATAGTCAAGATCGTTGCCGGCCGTCTTCAGTAACTCAATTGCCTGGGCTAGAAAATCCGCGGGCTGCGCCACATTAGGCGGCGGCGCGGAGTTCTACCGGCGGCGCTTTAGCAAAGGAAGCGACCATGCCTTGCGGGAATGCCCCCTCAGGCAGCTTTTCGACTACAAGCCTCGCCAATTCTCGATTCATTGCGTGAATTTCGCCGACGCTAGCGTCCAGCGGCATCGCGAAATAGAGATATGGAGGGTCGTCAGGCGGACGCAGAACTTTGAGGATGGAAGCAAGGGTGCCTGAGAACATAATTCTGTGCGCACGCTGAATGTCGCCCATCAGGTTAAGAATGGAGCCGATATTCTCATCGGTTAGTTTGCGTTCCCGCATAACTGCGGCCGCACGCTCTAGCAGTGAAAAATCGACGTCGGACAAGTCAGGATAGGTGCGCTTCGCTTCCTGCAGTCGATTCCAAACCGCAAGAACTTGACCGATGGACACCGCCTCTTCCCATATCTTCGGGAAAAACCCTCTCTTGGGATCGAGGAGCCACGTACCAATCTCTTGAGCCTGGCTATACAGACCGGCATTGCCCATCGAAACCCAAATCTCATGCTTTGTTTCAGCCTCGCCAGGCAGGAGTAGCGCCTTTCGGTAGTACTCGAACAACGCATCCACATTGCCGCAAATCGCGGCCAGAGCGCCGAAACGAACGAAGGCGTCCCTGGCGTCTACTTTCTGCAGCTTCTCGATGCGTCGCAGTAGGACCTGAATTTCAGGGGCGTTCCAATCCCTGAGCCTGTCGCTTTCGGAGATCAACGCATTGATGTCGGCGGTGACTTCCCCACCGAGGGTCTGCGGAATCTGATTCACGGAGCGTAGATTTCCAAGGGCTTCTCCACTATAGCGAGTCCGTTACAGCAAGCAAGCAAAGAGCTTGCCCCCAATTCCATGCGGCGCCGGCGTTACTGCAACGCTACTGCAACGGCTGGCCGACCAAGGAAGTCCGCAGGCTCGGAAAGTTTCTTAAGTGCTTGATTATTTGGCTCCCCGAGTAGGGCTCGAACCTACGACCTGCGGATTAACAGTCCGTCGCTCTACCAACTGAGCTATCGGGGATCCGGGAGAGCCGCGGATTTTACCATCTCTTGGTGAGGCTTACGGTCAGCCCGAAGCGGCTCGACGTGAGCTCGTTCAGATGCAGCGCGTTGTGTCCGTCGAACCGCACGTCGCCGTCCGCCTTGAGCGCCCAGACGCGGATGCCTGCGCCGAGCTCGACGTCTCGGTAGATCTGGTGCCGCAATTCGCCGTCGAGCTGAATGCCGTAGCCGCGCCCTTTCATGATGATATTCGGCGTCGGTCCGAGAGACTCGGGGCCGGGGGCGACGCGAAGATAATGGCTGTCCTCGTTTTTCATCCGCGTGTACGGCACCAGCGCGAAATTAATCAGCAGCCGGTCCCTCTCGCCGAGCGCAGCGCGCGCGGCGAAGCCCACGCGCAGCGAATTCCAGGTTACGTCGTTGCTGATCACCGGGACGTTGTCGGGGATGTTGACAATGCTGGATAGCGTGGCACCGCTGGCGCCGTTGGCGTCGGCTCGCTCGGTCCAGTACTGGTAGCCGACGAAGAGCCCCAGCACGTTCCTGCCCTCGTGGCTCGTCCAGACGTCGCGGCCGACGTCGAGCGTGAGGTAGGATAGGCGCTGCCCGCCGATCGAGCTGGTGGTGTCGGAAGACTTCAGCTGTCCGGCGTTAAAGTCCTCGTCGTCGAGCTTGCCGCTCTTGATCCACCCCAGCCCGGCGTTGCCGGCGACGAACCAGGGGCCGAGAAACGATTTGCGGCCGTGCAGCTCGAGCACGTGCGCGTCGAGCGGCTTGTAGATCAGCACCGAGGTCGGATTGCCCAGGAGCGGCGATACGCTCTGGGCATTGTGGTTCCAGCTTGTTTTGCCGCGGCTCATCCAGTAGCGCACGCCGAGCTCCAGGCTCGGATCCGCGGCTGCAGGGTCCTGCGCCAGAGCGCCTTGCGCGGCGAAAGCGACGGACAGCGAAACGAGCGCGACGCGGATTTGCGGCATCCGGCTGCGAATAACTACGCGATGACCTTCGCGATCGCGCCGGCCACGTAGTCGACGTTCTTGGAGTTGAGCGCGGCGACGCAGATGCGGCCGGTGTCGATGGCGTAGATCGAGTATTCCTCGCGCAGCCGCTGTACTTGTCTCTTGCTCAGCCCGGAATACGAGAACATGCCGCGCTGCGCGAGGACGAAGCTGAAATCCGCGCCCGGCGCGCGCGCATGGATCTGCTCGACCAGCTGCTTGCGCATCACCTTGATGCGCTCGCGCATGGCGCCGAGCTCGCGATCCCAGAGGCTGCGCAGCTGGGGCGTGGTGAGCACCGTCGCTACGATCTGCCCGCCATGCGTCGGCGGATTGGAGTAATTTGTTCGCACGGTGCGCTTCAGCTGGGACAGTACGCGCGTCGCCTCCTCCGCGCTGCCCGCCACGACGCTCAGCGCGCCGACGCGCTCGCCGTAGAGCGAGAACGACTTCGAGAACGAGCTCGACAGGAACACCGGAGTCATGGCGCCGGCAAAGAGCCGTGCGGCGTAGCCGTCGACCTCCAGCCCGTCGGCAAAGCCCTGGTACGCGAGATCGAGGAACGGCACCAGGCCGCGCGCGGCGACAATATCGAGCACCTGGTCCCACTGCTCGCGGCTGAGGTCGACTCCGGTCGGGTTATGGCAGCAGACGTGCAGGACCACGATCGAGCCGGCGGGGAGGGCGCCCAGAGTGCGCTGCATGCCCGCGAAGTCGAGCCCGTGGGTCTTGGCGTCGTAGTACGGGTACGCATTGACCGTGAAGCCTGCGGCCTCGAACAGCTGCCGATGGTTCTCCCAGCTCGGCTCGCTGATCCAGAGCTGCGCGCCCGGACTGATGCGCCTGAGGAAATCGGCGCCGATCTTCAGGCCGCCGGTGCCGCCGACCGCCTGGACGGTGACGATGCGGTTTTCCCGCAGCGGCTGGGAATCGGCTCCGAAAACCAGCTCCTGCACCGCGCTGTCATACGATGCGAGGCCGTCGATCGGCAAATAACCGCGGTGCGGCGAGCTCTTCAGCCGCTCGCTCTCGGCGTGGCGCACGCACTCGAGCAGAGGAATCCTGCCGGCGTTGTCGTAATACACGCCCACGCCGAGGTTCACCTTGCGCGGGTTCGGGTCGGCGACGAACGCCTCGGTGACGCCGAGGATCGGGTCGCTCGGCGCCATCGGCACCGAGGCGAGCAAGGACGGTGAGTGCGGTGCGTTCATCTGATACGATTTGAGGTTTCGTCTGCGAAATTCTACCCGTGCCGGTTACGTTTCCCAACAGTCCTTTTCGTCTGGAGCAGCTCTTCCAGCCTTCGGGCGACCAGCCCGAGGCGATCGACCAGCTCGCCGAAGGCATTCAGGACGGCCTCGCGTTCCAGACGCTCCTCGGTGTAACGGGCTCGGGCAAGACCTACACCATGGCGAACGTCATCGCGCGCCTGGGCCGCCCGGCGCTCGTGCTTGCGCCCAACAAGACGCTCGCTGCGCAGCTTTACTCGGAGTTCCGCGAGTTCTTTCCCGCAAGCGCGATCGAGTACTTCGTCTCCTACTACGACTACTACCAGCCCGAAGCCTACGTTCCGGCGCGCGACCTCTATATCGAGAAGGATTCATCGATCAACGAGCACATCGAGCAGATGCGCCTGTCGGCGACGAAGTCGCTGCTCGAGCGGCGCGACGTGGTGATCGTGGCGACCGTGTCGGCGATCTACGGCATCGGCGACCCCTCGGAGTACCACGGCATGATCCTGCACCTTCGCCAGGGCGAGAAGATGTCGCAGCGCGACGTCCTGGCGCGCCTGGTAGCGATGCAATACGAGCGCAACGAGCTCGATTTCCGCCGCGGCACCTTCCGCGTGCGCGGCGACGTCATCGATGTATTCCCTGCCGAGCACGCCGAGCATTCGATCAGGATTTCATTGTTCGACGATGAAATCGAGAAGCTGGAGGTGTTCGACCCGCTCACCGGCCGGGTCCTGCACCCGATGGCGCGCTTCACCGTCTACCCGTCGAGCCACTACGTCACGCCGCGGGAGACCACGCTGCGCGCGGCTGAAGCCATCAAGGCGGAGCTGCGCAGCCGCATCGAGTTCTTCCAGAAGGCCGGGCGGCTGGTCGAAGCGCAGCGCATCGAGCAGCGCACCCGCTTCGATCTGGAAATGCTGGCCGAGCTCGGCTTCTGCAAGGGGATCGAAAACTACTCGCGGCATCTGTCAGGCCGGCAGGCGGGCGAGCCGCCGCCGACGCTGATCGACTATCTGCCGCAGGACGCGCTGATGATCATCGACGAGAGCCATGTCACCATTCCGCAGCTCGGCGGCATGTACAAGGGCGACCGCTCGCGCAAGGAGAACCTGGTCGAATACGGGTTCCGGCTTCCCTCGGCGCTCGACAACCGCCCGCTGCGCTTCGACGAGTTCGAGAAGGTGGTGCGCCAGACGGTCTTCGTATCGGCCACGCCGGCCGACTACGAGCGGCAGAAATCGGGACAGGTGGTGGAGCAGGTGGTGCGCCCGACGGGCCTCATCGATCCGCAGGTTGTCGTGCGGCCGGCATCCACCCAGGTCGACGACCTGCTGTCCGAGATCAACCTGCGCGTGAAGAAGCAGGAGCGCGTCCTCGTGACGACGCTGACGAAGCGGATGGCGGAGGAGCTTACCGAGTATCTCTCCGAGCACGGCATCAAGGTGCGCTACCTGCACTCGGAGATCGAGACTGTCGAGCGGGTCGAGATCATCCGCGACTTGCGCCTCGGCGAGTTCGACGTGCTGGTCGGGATCAACCTGCTGCGCGAGGGCCTCGACCTGCCCGAGGTGTCCCTGGTCGCCGTGCTCGACGCCGACAAGGAGGGTTTCCTGCGCTCTGAGCGTTCCCTCATCCAGACGATGGGGCGGGCAGCGCGGCACATCAACGGCATGGCCATCCTCTACGCCGACAGGGAAACCGATTCGATCAAGCGTGCCATCGCCGAAACCGACCGCCGGCGGCGCAAGCAGGTTACGTACAACGAGCGCCACAGCATCACGCCGAAGGGCGTGATCAAGCGCATCAAGGACCTGATCGACGGCGTGTACGACGCGGACGAGGCGCAGACCGGATTTGCCGCGGCGCAGGCCGAGGCCCGCTACGAGGCAATGAGCGAGAAGCAGATCGCGCGCGAGATGCGCGCGCTGGAGAAGAAGATGCTCGAGCACGCCAGGAACCTCGAGTTCGAGGAGGCGGCCAAGGCGCGCGACCAGCTCACCGAGCTCAAAAGGCGTGTTTTCGGAATAGAGCTCTCTAGTACCTAGCGTTCCCGGGCGTCCTGGGAAACGGGATGGCGTCGCGCACATTCGTGAGGCCGGTCACGTAGGCAATCGTGCGCTCGAACCCAAGGCCGAACCCGGCGTGCGGAACCGTGCCGTAGCGGCGAAGATCGCGGTACCAGCCGTAATGCTCCTTGTCGAGCCCGGCCCCAGCCATGCGGGCATCGAGGACTTCAAGGCGATCCTCGCGCTGGCTGCCGCCGATGATCTCGCCGATCCCCGGCGCGAGCACATCCATCGCCGCGACGGTCTTGGCGTCGTCGTTCAAACGCATGTAGAAGGCCTTGATGCCCTTCGGGTAGTTCATGACGATCACGGGCTTGCCGGCATGCCGCTCGGTGAGATAGCGCTCGTGCTCCGATTGCAGATCGATACCCCAGCTGACCGGGAATTCGAACTTCTCCTTTGACCGCTCGAGGACCGAGATCGCCTCGTTGTAGTGCATGCGCACGAACTCGGAGTCGACGATCGACTGCAGCTTCGCGATCACCCCCTTCTCGATGCGCTCCTCGAAGAACGCCATGTCGTCGGCGCGCTCGGCGAGCACCGCCTTGAAGATGTGCTTGAGCAGCGCCTCGGCCAGGCTCGCGTTGTCGGAAAGATCGGCGAACGCGATCTCGGGCTCGATCATCCAGAACTCGGCCAGGTGCCTGCTCGTGTTCGAGTTCTCGGCGCGGAAGGTCGGGCCGAAAGTGTACACCCTGGACAGCGCCAGGCAGTAGCACTCGACGTTGAGCTGCCCCGACACGGTGAGGAAGGTCTCGCGGCCGAAGAAATCCTGCGCGAAGTCGATCTTGCCGTCCTGCGTGCGCGGCAGATTCGCGAGGTCCAGCGTCGACACCCGGAACAGCGCCCCGGCGCCCTCGGCATCCGACGCGGTGATGATCGGCGTGTTGACCCAGAAGAAGCCGTTATCGTGAAAGAAGCGATGGATCGCCTGCGCGATGGTGTGACGCACCCGCGTCACGGCGCCGATCACGTTGGTGCGTGGCCGCAGATGAGCCACGTCGCGCAGGAATTCGAGCGTGTGCTGCTTGGGTTGGATCGGGTAGGAGTCCGGGTCTTCCACCCAGCCCACTACCTTGATCGCGGCTGCCTGCATCTCGAAGGGCTGTCCCTTGGCGGGCGAGGGCACGATGCTCCCCGCGGCTTCCACCGCGCAGCCCGCGGTCAAACGCAGCACTTCGTCGGCGTAGTTCGGCAGCGTGTTCGGCACCACCACCTGGACCGGGTGGAACGACGAGCCGTCGGAGACATGGACAAAGGAGATGCCGGCTTTCGAATCGCGCCGCGTACGCACCCAGCCCTTGAGGGTGACGGGCTTGTCGTTCGGCGCCCGGCCGGCGAGGACGTCAGCACAAGAAGTCATAATGGCGATGATATGAAAGAAAAACGCTCCGTCCTATTCGTTTGCACCGGCAACATCTGCCGCTCACCGACAGCCGAAGGAGTTTTCAGGAAGCTTTTGACCCAGTCAAACCTGCAACATCAAATTAGGGTGCAATCCGCCGGCACCCACGATTACCACGTCGGCGAGCCGCCCGACGAGCGCGCGCAGCACCATGCCAAGTGCCGGGGCTATGACCTCAGCGCGCAGCGCGCGAGGCAGCTGACCGGGCGCGACTTCGAGCAGTTCGACCAGATCCTGGCGATGGACCAGGGACACCTGCACATTCTTCAGCGCAGGTGTCCGCCCGAGCATCTTTCGAAGGTGAGGCTGTTCATGCCGGGGCGCGATGTGCCCGACCCCTACTACGGCGGCCCCGAGGGCTTCGAGCAGGTGCTCGACATGGTCGAGGCCGCGTGCCGCGACCTGATCGCGGAGCTGCGTGCCTCACTGAAGAGCCCTACTTCCTAGTCGTCTCGATCTGGACCAGCTCGTCGTCCTTCGGCGGCGGCTCCGGGCGCTCGCGCCGCGGCCGCCCGAGGTGCGTCGGCTCCTCTTCAGCCTGCGGGTGTACCCGCGCCTTGGAGCGGTCGGTCTCGATCATCACCAGCCCGGCGCTTTCGAGATATTCCTTCGGATCGATGCGCGGCGCCTCCACGCGGGGGGCCGGGGATGGCGCCGGCGTCGATTCCACCGGCCTTGGTTCTTGCCTTTGCGATTCCTCGCGCCGTGGTTCCTCATATCTCGGTTCTTCGCGCACCACCGCTGGAGCAGCCTGAACGGACTGTTGCGTCTCGACCGGGGCCGCTATTGGCGCATGCTCGTCGCGGTGCTCGCGGTGCCGGTCGCGGCGATGCCGGCGTCCGCCGCGGCGTTGCTCGTCATCTTCGCGCTCGGGCGGCCGCTGCGGCTGCGGCTGCGCCTGCTGCGGCTGAGCCTGCGGCGGCGGCTGTTGCCGCTGCTGGCGTTGTTGATCGCGCTGCGGGTTCGGCCGGCGATCGCTGCGCGGCGGTTGTCCATTGCGGCGCTGCTCGAGCCGGCCCTGCTGCTGGCGATCTCCACCACCGCGGCCCTCGCGCCGCGGGTCGGGCCGCGAGTCGCGCCGCTGATCGCGCCGCTGCTGCGGGTCGCGCCGTGGCTCACGAGGGGGTGTTGGCTGCGAAATGCTCTTAACGTGAGCAGGCGCTGGCGCCGCGGATTCGGCCTTGAACCAGCCGAAGATGCGATTGATGATTCCGGTGCGGGCTTCGCTCGGAGCAGTCTGCACCGCAGCGGGCTGAGGCTGCGGCGCGCGGACCGCCGGCTGCGGCCGCGCTTGAGGCGTCGGAGCCGGCTGATCCGGCGTGATGCTCTTGACCACCGCGACCTGGCGTTCGCGCTTGGGCTCGGCTTCCTCGCCGGGGGCCTTGGGCTCCTCGGGCCGCTCGACCAGCTCGTAGCTCGAAGGCACATGCTCCATTTCGTTCAGCTCGTCGTGCCGCAGCCTCTGCACCTTGTAGTGCGGCGTCTCGAGGTGCGGGTTCGGCACCAGCACGATGTTGACCTTGAGCCGCGCCTCGAGCTTCTGGATCTCAGCGCGCTTCTCGTTGAGCAGGAACGAGGACACGTCCACCGGCACCTGCGCGTGCACCGCGCCGGTGTTCTCCTTCATCGCCTCTTCCTGCAGGATCCTCAGCACGTGCAGCGCGGTCGACTCGGTGCCGCGGATGAAGCCGGTGCCGCTGCAGCGCGGGCAGCTGATGTGCGCGGTTTCTTCCAGCGAGGGCTGCAGCCGCTGGCGCGACAGCTCCATCATGCCGAAGCGCGAGATCTTTCCGATCTGCACGCGGGCGCGGTCGAACTTCAGCGCGTCGCGCAGGCGGTTCTCCACGTCGCGCTGGTTGCGCTGCGATTCCATGTCGATGAAATCGATGACGATCAGGCCGCCGAGGTCGCGCAGGCGCAGCTGCCGTGCCACCTCTTCGGCGGCCTCCAGGTTGGTGCGCAGCGCGGTCTCCTCGATGTCGCCGCCGCGCGTGGCGCGGGCCGAGTTGACGTCGATGGCGACCAGCGCCTCGGTATGGTCGATGACGATCGCGCCGCCCGAGGGCAGGGCGACCTGGCGGGAATAGGCGCTCTCGATCTGGTGCTCGATCTGGAAGCGCGAAAACAGCGGCACGTCGTCGCGGTAGAGCTTGACCGTGCTGACGTTGTCCGGCATCACGGTCTGCATGAAGGCGCGGGCCTGCTCGTAGATCTCCTCGGTGTCGATCAGGATCTCGCCGATGTCGGGCTGGAAGTAGTCGCGGATCGCCCGGATGACGAGGCTCGACTCCAGGTAGATCAGGAATGGCTTCTTCGAGGGGTCCTGCGAGGCGCTTTCGACCGCACGCCACAGCTGCATCAGGTAGTTCAGGTCCCAGTTCAATTCTTCCGGCGTGCGGCCGATCGCCGCGGTGCGGGCGATGACGCTCATGCCATCGGGCAGCTGCAGCTGGTCGAGGGTGTCGCGCAGCTCGTTCCTGTCTTCGCCCTCGACACGGCGCGAGACGCCGCCGCCGCGGGGGTTGTTCGGCATCAGGACGATGTAGCGTCCCGCCAGGCTGATGAAGGTGGTCAGCGCGGCGCCCTTGGTGCCGCGCTCATCCTTCTCGATCTGGACGATCAGCTCCTGGCCTTCGCGCAGCGCGTCCTGGATGCGGGCGCGGCCGACGTCGATGTCCGGCTTGAAATAGCTGCGGGTGACTTCCTTGAACGGGAGGAACCCGTGCCGCTCCTCGCCATAGTCGACGAAAGCGGCTTCGAGGCTGGGCTCGATGCGGGTGATGATGCCTTTGTAGATGTTGCTTTTGCGCTGCTCCCTTGAGGCTGATTCGATGTCGAGGTCTACTAGCTTCTGTCCTTCTACGATCGCGACGCGCAGTTCTTCTTGCTGCGTCGCGTTAAACAACATGCGCTTCACTTGTTGTTCTCCTGCGCGCGCAGGAGACCCGATGTTGAGCCGGTCCGTGCTCTCCTAGTTGGGTTTCAGTCCGGAAAAAGGATCAGTAGGGGGAAATCTGCCTACGCGCGCTTCTAGTAGTATCGCTACTTCCGGTGAGCGAAATTAACCAGCGCTTCAGGCCCGGCTATGGCCGGACAGGAGGCGGGTTGCAGGCCGCGGCCACGGCGGCTTGAAGCGCACCGCGCCATGCTTGCCTGTGCCTCGCAACTCGAAGCGACCGCGAGATCATACGAAAAATGAATGACTTAAGCAAGGCGCGGGCGACCTGGCTGGAAGTCGGCGAGGAAAGCGCGGAGCAGCGCATCGATAATTTTCTGCTGCGCCGGCTGAAAGGCGTGCCGAAGAGCCATGTCTACCGCGTGCTGCGAAGCGGGGAGGTCAGGGTCAATAGCGGCCGCGTTCGCCCGGAGTACCGGCTGCAGGTGGGCGACCGGGTACGGGTTCCTCCGATCAGGATTGCACCCCGGCCCCCGGTGGCCAAACCGTCCCAATTTCCAATCATCTTCGAGGACGCGGCCCTGCTGGTGCTCGACAAGCCCTCAGGCATTGCGGTCCACGGGGGAAGCGGCGTCAGCTACGGGGTCATCGAGTCCTTGCGCGCCGCCCGGCCGCAGGCGAAGGCGCTCGAGCTCGCGCACCGGCTCGACCGCGATACCTCCGGATTGCTGATCATCGCCAAAAAGCGCGCCGCCCTGGTGGAGCTGCATCGCATGTTGCGCGAAGGCGAGGTGGAGAAGGTCTATGTCGCGGTAGTGAAGGGCTGTTTGAAAAAAACCGCCTTCGAAATCCGTGAGCCGCTGCACAAATATGTGAGCGCCAAGGGCGAGCGCCGGGTGAGCGTGGGCGAAGGCGGAATGCAGGCCGTGACGCGGGTCAAGACCTTGAAAAGCAGCAACGATTACAGCCTCCTGGAGGTGGGTCTGCTCACCGGCCGCACGCATCAGATCCGCGTTCACCTGGCGCATGCCGGGCACCCGATCCTCGGCGACGACAAGTACGGCGACTTCCCGCTGAACCACGCAGTCGCAAAGCTGGGCGTACGGCGCCTGCTCCTCCATGCCCGCCGGCTTGGATTCGCTCATCCGGTGACGGGTGAAGGGATAAGCTTGGAATCGAAGCTGCCCGACGACATGCAGGAATTCATCGACCGGCGCTTCGCATGAGTTACTCGCTGATCGTCTTTGACTGGGATGGCACGCTGATCGATTCCGCCGGCACCATCGTCGAATGCATCCAGCAGGCGAGCGCCGACATGGGGCTCGAGGTGCCGGACCGGGAACGCGCAAGCCATGTCATCGGCCTCGGTCTGCATGATTCGCTGCGCCACGCGGTGCCCGGCTTGCAGGCCGAGCGCTACGCTGAGTTCGCCGCGCTCTATCGCAAGCACTTTCTGGGGCGCGAGGATTCAATGCGGCTGTTTCCCGGCATAGAGGATCTGCTGAAGAATCTGTCTCAAGCCCGTTTGCTGGCCATCGCGACCGGCAAAAGCAGGCGCGGCCTGGATCGCGCGCTGCAGGCAAGCGGCCTGGAGGCCTATTTCTCGGCGTCGCGCTGCGCCGACGAGACCACGCCGAAGCCTCATCCGACCATGCTGCTTGAAATCATGAAAGAACTGAAAATTTCTGTGCAAGATTCATTGATGATCGGCGATACCTCGCACGACATGGAAATGGCCCGCGGCGCGGGGGTCGACGCGCTGGCGGTGACCTACGGCGCGCATCCCGAGCCGGCGCTGCGCGCCTGCGGCCCGCGGGACTGCGTACCGAGCGTCGGGGCGCTGCGCGAATGGCTGGAACAGAACGCCTGATCTGCCCTTCGGCAGCCCTGGTCGATGCGGGCACCGGGGTGCGCTTCGAGGTCGAATACTTCGGGCAGAACGCGCCCGCGTTCGCGGTGCGCTATGGCGGGCAGGTGCACGCCTATCTCAATCGCTGCGCGCACGTGGCGATGGAACTCGACTGGCAGGAGGGAGTATTTTTCGATCTGGCGGGGCGCGATTTGCTATGCTCGACGCATGGTGCGACCTACGACACCCGCAGCGGCCGGTGCCTCGGCGGGCCGTGCAACGGGACCCCGCTGGTGAAGCTCAGGATCGAGGAGCGCGACGGCATGGTTTTCTTCACGGGATTTGCAGATGACTGAAAACGGCGGTCAGTGGGAACGCGAGCTGGTGACCAAGCTCGCCACGGCGGCGGTGCGCGAGCAGCGGCGCGCGCGCCTGTGGGGGATCTTCTTCAAGCTGCTCACCTTCGCTTACATCACGCTGATATTGCTGCTGGCGGTGGACTGGAAGGGCGGCGCCGACATGGTCGGCGGCAAGAAGCACACCGCGATGGTCGAGCTGAACGGCATCATCGCGCCCGGCACCGACGCGAGCGCCGAGCGGGTGACGACTGCGCTGCAGGCTGCGTTCAAGGACAAGAACACGCAGGGCGTCGTGGTGCGCATCAACAGCCCGGGCGGCAGCCCGGTGCAGGCGCAAACGATTTACGACGAGATGCGCAGGCTGCGCAAGAAATACCCCGACATCCCGCTCTACGCGGTGGTGGAGGACATCTGCGCCTCGGGGGGCTACTTCGTCGCCGCCGGCGCCGATCGCATCTATGTGAGCAGGTCGAGCATCGTCGGCTCGATCGGCGTGCTGATGAACGGCTTCGGCTTCACCGGCCTGATGGACAAGCTCGGCATCGAGCGGCGCCTGATCACCGCCGGGGAGAACAAGGGCATGCTGGATCCGTTTTCGCCGCTCGGCGAGAAAGACAAGCAATACGCCAAGCAGCTGATGGACGAGATCCACCAGCAGTTCATCGGCGTGGTGCGCGAGGGACGGGGCAAGCGGCTGAAGGAAACACCCGACATGTTCAGCGGCCTGATCTGGAGCGGCCAGAAAAGCGTCGAGCTCGGCCTGGCGGACGGCTTCGGCAGCCTCGACTCCGTCGCCCGCGACGTGATCAAGGCCGAGGACATCGTCGACTACACGCAGAAGGAAGGCATCGCGGAAAAATTCGCCAAGCGCTTCGGCGCCAGCGCCGCCAACGCCATCGCCGAATTCGCGCTGCGCGCTTCAGCGGGAATCCGCTAGCAGGAGGAACACCGCCGGGCGCCGGCCGATGCTCGCGCCGGCCCGGCGCCACTGCGCAACACTGCTGGTGGTAATCGACTCGCTCGGAAGAGTGAGGTCGGCGGCCACGCAAAGCCGGGTGTTCTCATGGCAGCATTCCATCAACGCCGCGAACAGGGCGTCGTTGCGGTACGGCGTCTCGATGAAGATTTCGGTTTCGCGCTCGCTGCGCGAGCGCTTTTCCAATGCCCTGATGCGTTGGTCGCGGTCCGCTTTTTCTCTGGGCAAATAACCACAAAATGCAAAACGCTGGCCTTCCAGGCCAGAGGCCATCAGCGCGAGGGTGATGGAGGAGGGGCCGACGAGCGGCACCACGCGGATGCCGGCATGATGCGCCGCTTCGATGAGCGCGGCCCCGGGATCGGCGATCGCCGGGCAGCCCGCTTCCGACAAAAGCCCCAGCGAACGGCCTTCACGCAGCGGCTTCAGGAGAGAAGCGATATCCGCTCCGATAGTGACGACATTCAACTCGCGGATCGGGCACGGCATGCCGACGCCGCCGATGAAAGCGCGGGCGCTCTTGGCGTCCTCGACCACGAAGTCGCGCAAGGACTGCACGGTACGCAACGCCGGCGCCGGCAGGGAATCGGCCGGCGCGCCGCCCAGCGGCGTCGGAATGGCGTAGAGAATCAACCGAGCACGGGCAGACCGGCCCGTTCCAGCATTTCCGTGAGCGCGATCAGGGGCAGGCCGATGAGAGAGGTCGGATCGTCGGTCTCCACGCGAGCGATCAGCGCGATGCCGAGCCCCTCGACTTTGGCGCTGCCGGCGCAGTCGTAGGGCCGCTCGCGCCGCAAATACGCTTCGATGCGCTGCTCATCGAGCTTGAGGAAAACCACGCGGCACGGCACCACCCGCGACTGCAGCTCGCCGTTTCGTGCATCGAGGAGCGCTATCGCGGTGTAAAAATCGGCCGCCTTTCCACTTAGGGTGCGCAGCTGCTGCGTCGCGTGCTCGTGATTGCCCGGCTTGCCGAGCTGCCGGCCGGCGCTCGATGCCACCTGATCGGAACCGATGATCAGCGCATCGGAAAAGCGCAGCGCGACGGAGCGCGCTTTGAGCACCGACAAGCGTAGCGCAGTGTCCTGCGCGGCTTCCCCTGGCAGGGCGCTTTCATCGCAATCCGGGGCGGCGCTTTCGAAGCGCAAGCCCAGACGCTCCAGAAGCGCGCGCCGATAGCTCGAAGCGGAAGCCAGCACAAGGCGCCGGGGCTGATCCATCACATTGTTTTGACGGGAATTTTCCTTCAATGATATCATTTGCCGTCTATGTTTCGCCAGCCGGTGATCGACGGCTTCGAATTCGCGTCGGCCGGCGCGACGCAGCAAGGGGTCTGGCCGCTGAACGGTTTTCCACGTCTGCGCAGCATGCTCGCGTCGGACGCCGGCGAAGTCGACTGCGCGCTGCAGGGGACGCGCGACGAGCGCGGACGGCCCAGTCTGCGGGTCAGCGTGCGCGGCAGCTTACAGCTGCGCTGTCACCGCTGCCTCGAACCGATGCCGTTCGAAGTGCAAGCGCAGGAGCTGCTCGTGCTGGCGACGACGCAAGCCGAGATCGACGCCGAGCCGGCCGATGCGAGCGCGCCGGACCGGGTCGCCGGCAAGGAGATGTCGGTAGGCGAGCTGATTGAGGACCAGTTGATCCTCGAGCTGCCGTACGCGCCGCGGCACGAATACTGTAAGGTCCCGCAAACCGAAGCGGATGCGAGCACCTCGCCCTTGGCCGGTTTGCGCGGCCTGATTCAAGGCAAGCAGTAATTTTCGAGAGGAGTCGAACCATGGCAGTCCAGCAGAACAAGAAGTCGGCCTCGCGTCGCGGCATGCATCGCGCGCACGATCATCTCACCGGGCCCGCGGTCGCAGTAGAACCGACCACCGGCGAGACGCACCTGCGCCACCACGTCAGCCCGACCGGGTTCTACCGCGGCAAGAAGGTCACCAAAACCAAAGGCGAGTAACCCCGCTGATCACCGTAGCCGTCGATTGCATGGGAGGCGATCACGGCCCCCATGTAACGATCCCGGCCGCGCTCGAGTTCCAGGCGCGCCTGTCCGACGTCGACATCGTGCTGGTCGGATTGCACGACGCGCTCGAAGCGGAGCTCGCCGCGCGCGGTGCGGCCGCAGGCCCGCGGCTGCGCGTGCACCATGCAAGCGAAGTGGTGGCGATGGACGAGCCGCCGGTGCAGGCGCTGCGCTTCAAGAAGGACTCCTCGATGCGCGTGGCCATCAACCTCGTGAAGAGCGGCGAAGCGCATGCCTGCGTAAGCGCCGGCAACACCGGGGCCTTGATGGCGATCTCCCGCTTTGTGCTGAGAACGCTGGCCGGCATCGACCGGCCGGCCATCGCCACCGTGCTGCCGAACATGCGCCGCACCAATACCTATGTGCTCGACCTCGGCGCGAATGTCGACTGCACGCCGGAGAATCTGCTGCAGTTCGGCATCATGGGCGCGATGCTGGTGGCGGCGGTCGAGCACAAGGAGCGGCCTTCGGTGGGGCTGCTCAACATCGGCGTCGAGGACATCAAGGGCAACGAAACCGTCAAGCAGGCGGCGGACCTGCTGCGCTCCAGCGGTCTCAACTTTGCCGGCAACGTCGAAGGCGACGATATCTACAAGGGCGGCGTCGACGTCGTGGTGTGCGACGGCTTCGTGGGCAACGTGGCGCTGAAGGCCTCCGAAGGCGTCGCCCAGATGATGGCGAGCGCGCTGCGCGAGGAATTCTCCCGTAATGCGTTCAGGCGGCTGGCCGCCTTGGCGGCGCTGCCGGTGATCCGCGCATTCCGCCACCGGATGGACCATCGCCGCTACAACGGCGCCAGCCTCCTCGGGCTGCGCGGCATCGTCATCAAGAGCCACGGCTCGGCCGACGTGTTCGCCTTCGGCCAGGCGTTGGAGCGCGCAGTGGAAGAAGTCCGCAACAACGTGCCGCAACGCATTGCGGCGCGAATGGCCGAACTGCAGATACCCGTCACATGATTTATTCCCGGATTGCAGGCACGGGAAGCTACTTGCCACCCCGCGTAATGACCAACCACGAGTTCGCGGCGCGCCTCGACACCAGCGACGCGTGGATCCGCGAGCGTACCGGAATCGTGCAACGCCACATCGCCGGTGCATCGCAAGGCTCGAGCGATCTTGCGCTGCAGGCGAGCGCTCGCGCGCTCGATGCCGCCGGCATCGGCGCCGAGAGCATCGATCTGATCGTGCTCGCCACCTCGACGCCGGACTACATCTTCCCCAGCACCGCCTGCCTGCTGCAGGCGAAGCTCGGCGTCAAGGGATGCGCCGCATTCGATGTGCAGGCGGTTTGCAGCGGCTTCGTGTACGCGCTGGCAACCGCCGACAGCTTCATTCGTTCGGGACAGTACCAACGCGCCCTTGTCATCGGCGCCGAAGTCTTCTCCCGCATCCTGGACTGGAATGACCGCGGCACCTGCGTGCTGTTCGGCGACGGCGCGGGCGCCGTGGTGCTCGCCGCCGCCTCGAAGCCGGGCATCCACGCGAGCGTACTGCGCGCCGACGGCAGCCAGGCGGGCATGCTGTCGGTACCGGGCAACGTGTGCAACGGGCGCGTGATCGGCTCCCCGTTCCTGCAGATGAATGGCCAGAGCGTATTCAAGTTTGCAGTCAAGGTGCTGGAAGAGTCGGCGCGCGAAACCCTGGCCGCGGCGCACATGACGATCGAGGAGGTCGATTGGCTGATTCCTCACCAGGCGAACGTGCGCATTCTGGAGGCCACCGCGCGCAAGCTCGGCCTGCCGGCGGAAAAGCTCGTCGTCACCGTAGATCATCACGGCAACACTTCGGCCGCGTCGGTGCCGCTTGCCCTCGATGAGTTCGTGCGCGCCGGAAAGATCCGCGCCGGACAGCGCTTGCTGTTGCAGGGCGTCGGGGGCGGCTTCACCTGGGGCTCGTCGCTGGTGACGCTATGAAGCTCGCGATGGTGTTCCCGGGGCAGGGCTCGCAGGCGGTGGGCATGCTGAAGGCCTACGAGGGATTGCCCGGCGTCCAGGCTGTGCGCGCCGAACTGGCCGAGGTACTGGGTAAGGATTTCGTCCGTGTCATGGATGAGGGCCCGGCCGAAGCCCTGAACCAGACGGTGAATACGCAACCCGCGATGGTCGCGGCCGGCTATGCCGCCTACCGCGCATGGGAGGCGCTCCATGGGCCAAAGCCGGAGCTGGTGGCCGGACATAGCCTGGGCGAGTACACGGCGCTCGTGGCGGCGGGCGCACTTTCGTTCAGGGACTGCCTGCCGCTGGTGCACTTTCGCGCGCAGGCGATGCAGGAAGCCGTGCCGGAGGGTCAGGGCGCCATGGCCGCGATCCTGAATCTGGATGATGAAGCGGTGCGCGCGGCATGCGCCGAGGCCGGGGGCGCGGTGCAGGCGGTGAACTTCAATTCCCCGGGGCAGGTCGTCATCGCCGGCGAAAAAGCCGCAGTAGCCCGCGCGATCGAGGCGTGCAAGGGTCGCGGCGCCAAGCGCGCGCTGCCGCTCCCCGTGAGCGCACCCTTTCATTCGAGCCTGATGAAACCCGCGGGCGAGCGGTTGAAGGGCTACCTGCAGAAAGTCCCGCTTTCGAGTCCGAAAGTCGCGTTAGTGAACAACGTAGATGTAAAAATCGAAAGCGATCCGGCAGCGATCAAGGACGCGCTGGTGCGCCAGGCGTACTCGCCGGTGCGCTGGGTCGAGACCATTCGGCGGATGGTCGGGGCAGGCGCCACGCATATCGTCGAATGCGGACCCGGCAAGGTGCTGGCCGGGATGACCAAGCGCATCAGCCCCGAAGTGCAGTCCATCGCCCTGGCGGACCGCGCCTCGCTGGAGCAGGCGCTGCAGGCGATCAAGGGGACATGACCATGCTCGAAGGCAAAGTGGCGCTGGTAACCGGGGCGTCTCGCGGCATCGGCAAGGCGATCGCAGCCGAGCTCGCGGGCCACGGCGCAAGAGTGATCGGCACGGCGACCAGCGAAGCGGGAGCCAAGACCATTGAAGGAATCGGAAAAGTCCTGGACGTGCGAGACGCCGCGCAGTGCGACGCCCTCGTGGAATCGATCCAGAAGGAGTTCGGCGACATCCTGATCCTCGTGAACAACGCCGGCATCACTCGCGACAACCTGGCGCTGCGCATGAAGGACGCGGAGTGGGACGATGTCATCGCCACCAATCTGCGCGCGGTGTTCCGCCTGTCGCGCGCTGTGATGCGCGGCATGATGAAGGCGCGCTGGGGCAGGATCGTGAACATCACCTCGGTGGTCGGCGCATCGGGCAATCCCGGCCAGGCCAACTACGCCGCCGCCAAGGCGGGGGTTGCCGGCATGACGAAGTCGCTCGCCCACGAGCTCGGCAGCCGCAACATCACAGTAAACTGCGTCGCGCCGGGCTTCATCGACACCGACATGACGCGCGCCCTGCCGCAGGAGCAGAGAACGGCGCTGCTCGAGCGCGTTCCGCTCGGGCGCCTCGGCACGCCCGAGGACGTCGCCGCCGCGGTGGCGTATCTCGTTTCGCCGGGCGGCGGCTACGTCACCGGAGCAGTGCTGCACGTCAACGGCGGCATGTATATGTCGTAAAATACTGGCCCCCTCTTGACCCACCCACGGGAATCGCCCCTTAAAGACAGGAAGGAGCAGCGGATGGAAAACGTCGAACAACGCGTCAAGAAGATCATCGCCGAGCAGCTCGGAGTCAACGAAGCCGAAATCAAGAACGAGTCTTCGTTCGTCGATGACCTGGGCGCGGACTCGCTCGACACCGTCGAGCTGGTGATGGCGCTCGAGGAGGAGTTCGAGACCGAGATTCCCGACGAGGAAGCCGAGAAAATCACCACCGTCCAGCAGGCCATCGATTACATCAAGGCCCACGCCAAGTCCTAAGTGACCCGCCGCAGAGTCGTTGTCACGGGACTCGGGATCGTCTGCCCGATCGGCAACACGGTCCAGGAGGCCTGGGATAGCGCGCTCGCCGGAAAGCCCGGCATTACCCGCATCACGCGCTTCGATCCGTCGCGCCTCTCGAGCCAGATCGCCGGCGAGGTGAAGGGATTCGACGTATCGCCGTACATGTCGCCGAAAGAAGCGCGCCGCATGGACATCTTCATCCACTACGGCATGGCGGCCGGCCTGCAGGCCTGGCGCGATTGCGGCATGCAGGCGACGCCCGAGAACGGCGAGCGCATCGGCGTCAATTTCGGCTCGGGCATCGGCGGGCTGCCGCTGATCGAGACGATGCACGACGAGGTGAAGGAGAACGGGCCGCGCCGCATCTCGCCGTTCTTCATTCCCGGCAGCATCATCAACATGATCGCGGGCCTGCTGTCGATCGAGGTCGGCGCCAAGGGCCCGAACCTGGCCATGGTCACCGCCTGCACTACCTCGACGCATTGCATCGGCGAGGCGGCGAAATCGATCCGCTACGGCGACGCGGAGATGATGATCGCCGGCGGCGCGGAAGCCGTGCTGACCGAGCTCGCGGTCGGCGGCTTCGCCTCGGCGCGGGCGCTTTCCACGCGCAACGACGACCCGGCCGGCGCGAGCCGTCCCTGGGACAAGGAGCGCGACGGCTTCGTGTTGGGCGAAGGCGCCGGCGCAGTGGTGCTCGAAGAATACGAGCACGCCCGGGCGCGCGGCGCGAAAATATATTGCGAGCTGGTCGGCTACGGCGTCTCGGCGGACGCCCATCACATGACGGCTCCGCCCGAGGACGGCGACGGAGGGTTTCGCGCCATGCGCAACGCCCTGAAGGACGCGGCCCTCGAGAGCTCGGCAGTCGATTACATCAACGCGCACGGCACCTCCACGCCGCTCGGCGACGTCGCCGAGACGAGAGCCGTGAAGCGGCTCCTAGGCGAGCGCGCCGGCAAGGTCGCCGTGAACTCGACCAAGTCGATGACCGGGCACCTGCTCGGCGCCGCCGGCGGCGTCGAAGCGGTTTTCAGCGTGCTTGCGCTGCGCGACCAGGTTTCACCGCCCACCATCAATCTGCGCACGCCTGACCCCGAGTGCGACCTCGACTACGTGCCCAATGCGGCGCGCAAGATGCCGATCCGCGTCGCGCTTTCCAATTCGTTCGGTTTCGGCGGCACGAACGGTACGCTGGTATTTGCGCGCCTTTGAACGGCACGCAAAGCCTGCGGCTCCAGTTGTCTCCGTCTCCCGCTTTCGCGACCGCGCTGGCGGTGCTGCATGCCTGTGCGGCTCTTTGTATCGTGCTGGTATTGCCCTCGGTATCGGGCGTCGCGCTGGCCATTTGCCTGATGGCCCTTGGCTTGGCGGCAGCCTGGAGCCGGGCGCTGCTCAAGTCGCCGAGCTCGGTGCGCGCCATCGAGCTCGGGGACGCGGGCGCGAGCTTCGAGCTGGCCGGGGGCGAAAGGTTCTCGGCCGAGCCCGCCGAGCGCCGCTACGTCAACCGCTTCATGGTCGCGCTTCCCCTGCGGCGCCCGGTGCGGCGCACCGTCCTGGTCACCCGCGACATGCTGGGCGAAGAATCGTTCCGCGCGCTGCGCATCTGGGCGCTATGGGGAAAGCTGCCCGGCGTGGCGGCGAAGCAACTGCCGGCCTGAGCGGTGCCCCTCTACAGCGTCGAACTATTTCAAAGTGCGTGTGTCTGTGGCACATAGGCGTTGCAAACGGGGTGGGGAGCCCTCGTGAGCGACCGCGAGATCGACCGGCAGTTGGTGGCGCGGGCGCAGCGTGGCGACAAGCGGGCTTTCGAGCTGCTTGTCGAGAAGTATCAGCGCAAGCTGGCACGGCTGCTGTCGCGGTTCATCCGCGATCCGGCCGAGGTTGAAGATGTAACGCAGGAGGCGTTCATCAAGGCCTATCGAGCACTCCCCGCGTTTCGTGGCGACAGCGCGTTTTACACGTGGCTGTACAGGATAGGCATCAACACGGCCAAGAACTACCTCATGGCCATGGGTCGGCGGGCGCCGACCTCGACCGAGGTGGAGGCCGACGAGGCGGAAGGATTCGAAGAAGGCGAGCAGTTGCGCGACATCAACACGCCGGAGAGCGTGCTGCTGTCGAAAGAAATCGCGGAGACAGTGAACTCCACGATCGAGCAGCTGCCCGAGGAATTGCGCACGGCGATTCAGATGCGCGAGATTGAAGGGATGAGCTACGAGGACATCGCGAAGGCGATGAACTGCCCGATCGGGACCGTCAGGTCGAGGATCTTCCGGGCGCGCGAGGCGATCGCGGAGCAGCTCAGGCCGTTGCTGGGGACCCGGAAGGACAAGAGGTGGTAGGGGCATGAAAGACAGGATTTCGGCATTGATGGACGGCGAGCTGGACGACACGTCCGCCTCGCAATTGATCGATTCGCTGGGCCGTGATGGCGAGGCGCTGCAGGCCTGGCGCACCTATCACCTGATCAGCGATGCGATGCGCGACGGCCGCGTGCTGTCCGACGGGTTCACGGCGCGCGTCGCGTCGCGGCTGATGGCCGAGCCGGCGCTGCTGGCCCCCGCAGGATTGCAGAGCGAGCCGCGCAAGTGGTTCGCCCTTTCGGCCGCAGCGAGCGTCGCCGCCGTGTCTCTGGTAGGTTGGTTGGCTTTTGCGCCGCAACGCGAGGCCCGGCCGCCCCAGGTCGCGCAGGCGAGCGTCACGCCGCTGAAGAAGCAGCCGGCGATCGTGCCGCTGCCAAGCGCCACCAACGACTACCTTCTCGCCCATCAGGGCTTCTCGCCGCGCGCTTCGCTCCAGGGCATGGCCCCTTACGTGCGTACGGTGTCCGACCAGTCCCAGGAGAGCACGAAGTGATGCCTGGCCGGGCGCTTGGCGTGGCCATTGTCCTGGCCTCAGGCCTGGCCCAGGCGCAATCCCCGGAAGCCCTCGGCTGGCTGCGCAAAATCCAGGACGCGACGCAGAAGCTCTCGTACCGCGGCACCTTCGTCTACCAGCACGGCGGGCGCAGCGAGACCTCGCGCATCACGCGCTACGTCGATGCCGGGGGCGACATCGACAGGCTCGAAGTGCTCGACGGCGTGCCGCGCGAGATCGTGCGCACGCGCGATACGATCCGCTGCTATCTGCCCGAAAGCCGGGTGGTCAAGGTGGACCGCCGCACTGCCGAGCGCGATTTCCCGGCGCTGCTGCCCGAGCGCGTGAACGCGCTGGCGCGCCACTATGACATCAGCCTGGGCGAGACCCGCCGCATCGCCGGCTTCGATTGCCAGGCGGTGACGCTCGCTCCCAAGGACGACTTGCGCTACGGCTACAAGCTCTATGCCGACGTGCACAGCGGCATGCTGTTGAAGGCCGTGACGGTCGATTCGGGCGGCGACACGGTAGAGCAGTTCATGTTCACGCAACTCGCGATCGGCCCGGTCAGCCGGGACATGGTCAAACCCAGGCAGGCCGCCCGCGGCTGGCGCATCGAGGACAGTGCAGCCGCTCCTGCCCGCCTCGCGGGCTGGGAGCTGAGCAGCGAACTGCCTGGTTTTCACAAAGTAAGCGAGCTCAAACGGCGCTTGGGCGAATCCAGGCCGGTGGGGCAGCTGGTGTACTCCGACGGTCTCGCGGCGGTGTCGGTGTTCATCGAACCACTCGAAGGCCGCCGCGATCCGGTGCGCACCGGGCTTGCGAGCATGGGTGCAATCCACATCTATACACGGGAAGTCGCGAATCACAGGGTGACCGTAGTCGGGGAGGCGCCAGCCGTAAGCGTGCAGCGCATCGCCGATGCCGTCGAATACCGCCGTCCGCACTAAAGAAAGAAAGGCAGGAGAATTCCAATGCAGCAAGTTCTGAGAGGGCTGGTCGTACTGTGGCTGGCCGCATTTTGTGTGACCGTGTCGGCGCAGACGCAGGTGCTGCCCGATTTCACTCGTCTGGTCGAGGAGCAGGGCACTGCGGTGGTCAATATCAGTACCACGCAGGCCGTGCGCCGCACCGGCGCGCTGCCGCAGGTCCCCGGCATGGAAGACGACGAGATCCAGGAGTTTTTCCGGCGCTTCATCCCGCGCCAGCAGCCCGGGCCGAACCCCGGGCCGGGGCAAGGGCCGGGACCGCGCTCCGAGAGCCGCTCGCTCGGCTCGGGGTTCATCCTCAGCGCCGACGGCTACATCCTGACCAATGCCCACGTCGTCGAGGGAGCGGACGAGATCAACGTGCGCTTCACCGACAAGCGTGAGTTCAAGGCCAAGGTGATCGGCGCCGACAAGCGGACCGACGTCGCGCTCATCAAGATCGAGGCGAGCGGCCTGCCCACGGTGCGCTTCGGCGACCCGAGCAAGCTGAAGGTCGGCGAATGGGTGGTGGCGATCGGCGCGCCCTTCGGCTTCGAGAACACCGTCACCGCCGGCATCGTCAGCGCCAAGGGACGCTCGCTGCCGCAGGAAAACTTCGTGCCCTTCATCCAGACCGATGTCGCCATCAACCCCGGCAACTCGGGCGGGCCGCTGTTCAACATGCGCGGCGAGGTGGTCGGCATCAATTCGCAGATCTACAGCCGCACCGGCGGCTTCATGGGCCTGTCCTTCGCCATTCCGATCGATGTCGCGCTCGACATCCAGAAGCAGCTGCGCGAGAAGGGCCGCGTCGCGCGCGGCCGCATCGGCGTGGTGATCCAGGAAGTGACGCGGGATCTCGCGACTTCCTTCGGCCTGGATCGCCCGCGCGGCGCGCTGGTCAACTCGGTCGAGAAGGGCAGCCCGGCCGACAAGGCGGGGATCGAGGCCACCGACATCATCGTCGGCTTCGACGGCAAGCCGGTGGAGAACTCGAGCGACCTGCCGCGACTGGTCGGCTCGACCCGTCCCGGGTCGCAGGCCGCGGTCGAGGTCTGGCGCAAGGGCGCCACGCGCAAGCTCAACATCACGGTCGGCGAGCTGCAGGAAGAGCGTGTCGCGGCGCGCGACACGCCGCGCAGCCAGAAGCCGGCGGAGACCCAGGCCAACCGGCTCGGCATCGTCGTCGCCGAGCTCTCCGCCGACCAGAAGAAAGACATGAAGCTCTCCAACGGCCTGGTCGTTACCGAGGTGCGGCCCGACGCGCGCGCCGACGTACGGCGCGGCGACGTGCTGCTCACCATGGTGCAGAAAGGCCAGCACATCGAGCTCAAGTCGGTCGACCAGTTCAACAAGCTGCTCGCCGGCCTCGACAAGAGCGCCGTGTTCACCCTCCAGGTGCGACGCGGGGACAGCATGGCCTTCGTCACCGTCTCGGGATTGATCGACAAAGGCTAGCGAGATCTGCCGCCAGCGTCTCCATGCGGCAGCACTGAGCAAAATCAAATAAAATAGCGGGTTAGAGGAGGGTGCCCGGCGGGCACCCTCTTTCTTTATATGGCGCAGAGCCGGATCCGCAACTTCTCCATCATCGCGCACATCGACCACGGCAAGTCGACCCTGGCCGATCGCTTCATCCAGATGTGCGGCGGGCTGCCTGAGCGAGAGATGGCCGAGCAGGTGCTCGACACGATGGACCTGGAGCGTGAGCGCGGCATCACCATCAAGGCGCAGACGGCGGCGCTCGAATACCGGGCGCGCGACGGCGAGACCTATCTGCTCAACCTGATCGACACCCCCGGCCACGTCGACTTTGCGTACGAAGTCAGCCGCTCGCTTGCCGCGTGCGAAGGCGCGGTGCTGGTGGTGGACGCTTCGCAGGGCGTCGAGGCGCAGACGGTGGCGAACTGCTACACCGCCATCGAGCAGGGCGTCGAGGTGATCCCGGTGCTCAACAAGATCGACCTGCCTTCGGCCGACCCGGAGAAGGCTATCCAGGAGATCGAAGACGTCATCGGCATCGACGCCCACGACGCCATCCGCGCCAGCGCCAAGACCGGCGAGAAGGTACCCGACATCCTCGAAGCGGTGATACTGCGCGTACCGGCGCCGCGCGGCGACCCTTCAGGCCGGCTCAAAGCGCTGATCATCGACTCCTGGTTCGACAACTACGTCGGCGTGGTCATGCTGGTGCGCGTGGTCGACGGCACCCTGAATCCGAAGGATCGCATCCGCCTGATGAGCACCGGCGCATCCTATCTCTGCGAGCAGCTCGGCGTATTTACGCCCAAAGCCAGGGAAAAGGAAAACCTGTCGGCGGGCGAGGTCGGGTACGTGACCGCCGGCATCAAGGAGCTGCGCGCCGCCAAGGTCGGCGACACGCTGACGCACGACGACAAGCCGGCGGCCAAGGCGCTGCCGGGGTTCAAGGAAGTGAAGCCGCAGGTGTTCGCCGGCCTGTTCCCGGTCGAGTCGAGCCAGTACGAGGCGCTGCGCGACGCGCTCGAGAAGCTGCACCTGAACGATGCTTCCTTCCATTACGAGCCTGAGACCTCGCAGGCGCTCGGTTTCGGCTTTCGCTGCGGCTTCCTCGGATTGCTGCACATGGACATCGTGCAGGAGCGGCTCGAGCGCGAGTACGGCATGCACCTCATCACCACGGCGCCCTCGGTGGTCTACGAAGTGCTGCTGCGCGACGGCAGCATCGAGCAGGTTTCGAACCCGGCGCGCCTGCCCGATGCCACTCTGATCGAGGAGATCCGCGAGCCGGTGATCGCGACCAAGATCTTCGTGCCGCAGGAATACGTCGGCCCGGTGATCACGCTTTGCACCCAGAAGCGCGGCACGCAGACCAATATGCATTACTCGGCACGCCACGTCGTGATCTCCTACGACCTGCCGCTCAACGAGGTGGTGCTGGATTTCTTCGACCGGCTGAAGTCGATGACGCGCGGCTACGGCTCGCTCGACTACGAGTTCAAGGAGTACCGCGCGGCCGACATGGTGCGCCTGGACATCCTGGTGAACGGCGAGCGCGTCGACGCGCTCTCCAGCATGGTCCACCGCGACAGCGCGCAAGCGCGCGGCCGCGAGCTGGTGACGCGGCTGCGCGGGCTTATTCCCAGGCAGATGTTCGATGTCGCGATCCAGGCGGCGATCGGCGCGCATATCGTGGCGCGGGAGAATGTAAAGGCGTTGCGCAAGAATGTGCTCGCCAAGTGCTACGGCGGCGACGTCACGCGCAAGCGCAAGCTGCTGGAAAAACAAAAGGAAGGGAAGAAGCGCATGAAACAGGTCGGCTCGGTCGAAATTCCCCAGGAGGCATTTCTCGCGGTGCTGCAGCGGAGCGACAGTTGAGCTTCGCGCTGTTCCTGCTGATCCTGCTCGTCGTCACCGGGGCGGTCTGGGCGCTGGAGGCGGCGTGGCTGCGCCGCGCGCGTCCGGCCGGGGCGAAGCAGCCGTGGTGGGTCGAGTACTCGGTCAGCTTCTTCCCGGTGATCCTGATCGTCTTTCTGCTGCGCTCGTTCCTGGTGGAGCCGTTCAAGATCCCTTCGAGCTCGATGGTGCCGACGCTGCTGGTCGGCGACTTCATCCTGGTGAACAAATTCACTTACGGCGTGCGTCTTCCGGTGGCAAACAAAAAGCTGGTGGAGATCGGCAGCCCGCACCGCGGCGACGTGATGGTGTTCCGCTATCCGGAGGATCCGTCGCTCGACTACATCAAGCGCGTGGTCGGCCTGCCGGGCGACCGCGTCGAATACCGCAACAAGCGGCTCACCATCAACGGCACGCGGGTGCCGGTGCGCCAGATCGACGATTACCTGTCGAAGGAGCGCATGCAGTTCTCGCGCCGCTTCGTCGAGACGCTGAACGGTGTCGAGCATCAAATATTGCTCGAGGAGGACGCGCCGGCGTTCGTCGCGCCCTCGCGCGCGTTCCCGCACGCCGGAAATTGCCACTACAATATGAGCGGCCTGGCGTGCACGGTTCCGCCGGGACACTACTTCATGATGGGCGACAACAGGGACAATTCGAGCGACAGCCGGGTGTGGGGCTTCGTGCCGGACGAGAACATCGTCGGCAAGGCGTTTTTCATCTGGCTCAACCTCAACGAGCTCGGCCGCTTCGGGTCTTTCAAATGAGAAACAGGGAGGCAGCAATCATGGGCCACAGCCACGGTCAACGCGGGGTCACGCTGATGGGGCTGATCACTCTGCTCTTCATCCTGATCTTCGTGGCGCTGCTCGGCTTCAAGCTGCTCCCCGCCTACATCGAGTACTTCACCGCCAAGAAGGCGATCAGCGCGCTCGCGCGCGACCGGGGCGCCACGGTCGCCGAGATCCGCAGGAATTTCGACAACCGCGCCGCGATCGACAATATCGACACGGTCAAGGCCGCCGACCTGGAGATCACCAAGCAGGGTAACGAGGTGATCATCGGCTTCGCGTACCGCAAGGAAATCCCGCTGTTCGCCAATCTCGGCGTGTACATCGACTTCGCGGCCAATTCGAAGGACTAGTAGATCGCCTTGTCCCGGCCCGCGGCCCTGGAAAAGCGGCTCGGCCACCGATTCGCAGCCGTCGAGCTGCTGCAGCAGGCGCTGACCCACCGCAGCTACGGCCCCGAGAACAACGAAAGGCTGGAATTCCTCGGCGACGGCGTGCTCGGCTGCGCGGTCGCCGACGAGCTCTACGCGCGTTTTCCGCAGCTCTCGGAAGGCAAGCTGACGCGCCTGCGCGCGAGCCTGGTACGCGAGGAGACACTTGCCGAGGTGGCGGAGCATATCGGGCTCGCGCAGCATCTTCGGCTGGCCAAGGTGGACGTTCAGCCCTCGGTTCTCGCAGACGCGCTGGAAGCGGTGTTTGGTGCGCTGTTTCTCGACGGCGGCTACGAGGCGGCGCGCACGGCCATCCGAGAGGTTTTCGGCCCGCTGTTCGACCGGCTCGATCCCGACGCGGCGGCAAAGGACGCCAAAACCAGGTTGCAGGAGCTCGTGCAAGGGAAGCAGCGGCAACTGCCGCAGTACCGCGTGGTTTCGGTGCAGGGCGCGGCGCACCGGCAATCTTTCGAGGTCGAGTGCGCGGTGACCGAGCTCGGGCTCAAGGCGATCGGCAGCGGCACCTCGCGTCAGCGCGCCGAGCAGCAGGCGGCGATGGCGATGCTGGAAAAACTCGCCAAATGAGTGAAACTTACCGCTGCGGGACGGTGGGAATTGCCGGCCGCCCGAATACCGGCAAATCAAGCCTGCTCAACCGGCTGGTCGGCGAGAAGCTGTCGATCGTCTCGGCCAAGCCGCAGACCACGCGGCACCTCATCACCGGCATCCTGACGCGCGCCGAGTGCCAGTACATCTTCGTCGATGCGCCCGGGCAGCAGACCCGCTCGCGCAGCGTGCTGCACCGGGCGCTCAACCGGCGGGCGACGGAAGCGGCGCGCGATGCCGATGTCGCGCTGTTCGTGGTCGAGGCGCTGCGCTTCGGCCCCGAGGATCGCGCAGCCCTCGAGCGCATTCCCGAGGATCGAAAGATCATCGCTGTGGTGAATAAAATCGACCTCTTGAAGCATGAGAGAGACCTGATCCCGTTCCTCGACCGGTTGTCCAAGGCGCGCGAGTTCCATGCCGTCGTTCCGGTGAGCGCCAAGACCGGCAAGAACACCGCCGAATTGCTGCGGGTCTTGCGCGAAGCGCTGCCCGAAGGTCCGGCGGCCTATCCCGCGGACCAGCTCACCGACCGCGACGAGCGGTTTTTCGCTGCCGAGCTGCTGCGCGAAAAGCTGTTCGACGGGCTGGGCGAGGAGCTTCCCTACCGCTGCGAGGTGGTGGTGGAGAGCTTTCGCGAGGAAGGCCGGCTGCGGCGCATCGAGGCCACCATTCTGGTGGAGCGCGAGAGTCAGAAGCTGATCGTCCTCGGCGCGCGGGGCGAGCGCCTCAAGCGCATGGCGAGCGCGGCGCGCAAGGACATGGAGCGACTGTTCGAGGGCAAGGTCTATCTCGGGGTCTGGGTAAAAGTGCGGCGCGCCTGGACCGACGACGTGCGCGTACTTCGTCAGCTGGGGTACGAATGAAGCGCAGGACAGACCACGAGCCGGGGTACGTTCTGCATACGTATCCCTACAAGGAGACGAGCCTGATCGTCGAGGTTTTCAGCCGGCGCTTCGGCCGGGTGGCGGTGCTGGCACGCGGGGCGCGCCGGCCGCGTTCAGCGATGCGCGGCGTGCTGCTGTCGTTTCATCCGCTGCGGCTGAGCTGGAGCACTTCGGCGGAGCTCGGCAATCTGATCTCGGCCGAATGGTCGGGCGGCCTGCAGCCGCTCGCAGGCCGCGGGCTGATGTGCGGCTTCTACGTCAACGAGCTGGTGCTGCGCCTGTTGCCGCGCGACGATCCGCACGAGGCGCTGTTCGACACTTACAGTGAAACCCTGGGTCGTCTGTCAGCAAGCGATTCTTTTCCTTCAACTCTCAGGAGCTTCGAAAAGCGGCTGCTGGGGGAGCTCGGTTATGCTCCGCTGCTTGAGCACGACGCGGCGAGCGGCGCGCCGATCGATCCGGACGCTCGCTACGTTTACGAGCCGGATCGCGGGCCGATGCCTGTGAGAAATTCTCATTCAAATGATCTGGTGGTGAGCGGCCGGACGCTGCTCGACGTCGCCGCTGGCGATTACGCGCGACCCGAGACGCGCGACGAGGCACGCACGCTCATGCGAGCGCTCATCGGCGAGCGCCTTCACGGGCAGGTGCTGCACACGCGCACGGTGCTGATGGAGCTGAACGACCTATGATCGAGCTCGGCGTCAACGTCGACCACGTCGCCACGGTGCGCCAGGCGCGCCGCACGTACGAGCCGGATCCGGTCTGGGCGGCGGTCGAGGCGCACCTCGGCGGCGCCGACGGCATCACCGTGCACCTGCGCGAGGACCGGCGCCACATCCAGGACGAGGACGTGAGGCGCCTGCGCGAGCTGACTCACATCCGGCTCAACCTCGAGATGGCGGCGACCGCCGAGATGGTCGGCATCGCGTGCAGGGTCAAGCCCGAGATGGCGATGCTGGTGCCCGAAGGCCGGCACGAGATCACCACCGAGGGCGGCCTCGACATCGCGTCGCAGGAGGCCAAGCTCAAGCAGGCGGTCGCGCCGCTGGCCGAAGCGGGAATCGTGGTCTCGGTGTTCATCGACGCCGAGCTGCGGCAGGTGGAGGCCGCCGCGCGCATCGGCGCGGCAGTGTGCGAAGTGCATACCGGGCCCTACGCGCACGCCTTCCATTCGAAGGGGCGCGACGAGGAGAGCCCGGCCGTGGTGGCCGAGCTCGAGCGCATCGGGCGCGCCGGCGAAGCCATCCGCGCGCTCGGCATGCGGTTCAACGCCGGGCATGCCCTCAACTACTTCAACGTCGAGCCGGTCGCCCGGCTGCCCGGCGTAAGGGAGCTGCACATCGGCCATGCCATCGTCAGCCGGGCGCTGTTCGTCGGCATGCGCGAGGCGGTGCGCGAGATGAAGCAGCTGATGGTCCAGGCCGCGCGGTGATCTACGGCGTGGGCACCGACGTGGTGGAAATCGGCCGCATCGAGAAGGCGCTGGTGCGCTTCGGCGAACGCTTTGCGCGACGCATTCTTTGTGAATCTGAATTTAACAGATTCAAGAACCACCGGCTGCCCGCCGCCTACCTCGCCAAGCGCTTCGCCGCCAAGGAAGCCTTCACCAAGGCTCTCGGCACGGGAATCCACGCCCCGGCGAACTGGCATGGCGTGTGGGTGAAGAACCTTCCGTCGGGGCAACCGGTGCTGCAGTTTTCAGACGAGCTGGAACTTCTTCTAAAGCAAAAAAAAATCCTGCATGCCCACGTTTCGTTGTCGGATGAACGCGGCGTGGCCTTCGCCACGGTGATCCTCGAGTGCGAAAAGTAAGGCGTCCCCTCGGTCCCGCGGTGATCGATGTCGCAGGCACCGTGCCAACCGACGAGGAGCGCGAGCGCCTGCGCCACCCGGCGGCGGGCGCTGTGATCCTGTTCGCCCGCAACTACGAGAATCCCGAGCAACTCAAGACTCTCACGGAAGAGATAGAACGATTGCGCGAACCCGCGCTTCCGATCTGCGTCGACCAGATCGGA
>Ga0209220_1000076_pt1 | contig 49578 bp, 43 predicted proteins | sample BlaSpr_A8_OM3_M3_FD_187984 | JGI IMG/M metagenome (GOLD analysis project Ga0209220, IMG submission 187984) | Forest soil microbial communities from Thunder Bay, Ontario, Canada - Black Spruce, Ontario site 2_A8_OM3_M3 (SPAdes) (version 2) | ecosystem: Environmental > Terrestrial > Soil > Boreal... | reverse complement strand
CCCGCCGTAGAGATGTAATCGATCCTGTCCGCAATGCCGAACTTGTTGATCGCCGCAACGGTGTCTCCGCCCCCGGCGATGGAGTAAGCCTTCGAGCTCGCGATCGCGTCGGCGATGGTGCGCGTGCCTTTGGCGAAGGGTTCCTTCTCGAATACGCCAAGCGGGCCGTTCCAGACGATGGTCCCTGCCTTGGCGAGAGATGCGGCGAGCGAGCGAGCAGTTTCCGGGCCGATATCCAGAATCATCTCATCACCCGACACGGCCTCGACCGGCTTCACCTTGGCTTCACCCTCCATGCTTTTCGCCACCACCACATCGGTAGGCAATGGCACCTTGGTCATCGCCATGATCTTCTTCGCCTCGCCGGCGAGGTCGGGCTCCGCCAGCGATTTGCCGATCGGTTTTCCGGCCGCGAGCAGAAAAGTATTGGCAATGCCGCCGCCGACGATCAGGTGGTCGACCTTTTTGGCCAGCTCGGCGAGCGCGCTGAGCTTGGTGGAGACCTTCGAGCCGCCGACGATCGCCGCCAGCGGGCGCGCGGGATTGGCGAGGGCACGCCCGAGCGCGTCGAGCTCCGCCGCCATCAGCGGCCCGGCGCAGGCCACCGGCGCAAAGCGCGCGACGCCGTGCGTCGTCGCTTCCGCGCGGTGCGCGCTGCCGAAGGCGTCGTTCACGTAGACGTCGCAAAGCGCGGCGATTTTCCGGGCCAGACCTTCGTCGTCCTTCTTCTCGCCCTTGTTGACTCGGCAGTTCTCCAGCATCACCACGTGTCCGGGCTCGACCTTCACGCCATTTAGCCAATTGGAAATCAGAGGGACTTCAACACCTAAAATCTCTGCCAACCTCTTCGCTACTGGAGCGAGCGAGTCCTCGGGCTTGAGCTCGCCTTCCTTGGGCCTGCCGAGGTGCGAAGTCACCATCACGGCGGCGTTCTTCTCCAGCGCATGGCGGATGCCGGGCAGCGAAGCGTGAATGCGCGTGTCGTCGGTGATTCTGCCGTTCTCGATCGGCACGTTGAGATCGGCGCGAATGAAGACCCGCTTGCCGCGCAGATCGAGGTCGGTCATGCGCTTGAATCTCACCTCTTCGTCCGCTCTCTCGCTGCGGGCAACTCCCGCCTGACCCCCTCGTCGATCGCGACCGAAGCCACATCACTTCGCGTTCATCAGCGCTACGGTGGCGTCGAGCATGCGGTTGGAGAAGCCCCACTCGTTGTCATACCAGGCGCAGACCTTGACCAGCGTTCCCTCGGACACCCGGGTCAGGCCGGAGTCGAAAATGGCGCTCGCCGGGTTGTGGTTGAAGTCCGAGGACACCAGCGGCTCGCTGGTGTATTCGAGCAGGCCCTTCAGGTCGGTTTCGGAAGCCTGCTTCACCGCCTTGTTCACCTCGTCCACCGTGGTCGGCTTCTTCGCGACGAACGAAAGGTCGACGATCGAGACGTTGATCGTCGGCACGCGGATCGAGAAGCCGTCGAGCTTGCCTTTCAGGTGCGGCAGCACGAGGCCCACCGCGGCGGCGGCGCCGGTCTTGGTCGGGATCATGTTGTGGGTCGCCGAGCGCGCGCGGCGCAGGTCCTTGTGGTACACGTCGGTCAGCACCTGGTCGTTGGTGTACGAGTGCACCGTGTTCATCAGCCCCGAGACCACGCCGATGCGGTCGTCGAGCGCCTTGACGAGCGTCGCGAGGCAATTCGTCGTGCATGACGCGTTCGAGATCACGCTATCCGAGGCCTTCAGGGACTTGTGGTTGACGCCGTAGACGATGGTCCGGTCGACGTCGCTCTCGCCGGGCGCCGAGACGATCACCTTGGCGGCGCCCGCCTGCAGGTGCGCGCCCGCCTTGGCCTTGCTGGTGAACAGGCCCGTGCATTCGAGCACCACGTCGATGCCGAGCTGCTTCCACGGCAGTCTTGCGGGATCGCGCTCGGCAACCACGCGAATGCGGTCATCGTTGACCACCATGCTCTCGCCGTCCACGCGCACGCTGCCCGGAAACCGGGCATGCGCCGTGTCGTACTTCAGCAGGTGGGCGTTGGTCTTGGCGTCGCCCAGGTCGTTGATGGCCAAAAACTGCAGGTCTTGCTTCTTGCCGCCCTCGTAGTGGGCGCGAAGCACCATGCGTCCGATCCGTCCGAAGCCGTTAATCGCTACCCTTATCGTCATTTCAATACGCTCCTGACTGCCTTGGCCACGTTCTCCGGAGTAAAACCGAAGAACTTGAAGAGATCCCCTGCCGGCGCGGATTCGCCAAATCGGTCGATGCCGACCACTGCGCCTTCCAGGCCGACATACTTTCTCCAGTAATCGCTGACGCCGGCCTCGACCGCGACGCGCGGCAAGCCGGGAGGGAGCACCGATTTCTTGTACTCCTCGCTTTGCCGGTCGAACACGCTGGTCGAGGGCATCGACACCACGCGCACTGCAATGCCCTCGGCAGCGAGCAGCGCCTGCGCCCCGATCGCCACGTGGAGCTCCGATCCGGTCGCGATCACCACCCCCTGAGGCTGCCCGGGATCCAAGACCACGTAGCCGCCGCGCTCGATGTCGCTCAACGAAGTCTTCTTCACGTAGGGCACGTTCTGGCGCGTCAGCAATAGGGAGGTCGGCCCGTTCTTCCTGCGCAAGGCCGCCGCCCAGGCGACCGCCGTCTCGACGCTGTCGCAGGGGCGCCAGACCTCCATGTTCGGCATCAGCCGCAGGCTCGCCGCATGCTCGATCGGCTGGTGCGTCGGCCCGTCCTCGCCCAGCCCGATCGAGTCGTGCGAGAAGACGTATATAACGCGAAGGCCCATCAGCGCCGCCAGCCTCAGCGCGTTGCGCGCGTAGTCCGAAAAGACCAGGAAAGTGCCGCCGTAGGGAATGAGCCCGCCGTGCAGGGCGATGCCGTTCATGACGGCGGCCATGCCGAACTCGCGCACGCCGTAGAACACGTAATTCCCGCCGTCTTCGCGCCCGATGACCTTCGATGCCTTCACCATGGTGAGATTGGAGCCGGTAAGATCGGCCGAGCCGCCGACCAGCTCTGGAAGCGCCGGCACGAGCGCTTCGAGTACAAGCTGCGACGCCTTGCGGGTCGCCATCGTTTCGGCCTTCTCGCTTGCTTCGCTCAGAAAAGACGCAACTTTTTCGTCGAAATCCTTGGGCAGTTCTCCAGCCATCCGGCGCTTGAATTCCGCGGCCTCGGCCGGGTACTGCTTCTCGTAGGAAGCGAACAGCCGGTTCCAGCGCCGCTCGGCGCGCTTGCCCGCTTCGCGCGCGTCCCAGCCGCGATACACGTTCTCGGGAATCTCGAAGGGCGGATAGTTCCAGCCGATCGCCTGCCGGGTGGCGGCAACCTCCTTGTCGCCGAGCGGCGCGCCGTGCGCCGCCCCGGTGTTCGCCTTGGTGGGCGCGCCTTTCGCGATCACGGTCTTGGCGCAGATCAGCGTCGGACGCGACTTCTCGCGCTTCGCCTTGCGCAGGGCGCGGTCGACCGCCTCGAGGTCGTGGCCGTCGACGTTCGCGATCACCTGCCAGCCATAGGCCTCGAAGCGCCGGCGCACGTCGTCGGTGTACCACTGCCTGATCTGACCCTTGTCCGAGTCGATCGAGATGCCGTTGTCGTCGTACACCGCGATCAGCTTGCCCAGTCCCAGGGTGCCGGCGAGCGCGCAGGCCTCGTGCGACAGGCCTTCCATCATGCAGCCGTCGCCCATGAAGACGTAGGTGTAGTGATTGACGATCTCGTGGCCGGGGCGGTTGAAGTCGGCGGCGAGAAGACGTTTAGCAAGCGCCATGCCGACGGCATTGGAGATGCCCTGCCCGAGCGGGCCGGTGGTGGTCTCGACGCCGGGCGCGAGGCCGCGCTCCGGGTGGCCCGGCGTCTTGGAATGCAGCTGCCGGAAGCGGCGCAGCTCGTCCATCGGCAGCTCGTAGCCCGTGAGGTGCAGCAGGCTGTAGAGCAGCATCGAACCGTGGCCGTTGGAGAGCACGAAGCGGTCGCGGTCGGGCCACGCCGGGTTGGCCGGGTTGTGGCGCAGGTGCCGCTTCCAGAGCGCCACCGCGATCTCGGCCATCCCCATGGGCATGCCGGGATGGCCGGACTTCGCGGCCTCCACCGCATCCATTGCGAGCGCGCGAATGGAGTTGGCGAGCTCGCCTTCAGATGCAGGGGGAATCATCGGAGGCCGCAAATTATACTCGGCGCATGATGCTGCTCCCCTTCAGCCGCCCGGTGGACTACGAGCACCTCGTTTCGGTCCAGGCGCCGGGCGACGGGAATCGGTCCGCGCATTGGTTCGTCTATCGCGGCACCGACCTGCTGGTCGAGATGGGACCGCCCGATCCGCGCCCGAGCGACGATCCGCGGGTGCGCGTGCGGCCGTCCTGGGCACGATTGCCGTTGCAGAAAAACCACAATTGGTTGGGGGCCCAGCCGCTCCGGACGCTATATCTAGGGCGCCTGGCGGGCGTCGATTGCTGGGCGGCCGAGCTCGATCCCGCCGCCGAGCCGCCGCTAGGGATGTCCTGGGAAGGGCTGCGCGCGCTGTTCTCGGTGCTGGAGGATTCGCACTTCGCGCTGGCCGGACGGGCGCTGCAGCTCGTCGACTGGGACCGCACGCACCAGTACTGCGGGCGCTGCGGCACGCCCACCGAGCCGAAGCGCGAGGAGCGCGTGCGCGTCTGTCCTGCTTGCAAGCTCTCTGCCTATCCTAGAGTCGCGCCGGCGGTGATGGCGCTGGTGCGCCGCGGCCGCGAGCTGCTGCTCGCGAGAAGCCCGCATTTTCCGGCTGGCATGTACAGCGCGCTGGCGGGCTTCGTCGAGCCGGGCGAGTCGCTCGAGCAGTGCCTCGCGCGCGAAGTCGCCGAGGAAGTCGGCGTGCGGATAAGCAACATCCGCTACTTCGCGAGCCAGCCGTGGCCGTTCCCGCATTCGCTGATGATCGCCTTCGTCTGCGACTGGGCGAGCGGCGAGATTTCGCCGCAAGCGGCGGAAATCGACGACGCAAATTGGTTTGACGTATTGCAATTGCCTAAACTTCCAAGCAAAATCTCGATCGCTCGCCGCTTGATCGATGCAGTTTCTGCAGAGATCCGCGGCGAGCTCGCAAGCGACTAGGAGGTTTTGCACGAGTTGAGCACGATCGAACAGCGCTGTTTTGCGCCGCAAGGCGCGAATGGAAGGCGTAGCCCGGACTTTCTCACGGCAGGCTGCGCCTTCGCATTTTGGGGGGTACTGGAATGAACGGTCTGCATCTTATCGGTGACCTCACCGGCTGCCGCTGCGATCCGCAGCTCCTTCTCGAAGGCGAGCGATTTCGCGCCAAGTGCCTAGAGCTGGTCGAGGCGGCGGGTCTCGCCGCCGTCGGCGTGAGCTTTCACCAGTTCGAGGGCTCCGGCTACACCGGCTGCATCGTGCTCGCGGAGTCCCACCTCGCGATCCATACCTGGCCCGAGCGCCAGGGGCTGACGCTCGACGTCTACGTCTGCAACTACAGCGCCGACAACTCCGCCAAGGCGAGGAAGCTATTCGACTCGATCGTCGCTTTCTTCCAGCCAACCGAGATTGCGCGCCATGAAATCGACCGCGGCGAGCACCTGCTGACCGAGCCGCTCAACGCCTCGACCGGCTTCTACATCAAGGCGGGCAAGCAGCTCGGCGAGTGGCAGACGCGCTTCCAGAAGATGCAGATCTACGACACACCCCACTACGGCAAGCTGTTCAGGCTCGACGGGTTCAACATGACCTCCGAGAAGGAGGAGTTCGTCTATCACGAGAACCTAGTTCACCCCGCGCTCAGCGCGCACGCCGCGCCCAAGCGCGTGCTGATCATCGGCGGCGGCGACGGCGGATCCTCGGAAGAGGTGCTCAAGCATCCCTCGGTCGAGCAGGTGACGATGGTCGAGATCGACCCCGACGTCATCGAGGTGGCGAAGCAGCACTTCCGGGCGGTGCACAACGGCGTGTTCGACAACCCGAAGCTGCGCGTGCTGGTCGAGGACGGGATGAAGTTCGTGCGCGACGCGCAGGAGAAGTTCGACCTGGTCACGCTCGACCTGAACGACCCGGTCGGGCCGGCCGCCGCGCTCTACTCGATGGAGTTCTTCCAGCAGCTGCGCCAGACGCTGGCGCCGGGAGGCGCGCTCAGCCTGCATCTGGGCTCGCCGGTGGCGCAGCCGCAGCGCGTTGCCGAGCTCGCCCAGCGCCTGAACAGCGTGTTCCGCATCGTGCGCGTGTACACCATGTACATCCCGCTCTACGGTTCGCTGTGGTCGATGGCGGTGTGCTCCGACAAGCTCGATCCCAAGGCGTTTACCGCCGACGAGATCGACCGCCGCATCGAGGCGCGCAAGCTCCAGGAGCTGAAGTACTACAACGGCGAGACGCACGAAGGCGTGTTCGCGCTGCCGAACTACGTGCGTGACCTGGTGGCTCCGGCGCGCCTCAAGCAGCCGGCGCGCGGGCGCCGGCTGGGGGTAGTCAGAGCAGCCGCGAAGTAGGTTTATTCCAAACTAGACAGGATCGGCCGGACAGTCTCAAAGATCCGGTCGATTTGCGCCTTTTCAATGATCAGAGGAGGGGAAAAGGCGATTGTCTCGCCGGTGTAGCGGATCAGCACGCCGGCCTCGAAAGACTTGACGAAGACTTCGTAGGCGCGCTTGCCCGGGGCGCCGGGGCGCGGCTCGAGCTCGATGCCGGCGACCAGACCGAGGTTGCGGATGTCGACCACGTGGCGCGCGTCTTTGAGCGCGTGGGCGGCATCTTCCCAGTATTTCTCGAGTGAAGCCGCGCGCTCGAGCAGGCCCTCCTCCTCCATGGTGTCGAGTGTGCCGATGCCGGCGGCGCAGGCGAGCGGATGCCCGGAGTAGGTGTAGCCGTGGAACAACTCGATACCGTCGGGCCCCTGCATGAAGGCTTCGAAAATGGCATCGCGCACGAACACCGCACCCATGGGCACCGTGCCGTTCGTCATGCCCTTCGCGGTCGTGATGAGGTCCGGCATGACGCCGAAACGCTGCGCGGCGAAGGGTTTGCCCAGCCGCCCGAAGCCAGTGATGACTTCGTCGAAAATGAGCAGGATGCCGTGCTTGGTGCAGATCTCGCGCAAGCGCTGCAGGTAGCCCCGGGGCGGCACCAGCACCCCTGTCGATCCGGCGACCGGCTCGACGATGACCGCGGCGATGGTCGAGGGGTCGTGCATCACGCAGAGCCGCTCGAGCTCGTCGGCGAATTCGGCGCCGTGGGCCGGCTGCCCGCGGGAAAAAGCGTTGCGCGCCGGGTCGTGCGTATGGCGGATATGGTCCACCCCGGCGACGCCCGGCCCGAAAGTCTTGCGGTTGGCGGGGATGCCGCCGACCGCCATGCCGCCGAAGTTCACGCCGTGATAGCCGCGCTCGCGGCCGATCAGGCGGAAGCGCTGCGCTTCCCCGCGGGCGCGATGGTAGGCGAGCGCGATCTTGAGGGCGGTGTCGACCGACTCGGAGCCGGAGTTGGTGAAGAACACCCTAGTGAAGCCCTGCGGCGCGATGCGCACCAGCCGCTCGGCGAACTCGAAGGCGATCGGGTGGCCCATCTGAAAGGTCGGCGCGAAATCCATCGTCGCCACCTGGCGCTGCACCGCCTGGACGATTTTCGGCCGGCAGTGGCCGGCGTTGACGCACCAAAGGCCGGCGCAGCCGTCGAGCAGCTGGCGGCCCTCGGGCGTCCAGTAGTACATGCCCTCTGCACGGGCGAGCAGCCGCGGCGCCTTCTTGAATTGCCGGTTTGCGGTGAACGGCATCCAGAAGGCCGACTGCTGCAGCCCTGCCATGCGCGTCACATCCGATTCGGCGCGTTTATTCATGGCCTTAAGCTTACAGCAGGGCCACTTTGCCGCAAGTGCAGAATGCCCTAGGCCGAGTACGCCACCACTTTCTGGCGTTGCTCGCCCAACCCCTGGATGCGCAGGGTCATGACGTCGCCGGGCTTGAGAAACACCGGTGTCGGCTTGATACCCAGCCCTACGCCCGGCGGCGTCCCGGTGGCGATGATGTCTCCGGGCAGCAGCGTCATGTAGTGGCTGACGTGGGAGATGAGCTGCGCCACGTTGAAGATCATGGTGCGCGTGCTGCCGCCCTGCATGCGCTTGCCGTTGACGTCGAGCCACATGTCGAGGCTCTGCGGGTCGCGGATCTCGTCGGTGGTGACCAGCCAAGGCCCGATCGGCCCCGCGGTGTCGAAGCCCTTGCCCTTGTCCCACTGGCTGGTGGCCATCTGGAAGGCGCGCTCCGAGACGTCGTTGACGATGCAGTAGCCGGCGACGTGATTGAGCGAGCTCGCCTCGTCGACGTACCTCGCCTGCGTGCCGATCACCACGCCGAGCTCGATTTCCCAGTCGAGCTTGGTCGAGTTCTTCGGCTGGATCACGTCGTCGCTCGGCCCGTTGATGCAGGTCGTGGCCTTCATGAAGACGATCGGCTCCGACGGGATCGGCAGCCCCGCCTCCTTGGCGTGATCGGAGTAGTTGAGGCCGATGGCGACGAACTTGCCGATGCCGACGTAGGGCACGCCGAACCTCGGGCTCGCGTTCACCAGGGGCAGCGTCTCGGGCTTGAGCTTGGAGAGCATCTTCAGGCCGCGCGGAGAAATCTCGTTCGGGCCGATGTTGTCGATGATCTTGGACAGGTCGCGCACGCGCCCGTCGGCGTCCACCATCCCCGGCTTCTCGTAGCCCGCTTTTCCGTAGCGGCACAGTTTCATATCGTCATTCCCCCGTCGATCGGATAAGCGTTGCCGGTGGCGAACAGCGATTCATCGGAAGCCAGGAACACCAGGATCCCGGTGATGTCCTCCACCGTGCCGAGCCGCCCCATCGGCTGGCGCGCGACGAAATCCTTGCGCGCCTGCACCGGGTCCGGCAGGGCGTTGATTCGGTCCTGCAGCGAAGGCGTGTCCACGGTGCCAGGGCAGATCGCGTTGCAGCGTACGCCCTGGCGTACGAAATCGGCGGCGATCGACTTGGTGAGGCCGATCACCGCGGCCTTGCTCGAGCCGTAGGCGAAGCGGTTGGGCAGGCCGCGGATCGAGGAGGCGACCGAGGACATGTTGATGATCGAGCCGCCGCCCTTGCGCAGCATCCCCGGCAGAAAGGCCCGGGTGGCGAGATACATCGAAGTGACGTTGACCTTGAAGGCGAGCTCCCACTGCTCGGGCGTGCAATCGAGGATGGTGCCGTGATGCACGATCCCCGCGCAGTTGAACAGCACGTTGATGTCGCCCACCTCCTGGGCGGTTCTCGCGATCCCCGCCGGGTCGGTGACATCGAGCACGCGGGTGCGGATGCCGTCCTTGCCCTCGATCTCGGCGAGCGCTTTTGGGTTGAGGTCGGTCGCCCAGACGCGGGCGCCTTCGCGCGCGAAGGCCAGCGCCGCGGCGTGGCCCATGCCCTGCGCGGCCGCGGTAATGAACGCGGTCTTTCCTGCCAACCTGCCTGCCATGGAAACTCGCCTTGAGGGGAGCGAGATTATACGGCACGATACACGCCCCGTTCTTCGTGGAGTACTACGTCTCGGGCATGACGGGAGCGGTCAAGGAATGAACCAGCTCGACTTCAACGGCCGCACGGCGATCGTCACCGGCGGCATACAGGGCATCGGCGCGGCGATCGTCAAGCGGCTGGAGGTTTCGGGTGCGAAAGTGCGCGTCTGGGACCTGGACGGCGCGCCGAAAGTCGACGTCGCGGATGCTGCTTCAATAAAAAAAGCCACCGAAGACGCGCTAAAGGAGCTGGGGAAGATCGATGTCCTGGTCAACAATGCAGGCGTCGCGGGACAGAACGTCCCGACCGTGGACTATCCCATCGAGGAGTGGGAGCGGGTCCTGCGCATCAATCTCACCAGCCAGTTCCTCTGCTGCCGCGCGGTCGCGCCGCACATGGTGAAAGCGGGCTACGGCCGCATCGTCAACATTGCCTCGATCGCCGGCAAGGAAGGCAATCCGAACGCGGTGGCGTATTCCGCCTCCAAAGCGGGCGTGATCGCGCTCACCAAGTCGCTCGGCAAGGAGCTGGCGCAATCCGGCGTGCTGGTGAACTGCGTGACGCCGGCGGCGGCGAAGACCGCGATCTTCGACCAGATGACCGAGAAGCATATCCAGTACATGCTGTCCAAGATCCCGATGGGCCGCTTCGTGCACGTCGAGGAGATCGCCGCGCTCGTGTGCTGGCTCGCCTGCGCGGAGTGCTCGTTTTCAACCGGCGCGGTGTTCGACATTTCCGGCGGCAGGGCCACCTATTAAATGAAAAAGTCCAATCCCAAGCAGCGTTCGATCCAGTGGTTCGGGCGCCAGGACATCTACGGCTTCATCTATCGCAGCTGGATGAAGAACCGCGGCGTGCCGCACGACATGTTCGACGGCCGGCCGGTGATCGGCATCTGCAATACCTGGTCCGAGCTCACTCCCTGCAACACGCATTTCCGCGTCCTCGCCGAGCACGTGCGCAACGGCGTGCTCGACGCCGGCGGCTTCCCGCTCGAGTTTCCGGTGATGTCGCTCGGCGAGACGCTGATGCGGCCGACCGCGATGCTGTACCGCAATCTCGCCAGCATGGATGTCGAGGAGTCGATCCGCGCCAACCCGCTCGACGGCGTCGTACTCCTTGCCGGCTGCGACAAGACCACGCCGGCGACGCTGATGGGCGCGGCGAGCGTGGATCTGCCCACCATCCTCGTTTCCGGCGGGCCGATGCTCTCCGGCAAGTACCACGGCAAGGACATCGGTTCGGGCACCAACACCTGGTCGATGTCGGAGGAGCTGCGCGCCGGCAAGATCACGCTGGAGGAATTTCACGAGGCCGAGTCCTGCATGCACCGCTCGCACGGCCATTGCATGACGATGGGCACCGCCTCGACGATGGCGTCGATGATCGAGGCGCTCGGCGTCGGCATGCCCGGCAACGCGGCGATCCCCGCGGTGGACGCACGCAGGTACGTTCTCGCGCGCATGGCCGGGCGGCGCATCGTGGAGCTGGTGAAGGAGAAGATTTCCGTTTCCAGGATCCTCACCCGGGAGGCGTTCGAGAACGCGATCCGCGCTCTGGCGGCGATCGGCGGATCGACCAACGCGGTGATCCATCTGACCGCCATCGCGCGCCGCATCGGCGTCGAGCTGGACCTCGACGACTTCGACCGGCTCGGCCGCGGCGTGCATACGCTGGTCAATCTGATGCCGTCGGGCCAGTACCTGATGGAGGATTTCTATTACGCGGGCGGCCTGCCGGCGGTGCTGCGCGAGCTGGGCGAGAACAACCTGCTGCACCGCGACGCGCTCACCGTCAACGGCAAGACGATCTGGGAGAACAACCAGAACGCGCCGTGCTGGAATCGCGAGGTCATCCACACCTTCAGGTCGCCGTTCAAGAAAAATGCCGGCATCGCCGTGCTGCGCGGCAACCTGTGCCCCGAGGGCGCCATCATCAAGCCATCCGCAGCGACGCCCAAGCTGATGACGCACCGTGCTCGCGCGGTGGTGTTCGAGGATATCGAGGACTTCCACCGCCGCATCGACGACCCCAAGCTCGATATCGACGAGAATTGCGTGATGGTGCTCAAGAACTGCGGCCCCAAGGGCTATCCCGGCATGGCCGAGGTCGGCAACATGCCGCTGCCGCCGAAGCTGCTGAAGAAAGGCGTTACCGACATGGTGCGCATCTCCGACGCGCGCATGAGCGGCACCGCCTACGGCACCGTGGTGCTGCACGTCTGCCCCGAGGCCGCGGCGGGCGGCGTTCTGGCGCTGGTCGAGAACGGCGACATGATCGAGCTGGACGTCGAAAAGCGCAGGCTCGTGCTGCTGGTGGCCGAAGACGTTCTGCTCAAGAGAAGGAAGAACTGGAAGCTGCCGCCGCCGCCGCTCGAGCGCGGCTACTGGAAGCTGTACTTCGACCACGTGCTGCAGGCGAGCGAAGGCGCCGACCTCGATTTCCTCGTCGGCAAGAGCGGCGCCTTCGTGCCGCGCGACAATCATTGAGAGGCCCCCATGCTGCAGGCTGAGCATGTCCACGAGTTCGCGCCCTGGACCATCGGCGCGACGATGTAATGAGTCTTCCAGAGATAGCGATCGCTGCGGCGCTTGCGTGGGGCGCGGGTTTGCGAGCCTATGCAGTGATGTTCGCCGTCGGTCTCGCCGGGGCGCTGGGCTGGGTCGAGCTTCCCGGCCATCTGGGCGTGCTCCAGCAGCCGATCGTCCTGGCGGCGAGCGGCTTCATGACCTGCGTCGAATTCTTCGCCGACAAGCTGCCATGGCTCGACAGCCTGTGGGATACGGTGCACAGCTTCATCCGCATTCCGGCAGGCGCCGCGCTCGCTGCGGCGGTGTTCGGCGATTCCGGCTTGGGGGTGTCGGTCGCTGCGGCGATTCTCGGCGGCACGCTGGCCGGCGCCGTGCATCTTGCGAAATCCGGCACCCGCGCGGCGATCAACACCTCGCCCGAGCCGTTCTCCAACTGGGCCGTGTCGCTTTCGGAGGATGCGCTGGTGCCGCTCGGTCTCTGGCTCGCCGTGGCGCACCCGTTCGTGTTCTTCGTCCTGCTCGCGGTGTTCCTGGTGGCCGCGGCGCTCCTGGTGCGGCTCCTGTGGCGCGGGCTCGCCGCGCTCGCCAGCCGAGCGCGCTGATCACTCCGGCCCGCGCTCCGCGCTTTTACGTGGATGCGGCGTTGCGCGCCGGCGGTACCTGCGTGCTGTCGGAGGACGCGGCGCACCATGCAGTACGCGTATTGCGGGTGCGCGCAGGCGACGCCATCACGCTCTTCAACGGCCGCGGCGGCGAGTACCCGGCGCGCATTGCGGCGATCGAGCGCCTGCGCGTCGCAGCCGACGTGCTTGAGCACCGCGCGGTCGAGCGCGAGTCGCCGCTGCGCATGGTGCTGGTGCAGGGCGTTTCTGCCGGCGAGCGAATGGACTTCACGGTGCGCAAAGCGGTCGAGCTTGGCGTGGCCGAGATCAGGCCGGTGCTCGCGGCCGCCTCGGTCGCCCGGCCGAAAGGCGAGCGTGCCGCAACGCGCCACGCTCACTGGCAGAAAGTCGCGATCGCCGCTTGCGAGCAATGCGGCCGTAACCGCATCCCTGTAGTGCATCCGCTTGTGGCGGCCGCGGACTACAGCGCAGACGATGCAGGCGCCAAGATTCTGCTTTCGCCGCGTGCCGAGCTTGCGCTTTCAAAAGTAAGCATCGACGCAGCGGTGACCGTTGCCGCCGGCCCCGAGGCCGGATTCAGCGCTGAAGAGGAAGCCGCCTTCGCGCGCAGCGGCTTCATTCCGGCGAAGCTCGGTCCGCGGGTCCTGCGGACCGAGACTGCGGCGCTCGCGGCGCTCGCCGCGCTCAGCGCGCTGCGGGGAGACTTCTAGCGAGCAGCTCGGCGATGCGCGTGTTGCCGTTGGCGCGTGCGATCTCGACCGCGCTGCGGCCGTCGCTATCGCGGCTCGACAGGTTGACGCCGCCGCCGAGGACGTAAAGCTCCACGGCGAGTGCGTCGTCGCGCTTCACCGCGTCAAGGTACTGCCTGGGATCGTAATAGCGCAGGCCCATCGCGTTGAGGTCCTTGCGCGCCTGCAGCGATCGATCGACCGATGCCGAATCCGCCGGCATCTTGCCGATGCCTTTGCGCGCCATCGCGGCGAGATCGCGCCCAATGACGGCGATCTGCGTGCGACGCTCGACGGACATGTCGGCGGTCGCTTCGTGCAGCAGTCCGGCAATCGCGCGATTGGCTTCCGGATCGTTCCCCGCGAGCACCTCATCGATGCCTTTCAGGCTCGCCTGCGGATCGTCGCTTTGCGCCGCGAGGCGCACGAATTTCTGCACCAGCGAAAGCGCGTAACCGAAGGCTACGTCTTCGCCCGCGTGCGCGGGAATCACCGGTGCGATGAGACCTGCTACGAGAACAACGCGAATGAGTTTCATAGGCCCCTCCGAGGCTGCAAGCATAACCCAAGCGTTTACCCCTTAGAATTTGAAAAAACTACAACGCTCGGGGAGCGTATGGCCGCACTGCAACACCCGGAAGCCTTCGTGCGCTGGCTGCGCCAGGTCACGCCGTACGTGCACGCCTTCCGCGGCCGCACCTTCGTCGTCGGCTTCGGCGGCGAGATGTTCGCCGAGCCGGTGCGCTTTGCAAGCTTCATCCACGACGTGAACCTGCTCGCCGCGCTGGGCATCCGGCTGGTGCTGGTCCCCGGCGCCCGGCCGCAGATCGAGGCGGAGTTGAAGGCGAAGGGGCTGCGCTCGCGCTACGCGCAGGGCCTGAGGATCACGGACGAGGCGGCGCTCATGGCGGTAAAGCACGCCGCGGGCGTGCTGCGGGTGGAGCTCGAGGCGCAGCTCTCGCAGGGGCTGCCGGGCTCGCCGATGGCCGGCGCGCAGATCCGGGTTGCCTCGGGCAACTTCATCACCGCGCGCCCGATCGGCGTGGTGAAAGGAACCGATTTCCAGTTCACCGGCACGGTGCGCAAAGTCGACGCGGCCGCGATCTCGCGGCGGCTCGACGCCGGCGAGGTCGTTCTGGTGCCGCACATCGGCTACTCGTCGACCGGCGAGGTTTTCAACCTCGCGTGGGAGGACGTCGCCGAGAACGTGGCCATGTCGCTCAAAGCCGACAAGCTCATCATGTACACCGACCGGCTGCCCACCAACCGCAAGGGTGAAGTGCTGAGCGAGCTGACCGCGCGCGAAGGAGAAACGCTCGCGAAGAAAGCCCCGCTCACGCCGCAGAGCGCGCGTGCGATCGAGCACGCCGTGCGCGCCGTCGGCGGCGGCGTCGCGCGTGCGCATGTGGTCACGCGCCGCGTGTGGGGCTCGATGCTGCTCGAGCTGTTCACCCACACAGGCGTCGGCACCATGATCACGGCCGACGCGGTGGAGAAGCTGCGCCCCGCGCGCGTCGAGGACGTACGCGGCATGCTCACGCTGATCGAGCCGCTGGAGGCCGACGGCACGCTGGTGAAGCGCAGCCGCGAGCTGCTGGAGGCCGAGATCAACAATTTCCTGGTGGTGGAGCACGATGGCACGATCGTCGGCTGCGCGGCACTGTATCCGATCCCCGAGGAGAAGAGCGCGGAATTCGCCTGCCTCGCCGTGGCCGAGGAATACCGCGACGCGGGATACGGCGAGCGGCTGCTGAAGGCTTGCGAGGAGCGTGCCAAAGCGCTGCGCCTGCGGAGGCTTTTCGCACTCACCACCCGCGCCGCGCACTGGTTCCTCGAGCAGGGATTCCGCGCCGCCGACCTCTCCGCCCTGCCGCAGCGCCGCCAGGCCCTCTACAACTGGCGCCGCGGCTCGAAGGTGTTCCTCAAGAGAATATAATTCGCGCCATGGCGAGAATGGTGAAGTGCGTAAAGCTCGGCCGCGAGGCCGAAGGGCTCGATTTCCCCCCTTACCCCGGGGCGCTTGGCAAGCGGATCTGGGAACACGTCTCGAAGGAAGCCTGGCAGCAGTGGCTGAAACAGCAGACCATGCTGGTGAACGAGAACCGGCTCAACCTCGCCGATCCCAAGGCCCGCAAGTACCTGATGGAGCAGACCGAGCGCCACTTCTTCGGCGAAGGCGCCGAGGTGGCGTCCGGGTACGTCCCCCCTAAAGAGTAATAGTTCGGACCCCAGAAGCCGTAGCGAGCAGCAGCACGTCCGCCGGCCGGCGCGCGAAGATGCCGTTGGTCACCAGGCCCGCGATATTGTTCAGCTCGGCCTCGAGCCCGGGCGGGTCGAGCAGCGTCAGGCCGTGGCAATCGAGGATCAGGTTGCCGTTGTCGGTCTTGAAGTTCTCGCGCAGCACCGGCTGAGCTCCCCGCTTCAGCATCTCGCGGCCGACGTAGCTGCGCGCCGTCGGGATCACCTCGAGCGGCAGCGGGAATTTGCCGAGCACCGGCACGAGCTTCGAGGCATCGCAGATGCAGACGAACTTCTGCGCCACCGCGGCGACGATCTTCTCGCGCGTCAGCGCGCCGCCGCCGCCCTTGATCATGTACAGGTGCTCCGTAACCTCATCGGCGCCGTCGATGTACACCGGCAGCTCGTCGACGCTGTTGAGATCGAAGACGCGGATGCCGTGCTTCTTGAGCCGCTCGGCGCTCGCATTCGAGGCGGCCACCGCGCCTTCGATGCGGCCCTTGATCGAGGCGAGCGCGTCGATGAAGAAGTTGACGGTGGAGCCCGATCCCACGCCGACCACGCGGTCCTCGACGACGTGCTTCAGCGCTTCGCCGGCAACCCGTTTTTTTAATTGATCCTGGTTCACTTCTTGCGTTGCGGCGGCAAATCCGTGCACACGCCCTCGAACAATTCCGCCGCCATGCCTACCGACTCGCTGAGGGTCGGATGCGGATGGATGGTCTTGCCGATGTCGGTGGCGTCGGATCCCATCTCCACCGCGTGCGCGATCTCGCTGATCAGGTCGCCCGCGCCGGTCCCGACAATGCCGCCGCCGATGATGCGGTGCGTCTCGCCGTCGAAGATCAGCTTGGTGAAGCCTTCATCGCGCGCGTTGGCGATCGCCCGCCCCGATGCCGCCCAGGGAAACTTGGCGACGCCTATCTTCACGCCGTTTTTCTTCGCCTCGTCCTCGGTGACCCCGACCCAGGCGATCTCGGGGTCCGTATAGGCAACCGAGGGAATGACGCGCGCGTCGAAATGCGATTTCTGGCCGGCGGCCGCCTCGGCGGCGACATGGCCCTCATGCACCGCCTTGTGCGCGAGCATCGGATTGCGGGCGATGTCGCCGATGGCGTAGATATGCGGCACATTGGTGCGCATCTGGGAATCGGTTTCGATGAATCCCCGGTCGGTTACAGCGATGCCACCCCTTTCGGCGCCGATCTTCTTGCCGTTCGGCACCCGGCCGACGGATACCAGAATCAAGTCGTACACCTGCGAGTTTTTCTTGTCTCCCTCAAACCAGGCTTTCAGGCCTTGAGAAGTGGCTTCGACCTTGGTCGTCTTGGTTTTCAGCATCACCTCGTCGAAGCGGCCGGCGTTGAACTTCTGCCACACCGCGACCAGGTCGCGGTCGGCGCCGAGCATCAGCCCATCCATCATCTCGACCACGTCGAGCCGCGTGCCGAGCGTCGAATAAACCGTGCCCATCTCCAGGCCGATGATGCCGCCGCCGATCACCAGCATTTTTTTCGGCACGCCCTTGAGCTCCAGCGCTCCCGTGGAGTCGACGATGCGCGGGTCTTCGGGGAGGAATGGAAGCTTCGCCGCCTGCGAGCCGGCGGCGATGATGGCCGAGGTAAAGCGCACGGTTTTCTTGCCTTCCTTCCCCTCCACCTGCAAGTGATTCTTGTCCAGAAAAGTCCCTACCCCCTGGAGCACGGTGACCTTGCGCATCTTCGCCATCGAGCCGAGGCCGCCGGTCAGCTTGCCGACCACCTTGTCCTTGAAAGCGCGCAGCTTGGCGAGGTCGAGCTTGGGCTCGCCGAAGGCGATGCCGTGGTCGGCGAGATCGCGCGCCGCGTCGATGACGGCGGCGGTATGCAGGAGCGCCTTCGATGGAATGCAGCCGACGTTGAGGCATACGCCGCCGAGCGTCGGATAGCGCTCGACCAGCACCGTCTTAAGCCCGAGGTCCGCGGCGCGAAACGCCGCCGAGTAGCCGCCCGGCCCCGCACCCAGGACGAGGACATCGCACTCGAGGTCGGCGGAGGCGGAAGCCGAGGGCGCTGCGCTCGGCGCCGGGGCTGCCTTGGGCGCTTCCGGTTTTTTTTCAGCCTCACTTGATTCAAGAACCAGGATCGGCGAGCCCTGCGAAACCTTGTCACCGACCTTGATCCTCAGCTCCTTCACTACCCCGGCGCCGGGCGACGGGATCTCCATCGTCGCCTTGTCGGACTCGAGCGTGATGAGCGACTGCTCCTGCGCCACGGCGTCGCCGGGCTTGACCAGCACCTCGATGACCTCGACTTCCTTGAAATCCCCGATGTCGGGGACCTTCACCTCGATTCCGGCCATCTAGAGAATCAACTTTCTGATGTCCGAGAGCACCGACACGAGGTAGCTGCAGAAGCGGGCAGCGGTCGCGCCATCGATGACGCGATGGTCGTAGGAGAGCGAAAGCGGCAGGATCAAGCGCGCAACGAAGACATCGTTCCCTTTTTCGTCCTTGGCTTTGAATGTCGGACGCAAGGCACCCCGGGAAACCCCCAGGATGGCGACCTCCGGCGCATTGATGATCGGCGTGAAGGCGGTGCCGCCGATGCCGCCGAGGCTGGAGATCGAGAACGTGCCGCCCTGCATGTCGCCGGGCTTGAGCTTGCCGTCGCGCGCGAGCTTGGAGATGTCGGATAGCTCGTGCGCGACGTCGAACACGCCCTTGCGGTCCGCATCGCGGACCACAGGCACCACCAGCCCGCCCGGCGTGTCGACGGCGACGCCGATGTGGAAGTACTTCTTGATGACGATGCTCTCGCCCGACTTGTCGAGCGAAGAGTTGAACACCGGATACTGCCGCAGCGCCGTGACGCAGGCCTTGATCATGAAGGCGAGCATCGTGAGCTTGAAACCCTGTTTCTCGGTCTCTACGGTCTGCGCCTTGCGGAAGGCCTCGAGATCGGTGATGTCGGCCTCGTCGAATTGGGTGACGTGCGGGATCGAGATCCAGTTGCGGTGCAGATAGGGCCCCGACAGCTTCTGGATGCGCGACAGCGGTTTGATCTCGACCGGGCCGAACTTCGCGAAATCGACTTCCGGCCAGGGCGGCAGGTTGAAGGGCAGCGCGCCGCCTCCCTTTACCGCAGGCACGGCGGCTGGCGCGCCTTGCAGCACGCCTTTCACGAAGGCCTGCACGTCGGAATGCAGGATGCGGCCTTTCGGGCCGCTGCCCCGCACCTTCGTCAGATCGACGCCCAGCTCGCGCGCGAACTTCCGCACAGATGGCGAGGCGTGAGGTTTGGTCGCGGTTTCTTCCTGCGGCTCGCGCGGCACCGGTCGCGGGGCAGGAGCCGCCGCCATCGGCACGGGGGCTGGCGCAGGCGCCGCGGCTTTGGGGGAAGAGGGCTTCGGCGCCTCGGCTTTTGTTTCGCTTGTGGCATCCTCTTTCGAATCGAGCACCAGGATCGGCGAGCCCTTGGCCACCTTGTCGCCGACCTTGACCTTCACGTCCTTCACCACCCCGGCCGACGGCGATGGAATTTCCATCGTCGCCTTGTCCGATTCGAGCGTGATGAGCGACTGCTCCTTGGTCACCGTATCGCCGGGCTTGACCAGCACTTCGATGACCTCGACCTCCTTGAAGTCCCCGATATCGGGAACCGGCACGGTCTGGGCGCTCGAAGAAGCCGCGTTCCCGGCAGAAGCTGCCTTCGGTGCGGGCGCGGCAGCCGGCGGCGCCTTCTGCTCGGGCTTGGGCGCTTCCCTCGCCGCGGGTTCCGCTTTCGAATCCAGTACCAGGATCAGCGTCCCCTGGGAGACTTTGTCGCCCATCTTCACCTTCAGTTCCTTCACCACGCCCGCCGCCGGCGACGGAATTTCCATCGTCGCCTTGTCCGACTCCAGCGTGATGAGCGACTGCTCCTTCGAAACGGCGTCGCCCGGCTTGACCAGCACCTCGATGACCTCGACCTCCTTGAAGTCGCCGATGTCCGGAACGACCACTTGACTCATGAATGCAGGCTCATACGGTCGTCGGATCGGGCTTCTCGGCATCGATGCCGTACTTTTTGAGCGCATCGGCCACCGCCTTCGGCTTGCCCTCGCCCTGATCGGCAAGCGCTTTCAGCGCCCCGATGGTGACGAAGTTCCGGTCGACTTCGAAGAAGTGCCGCAGCTTGGCGCGCGAATCGGAGCGCCCGAAGCCGTCGGTGCCGAGCACGCGGTATTGGCGGCCTTGCGGAATGAAGGGGCGGATCTGGTCGGCGAAGGTCTTGATGTAGTCGCTCGCCGCGACGACCGGACCGGCAGGCCGTTTCTGCAAAGCCTCGGTCACAAAAGGCGTGCGGGGCTTCGCTTCCGGATGCAGCATGTTCCAGCGCTCCGCGGCGAGGCCGTCGCGCCGCATCTCGGTAAAGCTGGTCGCGCTCCACACGTCGGCGGCGACGCCCCAGTCGGCTTCGAGCAAATCGGCCGCGGCAAGCACTTCGCGCAGAATGGTGCCCGAACCGAGCAGCTGAACGCGGACTTTTGCCTTCGACTTCGATTCACGAAGCAGATACATGCCTTTCAAGATGCCCGGCTCCACGCCTTGCGGCATCGCCGGATGCTCGTAGTTCTCGTTCATCAGGGTGATGTAGTAGTAGACATCCTCCTGATCGGTGACCATGCGGCGCAATCCGTCCTGGATGATCACCGCGACCTCGTAGCCGTAGGTCGGGTCGTAGCACAGGCAGTTCGGGATCACCGAGAACAGCACGTGCGAGTGGCCGTCTTCGTGCTGCAGGCCTTCGCCGTTCAGCGTCGTTCTTCCCGCGGTGCCGCCGAGCACGAAGCCGCGCGCGCGCTGGTCGGCCGCCGCCCAGGCGAGATCGCCGAAGCGCTGGAAGCCGAACATCGAGTAGTAGATGTAGAACGGGACGGTGACGAAGTTGGAGTGGCTGTACGAGGTCGCCGCGGCGATCCACGAAGAGAAGGCACCCGCCTCGTTGATGCCCTCCTCGAGGATCTGGCCTTGCTTGTCCTCTCGGTAGAACATCACCTGGTCCTTGTCGACCGGCTCGTACTTCTGGCCTTCTGCGGCAAAGATGCCGAGCTGCCGGAACATGCCCTCCATGCCGAAGGTGCGGGCCTCATCGGGCACGATCGGCACGATGCGCTTGCCGATATCCTTGTCTCGCACCAGCGCGGTTAGCGTACGCACGAATGCCATGGTGGTTGAGATTTCGCGGCCTTCGCCGGAGCCCTTCAGCACCGCGTCAAAAGCCGCGAGTGGCGGCACCGCTGGTACCGTGTCGGCCTTCCGGCGGCGCTGCGGCAGGTAGCCGCCGAGCGCTTTCCTGCGCTCGTGCAGGTACTTCATCTCCGGCGCGTCTGCCGGCGGGATGTAGAACGGCAGCTCGTCGAGCTTGTCATCCGGCACCGGGATGCGGAAGCGATCGCGCACCTCCTTGATGGTCTGGATGTCGACCTTCTTCAGCTGGTGCGTCGGATTCTTCGCCTGGCCCTGCTTGCCCAAGCCGTACCCCTTGATGGTCTTGGCGAGGATCACGGTCGGCTGGTCCTTGTGCTTCACGGCCGCGGCGTACGCGGCATACACCTTGTGCGGGTCGTGGCCGCCGCGGTTCAGTCGCCAGATGTCCGCGTCGGTCATGTTGGCGACCATCTCGAGGAGCTTCGGGTGCTTGCCGAAGAAATGCTTGCGCACGAAGGCGCCGTCATTCGCCTTGTAGTTCTGGTACTCGCCGTCGACGGTTTCCTCCATCACGCGCAGCAGGATGCCGTCCTTGTCTTTCGCGATCAGCGGATCCCAGTACGAGCCCCAGATCACCTTGATCACGTTCCAGCCGGCGCCGCGGAAGTCGCCTTCGAGCTCCTGGATGATCTTGCCGTTGCCGCGCACCGGCCCGTCGAGCCGCTGAAGGTTGCAGTTGACGACGAAGATCAGGTTGTCGAGCTTCTCGCGCGCGGCAAGGCCGATCGCGCCCAGCGACTCGGGCTCGTCCATCTCGCCGTCGCCGCAGAACACCCACACCTTGCGGTTCGCGGTCTGCGCCAGGCCGCGCGCCTCCAGGTACTTCAGGTAGCGCGCCATGTAGATCGCCTGGATCGGCCCCAATCCCATCGACACCGTCGGAAACTGCCAGTAATCGGGCATCAGCCAGGGATGCGGATACGAGGACACGCCCTTGCGGTCGACTTCGCGCCGGAAATTGAGCAGCTGCTCCTGGGTAAAGCGGCCTTCGAGCAGGCCGCGCGCGTACACGCCGGGCGAAGAATGGCCCTGGAAGTAGACCAGGTCGCCGCCGTGGCCGTCGTGCGGCGCGTTCCAGAACTGGTGCTGCCCGACGCCGAACAGCGTTCCGACCGAAGCGAAGCTCGCGATGTGGCCGCCCAGCTCGTCGTCGTTGCGGTTGGCTCTCGCCACCATCACCAACGCGTTCCAGCGGCAATACGAGCGGATGCGCTCCTCCAGCGCCGCGTTGCCGGGCGAGCGCTCCTCCATGTGCGGCGGAATGGTGTTGATGTACGCCGTGTTCGGCGAGAACGGAATGTAGGCGCCCGAGCGGCGCGCCTTGTCGATCAGCTTTTCGAGCAGGTAGTGCGCGCGCTCCGGACCTTCACGCTCGAGCACCGCCTCGAGCGCGTCGAGCCATTCCTGCGTCTCTAGCGCGTCGGGATCGTTCGCGGCCGGAAATTGGGGGAGCGCGGACATGATGGGGGTTCGCTTTCTGAAAGTCTGGATTGCGCCTTGTGAGCGCGGGGGAATGCGGCCCAAGCTTAATACGCGGAACCGGGTGGCTCAAGTGGTAGACTGCCGCCCCTTCATGGCTGCGCGCATCCTCGACGGGAAGGCTCTCGCCGCTGCGGTGCGCGCCTCGGTCAAGGAGACCGTGGCGCGGCTTGCGGCGCGCGGAGTGCGTCCCGGGCTCGCGGTGATCCTGGCGGGAGACGACCCCGCGTCCGCCATGTATGTGCGCAACAAGGTGCGCGCCTGCGAGGAGACCGGCGTGCGCTCCGAGCTGCACCGCTACGGGGGCGAGGTCACCGAACGCACGCTACTCGATCGCATTGCAGCACTGAACGCCGATCCGGCGGTGCACGGCATCCTCGTGCAGCTGCCGCTGCCGGGCCAGATCAATCCCCGGCCCGTGCTCGAAGCTGTTTCGCCGGCAAAGGACATCGACGGCTTCCATGTCGAGAACCTTGGCGCCCTCGTCGCCGGGCAGCCGAAGCTCGTGCCCTGCACGCCCGCCGGCGTGATGCGGCTGATCGAGCACGCGGGTGTGGCGCTTGCCGGCCGCCACGCGGTGGTGATCGGCCGCTCCAACATCGTCGGCAAGCCGCTCGCGCTTCTGCTCTTGCAGAAAGACGCAACCGTCACCATCTGCCATTCGAAGACCATGGATCTGCATGACGTGACCCGGGAGGCCGATGTCCTGATCGCCGCCGTCGGGCGCGCGAAACTCGTGACGGCGGCAATGGTCAAACCGGGCGCCTGCGTCATCGACGTGGGCATCAACCGGCTTGCCGACGGGACGCTTGCCGGCGACGTCGATTTCGATGCGGTCAAAGACGTAGCGGGCTGGATTACGCCGGTACCGGGCGGCGTCGGTCCGATGACGATTGCCCTCCTCCTCGAGAACTGCGTGCGCGCTGCTTCCAGATGAATCCATTGTTAGATTTTTCCGCTCTACCCCGTTTCCAAGAGTTAAAACCCGAGCATGTCACCCCGGCGGTGGATCAGCTTCTGGCGGAGGGCCGCGCCACCACTGCCGCGGTGACCCACGCGGACCCCAGCTGGGATGCGTTCGTCGCGCCGCTCGAGGACGCGAACGAGCGCATCGCGCGCGCCTGGGGCCAGGTGTCGCACCTGCACGCGGTGCTCGACAGCCCCGCGCTGCGCGAGGTCTACAACACCAACCTGCCGAAGCTCTCGCAATACTGGACCGAGCTCGGGCAGAACCAGGCGCTGTTCGAGAAATACAAGGCGCTCCGCGATTCCGCCGAATTCGTTCAGTTGTCAAAAGCAAGACGAAAAATCGTCGAAAACGCGCTGCGCGATTTTCGTCTCAGCGGCGCCGAGCTCGCGCCGGACAAGAAAGCGCGCTTCGCCGCCATCCAGGAGGAGCTCGCTCGGCTCGGCGCGAAGTTCTCGGAGAACCTGCTGGATGCGACCAACGCGTTCTCGATCGTGATCGACGAGAAAAGGATTGCGGGGATCCCCGGCGACGCGCTGCATGCGGCGCGCGAAGCGGCGGAAAAGGACGCCAAGACCGGCTGGAAATTCACGCTGCATGCGCCGTCGTACCTGCCGGTGATGCAGTACGCCGACGACCGCAAGCTTCGCGAGGCGATGTATCGCGAGAGCGTGACCCGCGCCTCGGAATTCGGCAGGCCGGAATGGGACAACACGCCGCTGATGGCGCGCATCGTCGTGCTGCGCCGTGAGCTGGCGGAGCTGCTGGGTTACTCCAGTTTCGCCGAGGTGTCGCTGGTGCCGAAGATGGCCGAATCGCCCCGGCAGGTGCTCGAGTTCCTGGACGATCTCGCGCGGCGCGCGCGGCCGTTCGCCGAGCATGACGCCGAGGAGCTGCGCGAGTTCGCGAAGACCGAGCTCGGCATCGCGCGGCTCGAAGCCTGGGACGTCGCCTACGCCTCCGAGAAGCTGCGCGCGAAGCGCTACGCCTTCTCGGATCAGGAGGTGAAGCAGTACTTTCCCGAGGACGTGGTGATCGCCGGGCTCTTCAGGGTGGCCAAGACGCTCTACGGCATCCGCATTCTTCCCTCGAAGGCGCCGGTGTGGCACGAGGACGTGCGCTTCTTCGAGATCCGCGACGGCGCCGGCGCGCTGGTTGGCCAGTTCTATACGGACCTCTATGGGCGCGACACTAAGCGCGGCGGCGCCTGGATGGATGATGCCATCGCGCGGCGGCGCAAGGGAACGCAGCTGCAAACACCGGTCGCCTATCTCAACTGCAACTTCTCCCGCCCGATTGCGGGCAAGCCCGCGCTTTTCACTCACGACGACGTGCTGACGCTGTTCCACGAGTTCGGCCACGGCCTGCATCACCTGCTGACCCGCATCGACGATCTCGGCGTCTCGGGCATCAACGGCGTCGAATGGGACGCGGTCGAGCTGCCGAGCCAGTTCATGGAGAACTTCTGCTGGGAACGGGACGTGCTGCGCCACATGACGCGCCACGTCGACAGCGGCGCAGCGTTTCCGCGCGCCCTGTTCGACCGCATGCTCGCCGCAAAAAACTTCCAGAGCGGGCTGGCGATGCTGCGCCAGATCGAGTTCGCGGTGTTCGACATGCGGCTGCATTCGGACTTCGATCCGGCGGCCGGGCAGACGCCGCTCGAGCTGCTGAAGGAAGTGCGCAGCCGCGTCGCGGTGCTGCACCCGCCGGAGTACAACCGCTTTCCCAACAACTTCTCGCACATTTTCGCGGGCGGCTACGCGGCGGGGTACTACAGCTACAAATGGGCCGAAGTTCTCTCGGCGGACGCTTACAGCTTCTTCGAGGAAAACGGCGTGCTCGACGCGCGTGCCGGACAGCGCTTCCGCGACGAGATCCTCGCCGTCGGCGGCAGCCGCCCGGCGGCGGAATCGTTCCGCGCGTTCCGCGGACGCGAGCCGCGCGTCGAAGCGCTCCTCAAGCACAATGGTATGATTTCCACATGATGCGCAGGCGCATCGGCGTCGTCCTGGTTCTCGCGCTGGCCGCGGGCGCGGTGGCGGCACAGCAGCTCTATCGCTGGACGGACGAAAAGGGCCGCGTGCACATCGCCGACACGCCGCCGCCGCCCGGTGCGAAGGATGTCCACCAGTGGCGCGTCACCGCGTCGAGGGTTGCCGAGGGCGGCTCCGAACCGTACGCGCTGCAACAGGCGCGCAAGGAATCGCCGGTGACGCTCTACACCGGGCCCGACTGCGAGCCCTGCAACGATGCGCGCAAGCTGCTCAACGCGCGCGGCATCCCGTTCAAGGAAGTGAGCGTGACCGAGAAGGAGGTCAATGACCTCGTCAAGCTCTCCGGCAGCGCCTCGGTGCCGGTCATCGTTGTCGGCAGCGCGACGCAGAAGGGCTTCGAGGAATCGGTCTATCACCGCCTCCTCGATGACGCGGGATATCCGAAGATGGGCATGCTCGGGCCGCGTAACCAGCAGGCGCCCAAGCCCGGTGCGCAAGAGGCGGCGAAGCCGGCGCCCGCTGAAGAGCCTCCGCGCGGACCGTACGCGCCCGGCGCGCCGCCACAGCGCTCGCAGAAGAGGTGACGCAGGATAGGGGGAGATTCAGGCTCGCGACCTGGAACGTCAACTCGCTCAAGGTCCGGCTCCCCCAGCTGCTCGACTGGCTCGCTGCGGCGCAGCCCGACGTGATGTGCCTGCAGGAGACCAAGACCGAGGACGCCAATTTCCCGGTCAACGAGCTGCGCGCCGCCGGGTACGAGGCAGTGTACTGCGGACAGAAAACCTATAACGGCGTGGCAATCCTCGCGCGCTCGCCGATGACGGACGTCGCGCACGGCATACCGCACTTTCCGGACGATCCGAAGCGCGTGATAGCGGCAACGGTCAATGACCTGCGGGTGGTATGCGTCTACGCGCCGAACGGCCAGGCGGTGGGTTCGGAGAAGTACGCCTACAAGCTGCGTTGGTATGAGGCGCTCACCCGCTGGATGAAGGAGGAGCTCGAGCGCAATCCGCGTCTTGCGGTGCTCGGCGACACCAACGTCGCGCCGGAAGACCGCGACGTTCACGACCCGAAGCGCTGGGCCGGGCAGATCCATGTCTCGGAGCCGGAACGTGCGGCGTTCCGGCGCGTGGTCGAGGCGGGCTTTGCCGACTCCTTCCGCATGTTCCCGCAGCCGGACAAGCTGTTTTCCTGGTGGGACTATCGCTTGCTAGCGTTCCAGCGCAACTGGGGCCTGCGCATAGACCACATCCTGCTTTCCCGGGAACTGGCGGCGCGCTGCACGGCCTCTACGATAAACAAGGAGCCGCGTAAGCACGATCGCCCGTCGGACCACGCACCGGTAGTCGCCGACCTGAAGTAGGTTAGTCGATGAGCTGGTATGCGGGCAGCGTGAGGAACTCGACGTAGCCGCCGAGCGTGAGCTTCTCGAACAGCCTGGCGCCTTCTTCGTACTTGCCGGCGTTGTAGGCGACCTCGCCCAGATAGGGCTTCACCTTGGGCAGCTCCTCGGCAAGTAGCTGCTTGAAAAGCTCGGCCGTGACCTTGCGGCCATCGTCGAGCACGCCTTTGGGCGAGCGGATCCACTGCCAGATCTGCGAGCGCGAGATCTCCGCGGTGGCGGCGTCTTCCATCAGGTTGAACACGGGAACGCAGCCGTTTCCGGCGAGCCAGGCGCCGAGGTACTGGATGCCGACCGAGATGTTGTTGCGCAGCCCGGCTTCGGTGATCGGCTTCTCGGGCTGGAAGTTGAGCAGGTCCTTCGCTCCGACGCGCACGTCCGGCCGCTGTCGGTCGTACTGGTTCGGCTGCGGCATGTGCTTGTCGAAGATTTCCCTCGCGACCGGCACCAGCCCGGGGTGAGCGACCCAGGTGCCGTCGCAGCCGTCGGTCACTTCGCGCAGCTTGTCCTGGCGCACCTTCTCGAGCGCGGCCTCGTTCGCCTTCGGATCGTTCTTGATCGGAATCTGCGCTGCCATGCCACCCATTGCCGGCGCGCCGCGCCGATGGCAGGTCTTCACCAGCAGAAGCGCATAGGCGCGCATGAACGGCGCGGTCATGGTCACCTGCGCGCGGTCCGCCAGGCAGAAATCCTTGTTGGCGCGGAATTTCTTGATGCAGGAGAAGATGTAATCCCAGCGGCCGATGTTCAGCCCGGCCGAGTGCTCGCGCAGCTCATGAAGGATCTCGTCCATCTCGAACGCCGCGACGACGGTTTCGATTAATGCCGTCGCCTTGATGCTGCCGCGTGGAATTTTAAATTCTTCTTGTGAAAACAGAAAAATATCGTTCCACAGCCGCGCTTCCAGGTGCGACTCCATCTTCGGCAGGTAGAAGTACGGTCCCGAGCCGCGGGCGATCAGCTGTTTCGCGTTGTGGAAGAAGAACAGCGCGAAATCGAAGATCGCGCCCGACACGGGCTTGCCGTCGACACGCAGGTGCTTCTCGTCGAGGTGCCAGCCGCGGGGCCTGGGAATCAGCACCGCGGTATTGTCCTTCAGGCGGTATTGCTTGGCGTTCTGCTCGAAGCTGATCGTGCGGCGCACGGCGTCGCGCAGGTTGATTTGCCCGTCGACCATGTTGTGCCAGGTCGGGCAGTTGGCGTCCTCGAAGTCCGCCATGAAAGTCGAAGCGCCGCAGTTCAGCGCGTTGATGACCATCTTGCGGTCCGTCGGCCCGGTGATCTCGACGCGGCGGTCGAGCAGGTCCTTGGGCTGCGGCGCCACGCGCCATTCGCTTTCCCTTATTTTTTTTGTTTCGGAAAGAAATTCCGGAGCCGCGCCGGCGTCGAATTCTTTTTGGCGGGCCGCGCGGCGCGCGAGCAGTTCCTGGCGCCGCGGCTCGAACTGGCGATGCAAGCGCGCGGTGAAATCGAGCGCTTCGGGCGTCAGGATTTCCGCGAACTCGGCAGTGACGCGACCGAGCACGGCGACATCCTGGGAACGAGGGGCAGGCCTCTGCATCGCAGCATTTTACGTGATGAAATGCCGCACTGCAACATGAAATCGTAGTACGTTGAGAGTAGCCTCGCCCTCTCTTAATCGGAGCTTCTGCATGCGACCCACTTACAACATCCTGATCATGGGGGCCTCTTACGGCTCGCTGCTGGCCACCAAGCTGCTGCTCGCGGGGCACACGGTGAAGCTGGCATGCCTCCCCGCCGAGGCCGATGTCATCAACACCGCGGGTACCCGAGTGCGCATGCCCGTCAAAGGCAGGAACGGGCTCGTCGAGGTGCATTCGTGGAAACTGCCGGGTAAGTTGTCCGCGGCGGTTCCGGGAGAGATCAATGCGTCTGATTACGATCTCGCGGCATTGGCCATGCAGGAGCCGCAATACGGTTCACCCGGCGTGCGCGAGCTGTTGAATGCGGTGGCCAAAGCCAGGGTCCCTTGCATGTCGATCATGAACATGCCGCCGCTGCCTTACCTGGCGCGCATTCCGGGCGTTTCTGCCGATGCATGCAGAAGCTGCTATACCGATCCCACCGTCTGGGACAGCTTTGACCCTGCGCTGATGACGCTGTGCAGTCCGGACCCGCAGGCGTTTCGCCCGCCTGAGGAGAAGGTCAACGTGCTGGAGGTGAGACTGCCGACCAACTTCAAGTCCGCGCGCTTTCCTTCAGATGCGCATACCGCAATTCTTCGCGGCCTGGAGGCCGACATCGAAGCCGCCCGCTTCGACAAGATCGAGTTGCCGGTGAAGCTGAAGGTGCATGAATCCGTGTTCGTGCCGCTCGCGAAATGGGCGATGCTGATGGCCGGCAACTATCGCTGCATCACGAAAGACGGCATGCGATCCATCAAGGAAGCCGTGCATACCGACATCGAAGCGTCGCGGTCGGTGTACCACTGGGTGGTCAAGCTGTGCAAGTCTCTCGGCGCGAACGAGAAGGATCTGGTGCCCTTCGAAAAATACGCCGCCGCGGCGCAAGGGCTTGGAGGCCCGTCGTCCGCGGCGCGCGCCTTGTTCGGCGGCGCCCCAAATATCGAACGCGTCGACCGCCTGGTGAAAACCATCGCCGCGCAGAAAGGCATGCGCTCCGACGTGATCGACGAGGTCGTTGCCTTGGTCGACGCCCGCCTGGAAGCTAACCGCCGCGCAGCCGCGCGGCCCGCCGGCAAAACCGCGGTGGGTTAGCTTTCCGGCTCGGGATCGTCTTCGATCCCGAGCTCCTGGATCTTCCGCGTGATCGTGTTGCGGCCCATGCCGAGGAGATTCGCCGCCTCGATGCGCCGTCCGCCGGTGCGCTGCAGCGCTTTCGAGATCAGCGTGCGCTCGAACTGACGGCCGAGATCGTCGAGGATGCCGGTCTGGCCACGCGCCAGCCGGCGCTCGGCTTCCTGTTCGAGCGCCGAGAGCCAGTCCGCGGCGACTGCCGCGGACTGATCGCGGAACTCGGCCGGGAGATCGCCGACTTCGATCACCTGGCCCGGCGCCATCACGGTGAGCCAGTGGCACAGGTTCTCCAGCTGGCGCACGTTGCCGGGCAGCTCGAGCCGCGACAGGTGCTGCAGCGCCTCGTCGGCGAGGCGTTTCGTCTCGACGCCGAGCTGCCGCGCGCTGTCGGCAAGAAAGTGTTTTGACAATAAAGGTATGTCTTCCGCGCGTTCGCGCAGGCTCGGCAGCCGCAGGCGAATCACGTTCAGCCGGTGGAACAGGTCCTCGCGGAACGAGCCGTCGCGCACGCGCTGCTCGAGGTGCTGGTGCGTGGCGGCGATGACGCGCACGTTCACCTTCATCTGCTGGTGGCCGCCGACGCGGTAGAACGTGCCGTCGGAGAGCACGCGCAAAAGCCGTGTCTGCAGCTCGGCCGGCATGTCGCCGATCTCGTCGAGAAACAGCGTGCCGCCCTCGGCCTGCTCGAAGCGCCCTCGCCGCTGCTGCTGCGCCCCGGTGAACGAGCCGCGCTCATGGCCAAAAAGCTCGGACTCCAGCAGGTCTTTCGGGCTTGCCGCGGTATTGATCGCGATGAACGGCCGCGATGCGCGCGCACTATGCCGGTGCAAGGCGCGTGCAACTAGCTCCTTTCCGGTTCCTGATTCGCCGGTGATCAGCACGGTGGCGCTCGATTGCGAAAGCCGCCCGATGGCGCGGAACACCTCCTGCATGGCAGGTGCATGCCCCAGGATCTCGGGCGCCTCACCTATGGGCTCTATTGCTTGAGATTCCCTTCTACTTTCGTCGAGCGCGCGGCGAATGAGTTCCACCGCCTGGTCGACGTCGAACGGCTTGGGCAGGTATTCGTAGGCGCCGCCCTGGAAGGCGGCCACTGCGGAATCGAGATCGGAATAGGCGGTCATCACGATGACCGGCACCGCGGGATGGCGCTGCTTCACCGCCTGCAGCAGCTCCAACCCCGAAAGCCCGGGCATGCGGATATCGGAGACGAGGACCTCCGGCGCACCACCGGAGAGCGCATCGAGGGCTTCCTGCGCGGAGGAAAACGAGTTGAAGGCGATGCCTTCGCGGCTGAGCGCCTTCTCGATCACCCAGCGGATGGAACGGTCGTCGTCGACGATCCAGACCGGTTTCATGTTATCGGCAGCAGGATCCTGAATGTTGTGCGGCCCGGACGGGATTCGAACTCGATGACGCCCTTGTGATACTGGATGAACGTCTGCGCGAGCGAGAGTCCCAAGCCGCTACCGCCTTCCCTCCCGGACACCAGCGGACTGAAGATCCGGTCCTGGATCTCCTCCGATACGCCCGGGCCGTCATCGCCTACCTGCAATTCTAGTGCCAGCTTGAAGCGCTGGCGCAGGATGGTGATCTGCCGCACGGCGCGCGTGCGAAAAACGATGTTCTTGCCGCCCGCCTGGCCCGCATTGCGCGCGATGTTGAGCACGGCCTGGATCAGCTGCTCGCGGTCGCCGATCAGCTCCGGCAGGCTGGGATCGTAATCGCGATCGACCACGACGCCGGGAAACTCGGCCTTCACCAGGCTGCGCACGCGCTCCAGCACTTCGTGGATGCCGAGCGGCTCGATGCGCGGCGCGCGATGCGGCGTGAGCATGCGATCCATCAGCGCCTGCAGCCGGTCGGCCTCCTTGATGATCACCTGCGTGTATTCGCGCAGCTCGGGCCGGTCGAGCTCGCGCTCGAGGAGCTGCGCCGAGCCGCGCAGCCCGCCGAGCGGGTTCTTGATCTCGTGGGCGAGATTGCGGATCAGCTCGCGGTTCGCCTGCTGCTCGAAAACCAGACGCTCCTCGCGCGCCTGACGCAGTTGCCGCTCGATCGGCCGCAGCTCCGTGAGGAGCGCAAGGCCTTGCGCCTCGATGCGAGTGACGACGCACGAAAGCGGCAATCCGGTGCGGGCGTACGTCACGTCCTGTGCGGAATAGTCCCAGTGCGTGACGTGCGCCTCTTCAAGCGTGCGCTCCAGCTCTGCGCGCTCGGCAAACAACGCAAGGAAGGGCTGCCCGATGAGACTCTTCTTGCCGGTGGCGAGCAGATTCTCGGCAGCCGGATTGGCGTAGCGCACCACGAAGTCGTCGTCGAGCGCCACCACCGCCGTGGCGAGCAGGTCCAGGCCGGGGAACGAAGCCACTTAGCGGTTGAGGTTGCTCAGCTCTCGCCGCAGCGCTTCTACGTTCTTCTGGTGGACTTCTACGCTGTCCTTATACGGCTGGAGGCGCTCCAGCACCCGCACATAGTTGCGCTCATCGCCCGAGCGGACGGACTCCTGCTGGGCGAGCTCCTGCTGCGCTTTCGAGAGCAGCTGCTGCTCGGTGACGAGCTCCTTTTCCAGGATCTCGCGCTGGCGCTCCTTAGCGTTGGCGCGATCCGAGGAAGATTCCCTGGGGAAGCTGCCGGGCGACCTGGCCGCCGACGGCTTCTGCACCGGAATCTGCTGCGCCGGCACCACGTTCACTTCGCGCGAGACCAGGTCGCACTTCTTGCCCGCGGTGTCGCGCTTGTCGCTGGTGTAGAGCGGCCGGCCGGTGGCATCGACGCACTTGTAGATCTCCGTGACCTGGGCGTGCGCCGGCACGGCCAACACGCCGATCAGGATCACCCCCCCTAGCGCCCATGGACCGTGCATGAGCTAAGTCTATCAAACAAAAAGAAAAGGGGCGGATGAGCGCCCCTCCCAGGCACCCGGAAACCGTCAAGAAGCGTAATACATGTCGAACTCGACCGGGTGCGTGGTCATGCGGAAGCGGGTCAGCTCCTCTTCCTTGAGCGTGATGTAGGACTCGAGGAAGTCGTCCGAGAACACCCCGCCCTTCGTGAGGAACGCGTGGTCGTCGCGCAGGCAATCGAGCGCCTGCTCGAGCGACGCGCAGACGTGCGGCACCCTGGCTGCCTCCTCGGGCGGCAGGTCGTACATATTCTTGTCGATCGGATCCCCGGGGTGGATCTTGTTCTGCACGCCGTCGAGGCCCGCCAGCAGCATGGCCGCGAACGCCAGGTAGGAGTTCGTCGTCGGGTCCGGGAAGCGCACTTCGACGCGCCGGCTGTTGGGGCTCGACACGTAGGGGATGCGGCAGGCCGTGGAGCGGTTACGCGCCGAGTACGCCAGGTTGATCGGCGCCTCGAAGCCCGGCACCAGGCGCTTGTACGAGTTCGTGCCCGGGTTGGTGATGGCGTTGAGCGACTTGGCGTGCTTGATGATGCCGCCGATGTAATGCAGTGCGAAGTCCGACAGCCCGGCGTAGCCGTTGCCCGCGAACAGGTTCTTGCCGCCCTTCCACACCGACTGGTGAACGTGCATGCCCGAGCCGTTGTCGCCGACGATCGGCTTCGGCATGAAGGTCGCCGTCTTGCCGTAGGACTGCGCCACGTTCCACACTGTGTACTTGTAGATCTGCATCCAGTCGGCGCGCTGCACCAGCGGCGCAAAACGCGTGCCGATCTCGTTCTGGCCCATCGCGCCCACCTCGTGGTGATGCACTTCGACGTCCACGCCCTGCTGCTCCATCGCGAGCGCCATCGCGTTGCGGATGTCGTGCAGCGTGTCGGTCGGCGGCACCGGGAAGTAGCCGCCCTTCACCGGCGCGCGGTGGCCCATGTTGCCCGACTCGTAGTCGATGCCCGAGGACCAAGGCGCCTCTTCCGACTTGATCTTCACGAAGCAGCCCGACATGTCGACGTTCCAGGTGACGCCGTCGAAGATGAAGAACTCGGGCTCCGGGCCGAAGTACGACACTTCGCCGAGGCCGGTTGACTTGAGGTAGGCCTCGGCGCGCTTGGCGATCGAGCGCGGGTCGCGGTCGTAGGGCTTGCCGTCCATCGGCTCGTAGACATCGCAGGTGATGTTCAGCACGGGCTCATCGGTGAACGGGTCCATGCGCGCGCTGACCGCGTCGGGCATCAGCAGCATGTCGGAGGACTGGATGCTCTTCCAGCCGGCGATCGACGAGCCATCGAAGGCGTGGCCCAGCTCGAACTTGTCCTTGGTGAAGTGCTTGACCGGCACGGTGACGTGCTGCTCCTTGCCGCGCGTATCGGTGAAGCGCAGGTCGACGAACTTCACCTCCTTGTCTTTGATGAGCTTCAATACGTCATCAGGCGTCATCGCCATCTGCAGGTCTCCTGGCTTAGTGGGGATTGCGAGTGGATGTAGTTAGTAAATCGGCGATGAGCAGTTTCCATGCCAAACGTCACCGCCCGGCAACGGGGCATTCTACTCAACCGATATGCACTTTAACTGCGCATCTGCGCGTCATGCGCACAATACCGGTGCAACAGGCCGCCGTCTATAATGCCAAGCAGCGATGGATGACATCAGGAAAACCGCCGCCGAGCGCGCCCGGAAGATGGGGCTGTCCTACGCCGGGGCCCTCCTGCCGGCTGAAGCGCACGCGCTGATGAAGGCTGGCGCCAAGCTGGTCGACGTGCGCACCCAGCCCGAGCTGCTGTACGTGGGGCGCATCCCGGGCAGCATCGCCCTCGAGTGGCAGACCTATCCCGGCAACCGGCCGAACCCCGAGTTCTTAGGCGAGCTGGCGGCCTCCGCCAGCAAGGACGACGCGCTGATGTTCATCTGCCGCTCGGGCGCACGCTCACACGGCGCCGCCGAAGCCGCTACCCAGGCCGGCTGGCGCGAGTGCTACAACGTCCTCGAAGGCTTCGAAGGCGACAAGGACGACCAGCAGCAACGCAACACCGTCGGCGGCTGGAGGAAAGCCGGCCTGCCGTGGGTGCAGGGCTAGATCAAGCCTTCCAGTCCACCCAACCCAAATACGCCGTCAGCAGCACCGCCGCGCCGAACACGATCCGGTACCACGCGAACGGCCGGAAGTCGTGGGTCGCGACGTAGCGGATCAGCCAGCGGATCACGACGAAAGCCGAAACGAAAGCGGCGGCGAGGCCGACTGCGAACATCGGCAGGTCGCGCGCCGCAAAGAGTGCGCGGTTCTTCCACATGTCGTAGGCGCCGGCTGCGAGCAGCGTCGGCACGGCGAGAAAGAACGAGAACTCGGTCGCGGCGCGGCGCGACAGGCCGAACAGCATGCCGCCGATGATCGTCGCGCCCGAGCGCGAGGTGCCGGGGATCAGGGCAAAACACTGCGCGAGACCGACCTTGAGCGCATCGAGCCAGGTCATTGCTTGCGTCGTGTCAACCTGAAAGGGGCGTTGCTTTCTCTCGACGATGAGAATGATGACCCCCCCGACGATGAACGCGCTCGCCACCGGCACCGCGCTGAACAGATGCGCCTTGATGTAGGAGCCGAAGGCGAGGCCGAGCACCGCCGCCGGAATGAAGGCCACGATCAGGTTCAGCCAGAGCTTCGGGTCGACACGGAAGAAGCGCGCGCGGTATTCCCAGATCACCGCGAGGATCGCTCCGGTCTGGATCGCGATGTCGAACACCTTGCCGCGCTCGTCGTTCGCGCCGAGCAGATCGCTCACCAGGATCAGGTGCCCGGTGCTCGAGATAGGGAGGAATTCGGTCAGTCCCTCGACAAGGCCGAGAATCAGGGCATTAAGAATTTCCATATGTTTTCCCAGAATGCGGGCGCGCTGTCCGTACTATTGTGCCCGGCGCCCTCGAGCTCCACCCACCGCTTCGCTCCACCCCAGGCCGCATAGAGCCGGCGCGAGCGCTCGGCGGGGATGATCTCGTCATGCGCGGCGACGAGGCAGAGCAGCGGCACGCCGATCTGCGGTGCCCGGACGGCCGAATCGAAGCGATGCTTCAGCATCCAATCCACCGGCAGGTACGGGTAATGGTGCTTGGCCACTTCGACGAGGCTGTCGAAAGGCGCAACCAGGATCACGCCGGCGACCGGGCGCTCTGCCGCCACCTGCACCGCAACACCACTCCCCAGGCTGCGGCCGAAAAGGAAGACCTCCCTCGCCTTCAGCTCCCGGGTCGCGTAGTCATACCAGGCGAGCGCGTCGGAGATGAGCGCCGGCTCGGAAGGCGCGCCTTCGCTCGAGCCGTAGCCGCGATAATCGACGAGCAGCCAGCCCACGCCCGGTGTACGCCGCGCCGATTCGGCGATCATCCAGGAAACTTCCTCGGCGTTGCCGCCGAAGTAAAGCACCAGCGGAGAGCCCTTGACGTGCCACGCGTGCAAGCGCACGTCGGTTTCAATGAACACGCTTTCGACGGCGGGAAAACGTCGGGCGATAGATTCGCGCTGCGCCTCCGCGACCGGCTGGCGAAAGAAGAGCAGCTTGTCCTGCACGAGGTACATGAGCAACGGAAAGCCCACGACGACGGCGCCGATCGCGATCAGCGAAGCGACCACCTAACCGCGCCCGAGGGCGTGCGCGACGGCATCAAGGATGCGCGTGCGCGAATCGTTCTTGAGGAGCCAGTCGACGATCCCTACGCTCTTGGGCTCGCGCACGTAGGCCTCTTCGCTGCGCGTGCTCGCCAGCATGATGATCCGCGTGCTGCCCAGGCGGGGCCGCACTTCGGCGATCAGCGAAAGGGGGTCCTCGGCGTCGCGCAGCTTGCGCGCGAGAAGCCACGCGGCGTACTTCCAGCGCCTGAGCAGGGCGCGGGACGCGCTCGCGTCAGGCGCGGTGTCGACGCGATAGCCGCCCTTCTCGAGGACCATCGCGATGTACTCGGCGGCGACGGTGTCATGCTCGGTCAGAAGCACGCGCGGCGAAGTCTCGGCGCCGGCCTCTTCCGGCTGCATCACGGGCAGCTCGAAAAAGAACGTGGTGCCGCCGCCTTCGCGGTCCTCGAAGCCGATGCGCCCCTGCATCATTTCCACCAGCCGCTTGCAGATGGCAAGACCGAGACCCGTGCCGCCCTTGACGCGCGAATCGGCCGAATCGGCCTGCGCGAAGCGGCCGAAGATGCGGCCGCGGAAGGCCTCGGGGATGCCCGGCCCGCTGTCGCTGACCTCCACGCGCACCACCGCGCCCTTCTGCGCGACGGTTACGTCTACGGCGCTGTTCGGCGGGGAGAATTTGGCGGCGTTCGAGAGCAGGTTGGTCATGACCTGCATCAGGCGCTTGCGGTCGGCCCGCACCGTGACGTCGGGGACTTCGCCGTGAAGCGCGAGATTGGCGCGAAAGCGGTCGGCGTAACCCTGGTTGAGGCGCAGCGACTCGCCGAGCAGCGCATCGAGCGCCATGGGCTCCGGCACGAGCGTCAGCCGCCCCGACTCGATCTTCTCGATGTCGAGCACTTCGTTGATCAGGTCGAGCAGCCGCTGGCTGTTCTTCTCGGCGATCTCGACCATCTCGTCCTGCTCCTTGGAGATGTCGCCGAGCGCCCCGGCGCGCAACAGCTGCAGCGAGCCGATGATCGAGGTGAGCGGCGTGCGCAGCTCGTGGCTCAAGGTGGAGGTGAACTCGCTGCGCACGCGCTCGGCCGCGCGCTGCTGCGTGATGTCGCGGCCTTGGAGGATGACCGAGATGACCTGGTTGTCGTCGTTGACGAGCGGCGTCATCGTCCACTCGCAGGCGAGCTCCAGGCCATCGCGCCGCAGGCTGCGCTCGGCGACGACGGTGGCCGGCCGGCCTTGCGCGACCAGCTCGGCCCACCATTTGTCCGTGGCATCGCGGTCCTCGGGATTGAGCAGCATGCTGATGCAGTTGCGGCCCACCATCTCCGGCGCCGCATAGCCGAAAAGGTTCTCGGCCGCCGGATTCATGTCGAGGATCGTGGCGCGCGGGTCGACCTCGAACACCGCGATCGGCGCCCGCTCGGAAAACAGCGACAGCTTGCGGCCGAACGACTGCACCTCGCGATGCGCCTCGAGCAGGCTGTCGAGCTGCTCGCCCAGCTGCGCCTGGGTGGCTGCGTTATCGGCCGAGAGCCGCTCGTAGGCGCTGCGCAGCCCAAAGGCACTGGTAAATGCCTTGCCGAGCTGGTAGGCGGTGGCGACGTTGGCGAGGTAGAGCAGCGGCACCGCGGCGCCGAGCAGGTGGAAAAAGTCCGTGCCATACGCGAACAGCACCCCGTTGAAGGGAATCATCACGCCGGCCGCGTAGAGGGCGTAAATCCACCACACGGTGGAGAACATCGGCAGGCCGCCGGCGGTCACCAGCGCTACGACAAAAGCGATGGACACCTGCTCGTAATCGCCGCCCGGGAAGAACACCGCCGTCGCGAATCCCCACGCGGCGCCGAGCGCCGCCGCGCCGAACGCCGCCCGCCGGATCCACAGCTCGGGATTCTGGCGAGCGTTGCCGCTGCGCGGATAAGCCAGCGCCAGCGCCCAGAATCCCGCGGCGACGAGCAGGATCGCGATCTGCCAGAACACGATCAGCTCGTGGGGGCGCGAGCGCCACAGGAAGGCGCTCAGCAGCAGGCTCAGCACGGCGGTGGCCGCAACGGCGGGTAGGATCCTGCGATAAAGGTAGTCGCAGCGCTCTCTGAGGACTTCGGGCGCCTTGTCGTCCTGAACGGGCTCGGGTAGTTCCTGTCGGGCGTCCTGCAGCATGCGGTAATCTTAAGACCAGGGAGGCCTAGGGGTGAAGAAAAGCGTTCCGGTGGCGGAACTGAAGATGGGCATGTATATCGCCGAGCTCGACCGGCCGTGGACCGACACGCCTTTCATGTTCCAGGGCTTCTACCTCGAGACGGCCGAGCAGCTCGAGACGCTCAAGAAGTTCTGCAAAACCGTTTTCGTCGACCCCGATCCGCCCAAGCTCGCCGAGCCGGCGCGGCCGGCGCCGAGCACCGTCAAAAGCCAGCTCGACCTGTCGCGCATCGGCAAGGTGCGCTACGCCGAGCAGGCGCCGGTGGAGCGCGAAGTAAAGCAGGCGGGCGTCGCCTATAAGAGCACCAGCACGCTGGCGAGCGATGTGGTCGGCGCAGTGCGCGCCGGCCGCACCCTGGATACGCCGCGCGTCGAGCAGGCCGTGAACAGCATGACCGAGAGCGTGCTGCGCAATCCGGACGCCTTGCTGCTTTTCTCGCAATTGAAGGAAAAGGGCGATTACACGACTTCCCACGCGGTCGATGTCGCGGTGTACATGACCGCGTTCGGGCGCTTTCTGCAGCTGCCGACCGAGGACATCATCCTGCTCGGCTACCTGGGCTTGCTGCAGGACGTGGGCAAGACGAAGCTGCCGACCGAGCTCCTCACCAAGCGCAGCCGGCTGAGCGAGGCCGAGTTCGCGCAGGCGAAGCAGCACGTGCAGTACTCGGTCGAGATCCTCGAAGCGACATCGGGACTGCCGCCGCGCCTGCCCGAGCTCGCGGCGCTCCACCACGAGCGCCAGGACGGCAGCGGCTACCCGAAAGGCCTGAAAGGCAAGGATATCGGACTGTTCGGCTCGATCGCCGGCATCGTCGACACCTTCGATGCGCTCACCGCGCGCCGGCCCTATGCCGAGCCGGTACCGCCTTCGGCCGCGCTCAGCATGCTGTACAAGTGGCGCGGCACTCTCTTCGATCCGGTGCTCATCGAGCAGTTCATCCGCTGCATCGGCATCTTCCCGCTCGGCAGCACGGTGGAGCTGAATAGCGGCGAGATCGGCATCGTCATCGGGCAAAACGTGGAGAAACGCCTGCAGCCGCGCGTGATGGTGATCCGCGATGCGAAGGGCAACCCGCTCAAACCGCAGAAGCTGCTCGACCTCTCGCGCGGGCTCAAGGCTCCCGACGGCGAACCTTATCGCATCCGGCGCACGCTCGAGTACGGCCGCATCCCGGTCACGGCCGAGGGCCTGTTCAACACCTAAATCAGGGACAGACCACGTTTTCGTCAACGGGCGACGCGATGCTCCGTTGATCGGGGATGCCACGACGCGCTCGCATCATGCTCGCCGGCGTGCCCGTACATGTCATCCAACGCGGCAACAACCGGGGGCCATGTTTTGTCAACGACGAGGACCGCAACTTTTATCTTTTCCACCTCGGTCGTAACCTTGGCCGCTTCGAATGCGAGCTGCACGCGTATTGCTTGATGACGAATCACGTGCACCTGCTATTGACCTCCAAAGGCGCGGAGAACTGCGCGGTACTGATGAAGCATATGGGACAACTGCACTCGCAGTATTTCAACAAGAGATACAAACGGACGGGGTCGCTTTGGGAGGGACGTTTCCGTTCATGCCTCGTCCAATCCGAGGGTTACGTGCTCGCCTGCTATCGCTATATCGAGCTCAATCCGGTTCGCGCCAGCATGGTTATTCACCCTCGCGATTATCCGTGGTCGAGCTATCGGGATAACGTGTTGGGCGAAGCGGTGAGCCAGCTGACTACGCCTCACTCGGAATACCTTCGGCTCGGCGCCACCGCCGAAGAGCGTCACAAGGTGTATGCGGCGCTATTTGGCTCGATAGCCGACAGCGAGCGGCTCGAAGAGATAAGAGCCGCGACAAACGGTGGTTATGCGCTCGGCGACGAAGTTTTCAGGAGGACGATGACCCGGGCGCTGGGGCGCCGCGTGGAAAAGGGAAGGCCGGGAAGGCCCTTGCGCGATACGACACCCGGCGACGCGCAAGAAGAGCTTCCCTTGCCGCCCAGGGAAAACGTGGTCTGTCCCTGATTTTGGTTAGGTCTTCGGGGTGTAGAGCTCGGCGCCTTTCTTCACGAATTCGACCGCCTTCTCCTTCATTCCCTTCTCGACGTAGTCGCGCACGTCCTGGGTGATCTTCATCGAGCAGAAGTGCGGCCCGCACATCGAGCAGAAGTGCGCCACCTTGGCGCCTTCCTGCGGCAGCGTCTCGTCGTGGAACTCCTTGGCCGTGTCTGGATCGAGGCCGAGGTTGAACTGGTCGGCCCAGCGGAACTCGAAGCGCGCCTTGGAGAGCGCGTTGTCGCGGATCTGCGCGCCGGGATGGCCCTTGGCGAGGTCGGCGGCGTGCGCCGCGATCTTGTACGCCATGATGCCGTCCTTCACGTCCTTCTTGTTCGGCAGGCCGAGGTGCTCCTTCGGCGTCACGTAACAGAGCATCGCCGTGCCGAACCAGCCGATCATCGCCGCGCCGATGGCGCTCGTGATGTGGTCGTAGCCCGGCGCGATGTCGGTGGTGAGCGGTCCGAGGGTGTAGAAGGGCGCTTCGTCGCAGTACTTGAGCTGCAGCTCCATGTTTTCCTTGATGAGCTGCATCGGCACGTGGCCCGGGCCTTCGATCATCACCTGGCAGTCGTGCTTCCACGCCACCTGCGTCAGCTCGCCCAGCGTCTTCAGCTCGGCGATCTGCGCCTCGTCGTTGGCATCGTAGATCGAGCCCGGCCGCAGGCCGTCGCCGAGCGAGAAGGAGACGTCGTACGCCGCCATGATCTCGCAGATGTCTTCGAAGCGCGTATAGAGGAAGCTCTCCTCATGGTGCGACAGGCACCACTTCGCCATGATCGAGCCGCCGCGCGACACGATGCCGGTCATGCGATTGGCGGTGAGCGGAATAAATGGCAGCCGCACCCCGGCGTGAATGGTGAAGTAGTCGACGCCCTGCTCGGCCTGCTCGATCAGCGTGTCGCGGAATATTTCCCAAGTTAGTTCCTCAGCGCGACCAGCGACTTTTTCCAGCGCTTGATAGATCGGCACCGTACCGATGGGGACAGGACTGTTGCGGATGATCCACTCGCGCGTCTCGTGGATGTGCTTGCCGGTCGACAGGTCCATCACCGTATCGGCGCCCCAGCGGATCGCCCAGGTCATCTTGTCGACTTCCTCGCCGATCGACGAGGTCACCGCCGAGTTGCCGATGTTGCAGTTGATCTTCACCAGGAAGTTCCGGCCGATGATCATCGGCTCGGTCTCGGGGTGGTTGATGTTCACCGGGATGATGGCGCGGCCGCGCGCGACCTCGTCGCGCACGAATTGCGGCGTGACGATCTTCGGAAGCTTGGCCCCGAACGCTTCCCCCGGGTGTTGAAAACTCAATGAATCTATAAGGCGCTGGTTTTCCCGGAGCGCGATGAATTCCATCTCGGGCGTGATGACGCCTTTCCGCGCGTAGTGCATCTGCGTGACGCACCGTCCACGCCTCGGTTTACGCTTCAGATCGAAGCGTAGTTCGGCAAGCTTCGGATCTGTCAGCCTGTTTTGGCCGTACTCGGACGAAGGGCCTTCCAGAAGCTGCGTATCGCCTCTTGCCTGAATCCACTTGTCGCGCAAGGCGGCTAAACCCCTGCGAATATCGATCCGCGCCTCAGGATCGGTGTAAGGCCCCGAAGTGTCGTAGACGCAGACCGGCGGATTGTCCGCGCTCTGCGAGATTTCCCGCATCGGGACGTTCAAATCCCCGACATAAACCTTGCGCGAATTGGACAGCGGCTGGACCGCTGCGTCGTCTACGTGAGCGGTGGCGGCAAGAAACTTTGGATTGGCGTTCATGTGCGCTTCCCTCCGGCGGCATTAACCGCATCAGGTTCTAAGGGACTCTCTCACCCACGCCCTCATGTTCCGAGCTGGCGCGGGACCCCTAACGCTAAGGCACCGATTATAATCCGCTTTCCGCATGAACCTCGAACAGGCGCGCTTCAACATGGTCGAGCAGCAGATCCGCACCTGGGAGGTGCTCGATCAGGATGTGCTCGACCTGCTCTACCTGGTGCCGCGCGAGGAGTTCGTACCCCCCCGGCATCGCGCGGTCGCCTTCTCCGACATGCACCTGCCGCTCGGCGAAGACGAGCGGATGTGGGAGCCCAAGATGGAAGCGCGGGTCCTGCAGGAGCTGACGATCAGAAAGAGCACCGACCGCGTGCTGGAAGTCGGCACCGGAAGCGGCTACCTCACGGCGCTGCTTGCCCATCGGGCCGCGCATGTCTATTCCGTGGAGATCAAGCCGAAGCTCGCCGAGTTCGGCCGCCGCAATCTCGAGCGCCATGGCGCGGACAACATCACCCTGGAACTCGGCGACGCAGCGCGCGGCTGGAGTCAGCACGCGCCTTACGAAGTGATCGTTCTCACCGGGTCGACGCCCGTGCTGCCGCGCGCTTTCCTCGATCAGCTCGCCGTCGGCGGGCGCCTGTTCGCAGTGGTCGGCGAAGCGCCGGCCATGGCGGGACGGCTCGTTGTTTGCACCGAAACCGGCGCCTATCACAGCACGGATCTCTTCGAGACCGTCGTCGCGCCGCTCGTCAACGCCGAGCAGCCGTCGCGGTTCCGGTTCTGAGCGCGATGCAGCAGATCTCGCCGTCAAACCTGTCGGCGTGGCTCGCCGATGCGGGGCGCGCTCGGCCGGTGCTGCTCGATGTGCGCGAGCCGTGGGAGTACCAGACCGCCCGCATCGAGGGCTCGACCCACGTGCCGATGCGCGAAGTGCCAGCTCGGGTCGCCGAGCTCGATCCGGACAAAGAGGTCGTGGTGATCTGTCACCACGGCGGACGCAGCCTGCAAGTCGCGCTGTTCCTCGAAAAACAAGGTTTTGCGCACGTCCATAATCTGGTGGGAGGGGTTGATGCCTGGGCGAGGACCGTCGACCCGGCCGTGCCGGTTTACTAGAAGCTTCGCTTTATTCACCTGTATCGGTTGCGTGCCGCTCGTTGCAGCGGCAGAGGACCTGCTGGACATCTACCGCGACGCGCAGCGCTATGACGCGGTGTACGCCGGCGCGCGCTACGCGCTCGAGGCCGGACGCGAGAAGCTGCCGCAGGGCCGCTCGCTCCTGCTGCCGACGCTAAACCTGACCGGAAGCGCGACCAAGACGCGCATCGATTCCGCCTCGCGCGATCCTGCGACCGCGCCCAACCTGAATTTCCTGCGCACGCCGCACGTCGAGAGCTACACCCTCACCTTCACGCAGCCGTTATTCCGCCTGCAGAACTGGTACCAGTTCGAGCAGGGCGAGCAGCAGGTGCGGCAGGCCGAAGCCACCTTCGGCCAGGCAAGCCAGGACCTGATCGTGCGAGTCTCGCAGGCCTACTTCGATGTGCTTGCGGCGCAGGACACGCTGGCCCTGGTGCGCGCGCAGAAGGAAGCGATCTCCGAGCAGCTGGCGCAGGCCAAGCGCAACTTCGAGGTCGGTACCGCGACCATCACCGATACGCACGAGGCGCAGGCGCGCTTCGACCTCATCGTGGCGCAGGAGATCGCGGCGCAGAACGACCTGGAAAACAAGCGCCGCGCGCTGCAGGCCCTTACCGGCAAGGAGTACGGCGAGCTGACACCGCTGCGGACCGAAGTGCGCCTCACGCCGCCCAACCCCAACGACATGCAGGCCTGGGTCGATCTCGCCGAGAAGCAGAGCTACGCGGTCATGCTACAGGAAGCCACCACCGAGATCGCCAGGCTGGAAGCGAAGCGCAACTTCGCCGCGCACCTGCCGACGCTGGACTTCATCGCCACCTACGGGAAAACCGGGCAGACCTCGACGATCACCAGCCCGGTGGGCTCCGACGTCACCACCACCCAGATCGGCTTGCAGTTCGCCATGCCGCTCTACCAGGGCGGCGCGATCGACTCGCGCGAGCGCGAGGCGGCCGCGCTGCACCAGAAAGCCAAAGAGGACCTCGAGAACGCGCGCCGGCAGACGGCGCTGACCGCCCGCCAGACCTATCTGGCGGTGATCAACGGCATCGCGCAGGTCGGCGCGCTCGAGCAGGCGCTCGTCTCGTCGCAGAGCGCGCTCGACTCCAACAAGCTCGGCTACGAGGTCGGCGTGCGCATCAACATCGACGTGCTCAACGCGCAGCAGCAGCTCTTCTCCACGCGCCGCGACCTCGCCAATGGGCGCTACACCGCCATCCTCAACCAGCTGCGCCTCAAGGCGGCCGCCGGCAGCCTGCGCGACGAAGACCTCGAGGAGGTCAACCGCGCGCTGAGCCATTAATCAGGGACAGACCCCGTTTCAAGTGTTTCTCGGTGGCCCCGCGATGCGCCTCGCAGAGCTTCTTTCCGGCGAACGACATTCGGTTACGCTTTTCCGCGTCTGTAATCAATGCCAAGGCTTCCCGAATCGCAGCCGAAGCATCCAAGGCCTGAACCGCAGCGCCCGCCTCCACCGCGAGCCGCGTCGCCTCGGCGAAATTGAACATGCTCGGGCCGACCACGACGGGCGCGCCGACCGCGAGCGCCTCGATCAGGTTCTGCCCGCCGAGCGGCATGAACGAGCCGCCGATCACCGCGACGTCGCAGGCGGCGAAGTAAAACGCCATCTCGCCCATCGTGTCGCCCAGATAAGTCTTGTCACTGGCATCCGGCATTTCAGTACGCGTGCGCCGCGATTGGGTCCATTGCGCTGCCTCGTCGAAGCGCTGCGGATGACGTGGGACGACGACGACCAGGAGCTTGCCATCCCACGCCGGAAGCGCATCCAGGAGCAGCCTTTCCTCGCTTTCGCGAGTGCTCGCCAGCAATAGAACCGGGCGACCGAGCGCCGCGCGCCAGGCGCGGCCGGCGGCGACCTGCGCGGCGTCGGGGTGGACGTCGAACTTGAGGTTGCCGGTCACTTCGACCTCGCGCGCTCCGAGCGCGCGCAGGCGCTCGGCGTCGGCGGCGCTTTGCGCGCATGCCGCGGCCAGGACGGCAAACGCCGGCCGGGAGAGCCCCCTCCAGCGCGCGTAGGCACGCGCGGATTTTTCCGACATGCGGGCGTTGGCGAGCAGCACCGGCACGCCGTTCTGCGCGCAGCCGGCAAGGAGATTCGGCCAGACCTCGGTCTCCATCAGCACGCCGAGTCGCGGCCGGAAGTGCTCGAGAAAGCTCTGCACCGATTCGGGGAAGTCGTAAGGCAGGTAGGAGGCGAGCACCTTCTCGCCGTAGACCTGTTTCACCGTTTCGCGCCCGGCTGCCGTCGTGCAGGTGACGAGGACATGGTGGTCGGGCAAGGCCTGCGTAAACGCACGCACGAGCGGAGCAGCCGCGCGCGCCTCGCCGACCGACACCGCGTGAATCCAGATGAGCTTCGGCGGCGCCTCGGTTTCGTAGCGCCCCAGGCGCTCGGGGATGGCGTCCCGGTAGCCGGGCTCGCGCCGTCCGCGCCACCAGAGCCGCAGCAGAACGAGCGGCAGCGCGAGGCGCAGCAGGACGGTGTAAAGCGCCCTCATGCGAACTGCTTCAGCACTTCGAAGGCTTCGGGCGGCCGCCCCGGCGCGCCGACGTTCTTCGCGCGCGGCGCGCCGTAGAGCCCGTTCATGAGCGGATCCGAGCCGCAGTAGATGCCGACCGTCGGCACGCCGAGCGCAGCAGCAAGGTGGGTGAGGCCGCTGTCGAGACCGATCACGCCGCGCGCATGCACGAAGAGCTTGCCGAGCTCCTCGACCGTCATGCGCCGCGGCACGATTGCCTTCGGGATCCCGGTGCGAATGCGCCCGGCGCGGCTGCGCTCGGCGTCGTTTCCCCAGGGCAGCACGACGCTCAAGTCGAGCGCCCGGCCGAGCTCCTTCCAGCGCTCTTCCGGCCAGAGCTTGTCCTTGCGGCTGGTCATGGTCAGGAAAACCGCGTAGCGCGAGCTCTGCTCAAGCGGAGAAGACCCCGTCGCGCTGAGGCCGTATTGCACATCCTCATCGAGTGCGAACCCGAGCGACGCGGCCGTAAGCCGGCGGTTCCTCTCCACGGCGTGCAGGCGACGCGGGACCGCGTGCGTCACATTGTAGAAGCGCGCGGCGAGCGGCTCTCGCGCGCTCGAGGCGTCCATGCCGTGCTTCGTGCCCTTCGCCACCGCGCAAACGACCGCGCTCTTCAGGAGCGACTGGGTATCGATGACGATGTCGTAGCGCTCGGCTGCAAGCGAGCGGCGAAAGTCGAGCATCTCGCGCCACACCCCGGGGCTGTACAGCTCACTGCGCCAGCGTCTCAGGCCTACCGGGATCACCTGACGAACCCCCGAGTGCATCGCCGCCACGCCGGCGAAGGACTCTTCGACCACCCAGTCGATCTGCGCCCCCGGCACCCTTCTCGCCGCGTCGCTCACCGCCGGGCAGTTCTGCACTACGTCGCCCAACGATGACGTCTTGACGAAAAGAATGCGCGGCATTGTTGTTTAGAATAGGGCCCGCAGATTCTACGGGATTAAAACTTGAACGCCGCGCCCCGAGCCCCGCTCTCGGCCGTCCTCATCACTCGCAACGCCGCCTCGGTTCTCGGGCCCTGCCTCGAGAGCCTCGCCTTTGCCGACGAGATCGTGATCGTCGATTCGGCGAGCAGCGACGCCACCGGCGAAATCGCCAAGCGCTACGGCGCGCGCGTGGTGCAGAAGGAATGGCTCGGCTTCGGGCGGCAGAAGCAGTTCGCGCTCGAGCAGGCGAAGCACGACTGGGTGCTGTGCCTCGACGCCGACGAGAGCGTCTCGCCGCAGCTCGCCGGCAGCATCCAGGCGGCGCTCGCAGGACCAGTCTCGCCCGTGTACCGCATGGCGCGCCGCAACCGCTTCCTCGGGCGCTGGCTGTCGCACGGTGAGGGCTACCCGGACTGGAGCCCGCGCCTTTTCAACCGCATGAATGCGCGCTGGAGCGACGACCTCGTCCACGAGAAAGTACTGTATGCGGTGACGCCCGGCACGCTGCAGGGCGACCTGCTGCACGACTCGGCCGACGACCTCGCGACTTACCTCGACCGGCAGAACCGCTACACCACGCTCGCCGCGCGCCAGGCCTACGAGCTCGGGCGCCGCGCCGGGTTCTTTCACCTCCTGCTGTCGCCGGTGGTGCGCTTCTTCAAGTTCTACGTCTTTCGCCTCGGTTTCCTCGACGGCATGCCGGGCCTCTTGCACATCTCGATCGGCTGCATGAACAGCTACCTCAAGTACGCCAAGCTGATCGAGCTGCACAAAGCCGACAGCAGATGAACGGCCAAGGCAGATGAAGGTGCTGGTCACCGGTGCCGCCGGCTTCATCGGCATGCACTGCGCGAAGCGCCTGCTCGATCGCGGCGACGAGGTGCTGGGTATCGACAACCTCTCGCCTTACTACTCTGTAGAGCTGAAGAAAGCGCGGCTCAAGCGGCTCGGACACGACAAATTCCGCTTCGAACAACTGGATCTCGTTAACGCGCCGGAAGTTGAGAACCTCTTTAAGAATTACAAACCGTCCGCCGTCCTGCACCTCGCCGCACAGCCAGGCGTGCGCTACTCGCTCCAGAATCCGGACTCGTACGTTCAATCGAACCTGGTGGGATTCGCCGCCGTCCTCGAATGCTGCCGCCGCTGGCCGCCGCAGCACCTGGTCTTCGCCTCGAGCTCGAGCGTGTACGCCAATAACCCGAAGCTGCCGTGGTCGGAATCGGATAACGTCGATCACCCGATCAGCCTCTACGCCGCGACCAAGAAGTCGAACGAGCTGATGGCGCACGTCTCCAGCCATCTCTATGGCTTTTCCGCCACGGGGCTGCGCTATTTCACGGTGTACGGCCCCTGGGGGCGGCCCGACATGTCGGCGGTGCTCTTCGCCCATGCCATCATGCAGGGAAAGCCGATTCAGGTCTTCAACCACGGCGACATGCAACGCGACTTCACCTACATCGACGACATCGTCGAAGGCACGCTCCGCGTGCTCGACCAGCCGGCGCCGCGCGCCGGCCCGGCGAACGCGCCTTACGCGATCTACAACATCGGCAACCACAAGCCGGTGCGGCTGCTCGATTACATCGCAGCGCTGGAGCGCGTCCTCGGCAGGAAGGCGGAGATCGAGATGAAGCCGATGCAGCCGGGCGACGTGAAGGCGACCTACGCAGACACGAAGGCGCTCGCGCGAGCGGCCGGCTTCGCGCCCTCGACGCCGCTCGACCAGGGGCTGGTGAAGTTTGCCGAGTGGTTCAAGTCCTACTATGGCTACGCGTAGATTCGCCGCCCTGGCCGGCGCGCTCTTCATCGGCGGCTGCGCAGCCGTGTATCCGTATCCGATGGCGTGGGACCCGCTTCTTCCGCCGACTTCGACCGACTGCAACCAGTATCAAGGCAGCTATTCCGACAAGGCCGATTCGCCCGACCGCGTGAAGCCATCGTTGACCCGTGAACTGTTCGGCTTCAACACTGATTGGGAAACAGGCACGCGAGTGGACTTTTCATTTCCCCTCGACGATGCGCTGGAAGTTACGGTGTGGGCCGGAGCGGAGAAGCTCTTTACCCGTACGCTCACCGCAGCCGAAGGCGAGGTCGCCTGCGACGCTGGCCGGCTCATCGTGCGCAACAAACGCTGGGTGCGCTCGGATGTCTTGCTGGCCCACGAAAAGGCTACCCTCACTCTGCAGAAGTCCGGGGATTACCTGGTCGCGCAAGTTGAGGAGCGGACCACCGGCCTGTTCTTCGTGATTGTGCCGATCATGGGCACCACGACTCACTGGTATCGCTTCGCCCGCTTGTAGCCGTAGCGATGCCGCCCCTTCAAGTCATTTCCTCTATCGCCGTGATGACCTGATCAACGGCAATTCTTCGGATGCACACCGGATTGCCGCATTCGGCCACGCTGCGCCAGCACTGGCGCAGCCACGGCAAGCGCCGCTCGAACATCTGGTCCTGGTCGCGGCACGGCACATCCGGATCCCATAGCGCCCGGAACGGACTGGCGACCCAGAAGACGCCCGGCCCGGTGCTGATAGGCGACCCGGGACCGTACAGCGCCACGGTAGGAACGCCGACCAGGCGGGCCAGGTGCGCGATGCCTGTGTCGGGACAGACCAGGAAAGCAGCGTTGCGCAGCAGATCCCACATCTGCGCCAAGTCAAGGCGGCCTGCGAGCCCACTCCTGCTGCCATCAGGGTCGACCGGAGCTAACAGCGTTTCCTCTCCCCGTCCCGCGCTCAAGACGACCTGGAAGCCTCGGCCCTCGGCCCAATCGCGAACCACGTGCCACCGCTCCGGCGGCCAAAGCTTATGAAAGCTGCTCGCCCCCAGATGCAACACGCAATAAGGCGCTTGCGGGCGCGGATACGGCGAGAAATCGGGCGCAGGCCACTCGTCCACGGAATAGCCGGCGGGATTTTCTCCGTCCAGCAGTAGCGAAGCTATCTCGCCCCAGGCCATCGGCGCCTGC